>Ga0056128_1009312_pt1 | contig 12344 bp, 3 predicted proteins | sample WorMetLIZISLAND2_FD_71113 | JGI IMG/M metagenome (GOLD analysis project Ga0056128, IMG submission 71113) | Marine gutless worms symbiont microbial communities from Max Planck institute for Marine Microbiology, Germany - Olavius geniculatus... ...
TGATTATGAGGCTGGAGATCTGCTCCCAGGGTACGTAGCCACGTGTGGCGAGGGCGTCCGGGAGGGCGCTTCCACTCTACGGGCAGACCCCGGACTGACGTTTTGAGTGCTCTGGAGATGACAAGTGACATACATAGATACAGCTTATACGTCGACTAAATTTAATTGATAGTATTCATTCTGACCTCATACGCTTTATCTTCATTGCGACTAAATCATTTTGTGGCAAAAAAACTAACAGGACATAATTCTGCTTTATGATAAATAAGTATATGAAAAACAAAAAACACTGTAAACGAATATTTCTAAGCCACAAATGTCATGCTGGTTAATATCGCTCTAAATGCAGCTACAGTATGCAGGGCGCGCGCCTGCACAAAAAGTATCGACGAGACGCAATGGCCCGAGACCCGAGACGAGACTTACTGGGCAGAGACCGAGACATACTGCTTCGAGACCGCGATGAGATCGAGATGAGACGTTAATACATCTCGAGACCGTCTCGAGACCGAGACGTCTCGACCGATACCACATCCCTGGTTAGAAGCATACTGAAGCAAATAAAAGGCAGGTTTGGACGACAGTAGTCTAGATTTAAACTTGTAAAGTTTGTTTAAATAAAAAATAACGTAAATGTACATGTATATTGTGTAGTGTCTACGTGTTTGCGTTTTGACAAGTCGCGGTAATAAACGAATGTGAATGAATAATTGAATGATATCGAGAGGTTTGAGTGGATCTCACCAGTGATGCGACCAGGGCACAAACTCTCAAGGCTAAGGACAAGGCATTCAATGCACTGAATACTGAATAGGTCCAAATATAAACACATTACAAAACATACAGTCGTCTCACTTAGAGATCTAGATGTCATTCGGTCATTCTTTCAAACTCAGTGGGCCCAGGGACGAAGCTCATGGTTGGGTCAACATCAAAATGTCGTTTTGGAAATAATGTCTATTTCGTGTGTTTTCTACAAATGCCTGAAAATACTTTAAAGGAGCAAAATTATATGATTACCCTCCTCCCCAAAAATAATGGGGAGGGGCGAATGCCTTGGTTGCCCATGTGATAATCAGTCAGACTCGCGGTGCACCCACGCAGTTTGGAATCTTTGTCTTCTCAGTCGATAGACGCCGTTCTGCATTCATAAGAACAGCAGAAAATCACGGCAAAAAAAATTGAAAAAAAACACGGCAAACTTGTGAAAATCGCCAAAATCACGGCAAAATCACGACAACGTCACTGTATTAAATTACAGGCTCAAAGACAGTCTACGACCATCATTAAATGTAGTGCAATTTTTTTCTGTAAAATTTTGTCGCTGCAGAGCATCAAAATACATATTTCTACCATGACCTCGCGGCTACATATTAAGCCAGTAAGTAACAAAGCATACGTAAGTGGTAGCAGTAGCAAAAGTAAATATTTTCTGTGTTAAAATCTCACAATAAACTTCAACTTATGCTAACTAAAAACGAAAAATTTAGGTAAAAAACGTAAAATCGCGGCATTTTGGTCAAAAACACGGCAAAACATGGCATTTTTGCAAAATCACGGTATTTGAGGAAAATCACGGTTTCCGTGATTTCCGTGTTTCCGTGATTTTCTATTGTCCCTAAGCATTCATCACGTGAACCTCGTGAAGTGGCTATCCCGTGATGACAGCAAAATCCCACGTGCGTCGTGCTATTTCTGATACGCAGATTTGCAACAACAGAACTGTATCTCTGCGGTTGTCAGCACTGGCCAGCTTTTGCACAGCCAATGCAAAGAAATATTAGCATCACGGGAAAGATCGCGCGCCTTGCATTGCGTAGCTCTGTGCTATGATTTGTGCTATGATGTAAGCCACAAAGAAAGTTAAAAACAACCTTTTTCTGACAAATGATAAAATTGAACCGATCTCAATACTTCTTTTACTGCTTGCTGCGTTATGTACTTTACCACTTCAGCTAAAATATGTTGCCGCACTACCTTGCAAAATTGCCTGTCCAACTGCACAGCGATGTTGTTCAATTGTGAATTGTGAAAGTTGTTTATTTGCAGTGAAACTACTAGAGATGTTGTTTTCGATTCTGGTCATGCATTTAGTTTTCCATATCACGGCATGCGTTTAAAATGTCCGCTTTCAGCAGGCATGCGTTTTTACGCGCGATAGCAGAATCCTTCGCGCGTCTTAGCCATGGCCTTTGCATCTATCTGTCTATCTGTCCGTTTGTCCGTCCGTCGCACTGCTGTATTGTGTCAAAACGGTGCAAGCTAGGATCACGAAATCTGTACTGTGGTCTGTATCAAGGTCTCTAGTTTATCGTGACAAAATTTCGTGCCCCTGGGTGCGGGGGTTACTCTCGAACTATGGCATCAAATAGGGCTACCCCCTCTAAAAGACTTTATTTTGCCGTTATTGTCTCGTATAGTGTGAAAGCGGTTGCAGATAGGTATAGACATGTTGCTTATCATAACAAGCACTATAATGACAAGCTTTTTTCATTTATCAACATCGATGACCTTGAACGACCTTGAACCCCTCTCTCCCCCAGAAAAAAAGGTTTTTAGTGAATTTTTCACAACTCTTAGATGCAGCGCAGATTTCAACATTGGATTGCAACGAAATGACTGGAAATAGATCAAGATAACCTGCGTATGAAATTTTCAGCATTGAACGTAGATTTTAGCAGTCCACGTGCCGACCCCCTAGGTTCAAAAAGGCCGGCAGACGGACGTCAAAGACCGCTACCCTCCTCCCCTCTCCCTAAAAGTGGTTATTTAGCGCTATTATCTCGTGTAGCGTGAAAACGATTGCAGATAGGTACACACATGCCGCTCATCGTAACAAGCAATAGTGACAAGCGTTTTATTGGTGTTAACGTTAATGACCTTGAATGACCTTGAATTCCAAAATAGAGGGTTTTAGTGAATTTTTTTTGCGATTTCTGGCTGCGACACACATTTTAAGAGTGAATTGCGCCGAAATGGTTGGAGATAGACCTGGACAACCTGCGTATGGCATTTTTAGCATAGAACGTACATTTTTAAGAATCTAAGTTTCGATTTTTTAAATTCAAGAAGTCTTCCATACGGAAGCCTCATATTTGAGTACTCTTTCAAGATGCATTAATATCTTATTGCTATAGGCCTACACTGATTGCCAAAGTTTTAGGACCGCAACTATCGCGCGTCACGTGAACTTTTCTCAAATTACTTGTTCGAGTTAGGGAGTTCTTACGCTTCTCGTTTGACATGCAATATTAAAACAATTATGTAGGCCTATGTGTTAACAATTCGACAAAATTGTAGTGTTCTTGGACGCACTACGTACACGCAGTGGGTGTGTCAAGACGTGCGATGCCAAAAGCTTAGTAGGCGTTGTCTCAAAAGTATAGCACTGACGTCAAAATCAGATCACGTCAACGGCAATCAGAAAAAAGCTAGAATTAATCTATCAAATAACAACAAAATACTACTTGTTGAAGTTTATCGTTCTAAAGCAAAATTATCGTCTGATGTGTACTGCAGATTAACTCACAAATGTGGGACCATACAAAATAAAATTTTTCGACGACCAAAATATTTTATATTAAAATATCAAGAGTCACACAAAAAGACATAAATCCATGTAACTTAGGCCTTTAAAAGGAAAATTTTGTCCGGGGATTATGTTGAGGTACTATGTCCGGGTACAAAAATTTCGGGAAATTGTCTAAAAGTTGTGTTTTGTCAGTCAATATTTTATTGGCACAAAATATTTGACCGGCAGCCGGTGAAATATCATATAGGCTATATGACAAGTCAAATTTTGTCACCGGTCAACGGCGCCCAGTCACGACCAATTGACCGGTCATGACCACTCAAATATTTTAAGGTTTCAGTTATCAAGCAAGGACGCATGGCGAGCGCGCAGAGCGCGAGCCTATAACGGGGGTCTAGGGGCAGAGCCCCCAGCGGGGTCCAGGGGCAGAGCCCCTGGTCAGCGGGTAAAGGGGAGAAGCCCCCATGAAGCTGAAAGCCTTTAAGCCGTTTAGCATGAAATGAAAGCGGCAAAATTTACCGAATTTACTGTCTGTATTTAGCAAACTGAGTGTTTGTGATGCATTAGCATACATAGGCTTGCAGGCCTATCGCAGTGGCGTAGCCAGAATTTAGTTATAGTGGGACACGGTCTGGGGAGGGGGCTGTGCCTCCTCCCCAGAAAATTTTTGAATTTTTTGTGTGAAAAGGACGTCTATTGGTGCATTTTGGCACTATTTTGAGTAACTGTCTAGGCTCCTAGAAAGGGGGGCATGCACCTGCCCCAGTGCCTCCTATGGCTACGCCAGTGGTCTGTCATGAGGATTTCCTCCGGGGGATTGGAGGTTAAGGCGGCTGAGGGAAATTTAAAAAAACTGCCAGATTATAGACATGTTGACACAATAGTATATGCGACTTCCTATTACTGATTAATAGTAACCTAGGCTGTATCTCTCACGGTTTCCGAAATGGCCACTAAATAGCTTGAAACTTTCCACTAAAAATTGCGGCCACACCGCTGCAGATGGAGACATGGTTATTGGTTATTATTGACAGCCTATAGAAAATTGACACCACCCTATCTGCTGGTACATAGTGCGTTAAGACCTTTCAAGGTCATCCAAAATCAATAATTTTCATCTAATTTAATACGGCGTATGCGACTTCCTATTAATGATTAATAGTGACCTAGGCCGTACCTCTCACCGTTTCCGAGATAATAGCCGTTGGATAACGCACAATTTTTCTTCCCTTTGTCAATTCAATCCTCAGTTTGAATATGTTCTCCTTGGAGTAAATGGCTGATATTATGCATGCCCGAGTGTTATAGGCCTGCCCATGGCTAATTACTGGTATAAAAAGTTTTCCATACTCTTACCCGTTAGCCACAATACATCCATTACAGATGAACGGACGGACAGACATATGGACGACAACTCATGCCAATAGCTCGACCTCCAAAGTACGGTCGGCTAAAAATAGTAGTGACTATAGAGGTGTGCGGCAATTCGAAGTAGCCTTACCGTGTAACGTAAAGACCATACAAAGCAACAGATCTGAACTGAAACGATACCAATTGAATTCGAATAAACTGAAATCGGTGCGACTTTGATTTCAGTTCATTTCGTTTCGGTTCAGTTTTTTGGCTTTTTGTATTTTTGGTGCTGTGTAAAACATAACAAACGACGGACTATGTTTTGCAGTCATTTCACGTTAGCATTAATATAAAACTTCCGTCCATATTGCTACTTTTTTCAAGCACGGGTCACCAAATCTTCAAGCACGGATTTCAAATCTCCAAGCACGAACGTGCCTGTAGGCACGTTAAAATAGGCCCTGCTCTAAGGGCCGGATATTTTACCAGTCACCTCCTTGAACAGCCTTAGCCAGTACGTGCAAGCAATGGTGCTCATGTAGGATATCGGCTAAGACCGTGTCCCTGCGACGGTCGACGAGCACCCGTCGTACCGCCGCAGAGACGGCGGCAGTTGCTGCAGTAATGCTAGGCGGGACAGGTCTAGGGTACACGGCTGGGCTGAGCACAAATACTTTTTGGACATTTTATTGGATGAATGGCCCTGCTGGCACTCCCGCGTTAAAAACGTAGCTCATGCATAATGTTTATATATGTTTCCTGGGATTTTTTACGTGCCGTGCCGTACGAGGCTAGCACCAAAGTCTGTCGCCTCTCTGCCAGATCCAGAAACTAAGCCGTTGGTATAGCAGAAGCGACTACTCGGCAGAGCACACGGAAAAGTGGGATAAATTGAGCAGCGAGTCGCTGAATTGAAATAGCAGTGACGCCATCGTTTTCACCTACTTTTTCTCAGGCACGGTTTCTGTATCTGGGCTCCGGAGACAGTTTGCCACGTCAGCCGAAGCAAAGAACACAAATCTATCAAGTTTATTTACAAAAGCGAACTTATAACGAGTTATCAGCACTGAGGATAGCGGCGCCCCTTCATATCTGCTTTATGACGTCAGTCTGCTATCATCTCTTTAGTCTTCACCAACAAAAGCAGACGGAGAAAATAAAAAGTGACTTAATCAAATGACAACAGTATATTTATGCTACTTTTCAAAGTCGAATATGGTGAAGAAAACATTATAAACTGGCCGCAAAACAATCGGCTCATTGCAAATGGACGTGTACAACTAAATGGGAATCTTAATCTCAGCTATCCTAACTCGAGCGGACAATAGTGCGAGGTTTGACAATCAAGCTGAATAATAAAGTATTTACACGATCGAGCAAACATTGAGCAAACGTCGAGTAGACATCGAGCAAATATGACGCATGCATAAAGCATAGCCTATACGAAGCAAACATCGAGCAAACATCGCGCTGGCTCCACCAGGCATATTGGAACCTCTCCCCTGGCTCAAATGTAGGCTTGGGCTTAGGCTCTTAGCTCACAGCTGATCACGTGTTATATAGGCCTTCCAATTACAGCCCGCCCGCCCTCCTAATTAGCATGCTAATTACCATAGAACGTCGAGCTAGCTGCTCGATGTTTACTCGATCGTGTAAACACCCTGTAACGGTTAACTGCGGTCGGACTTGTTCTAAATAGGCTAATCAGAATAGCAGCAGCGTGCAAATCTAGCCCGCGGAGTCGTCGCATGCAACAAGTGATAACTAGCGCATAATATTAAAACACAGGATATTGATTGATCCGGCAGTTATCTTAGCGGCTATTCATTCGATTGTCGGATAAATAGCCGGTCTTAGCCAGCTCGGCTATTCATCCGGCAGCCGTCTAAGGCCGTGTCTTTGCGGCGCTGCAGGCTGTTTGTACGGCTGCCATAACAATAGTCAGTACGTAATATTATTGGTCCAAGGAATCGCGACTGAATAGCGTCAACTTAATAAGCCTAGTCAGAACGTTTTACACGCCCTTAAGTATACGTACGATAAAGCTTTTGTCCTGTCAGTTGTGAAAACAAGTAACATGAGCAAAACTCATGACATGCGCTATACAGTCTAGCAGTTCCTATTCGCAGGTTGTTTTGGTCTAGGCCTATCTCCGTCCATTTCGTCGCAATTCACTCTTGAAATCGGCGCCGCAACCAGAAATTGCAAAAAAACACTAAGATCTCTTATTTTGGCAATTCAAGATTATTTGAGGCCATTAATGTTGACACCACTAAAAGCTTGTCACTTGTTATGATAAGCAGCATGTCTGTGCCTATCTGCAACTGTTTTCACGCTAAACGAGCCAATAGCGGTAAAATAACCACTCCTAGGGGGGTAACCGTCTTTTACGTTCGCCTGCGTAGGCCTTCTTGAATCTAGGGGGTCGGGACTTGAACTGCTAAAATCTACATTTAATGCTGAAAATTTCGTAGCAGGTTGTCTTGGTCTATCTCCAGCCATTTCGTCGCAATTCACTGTTGAAATGTGCTCTTCGACCAAAAATCGCGAAAAATTCACCAAAACCTTTCTTTTGGGGGTTCAAGGTCGTTCAAAATCATTGATGTTGACATGTCTAAAAAGCACGCTACCAATGCTTGTTACGATGTGAAGAAAGTTTGTACCTATCTGCAAACCGTTTTCACACTATAAAAGGCAATTGCGGTAAAATAACGTCTTTTTAAGGGGTACCCCTCTTTGACGCCCTCGTTTGAGAGCACAAAATTTTGACACTAAAAACAAGAGTCTTCGGGACATCCCACAGTGAAGATTTCGTGATCCTAGCTTGCACCGTTTTGATAGGGCTCAAGGGTGTGACAGACGGTCAAACAGACAGACAGACACCTCGACGATGGCTAAGACGCGCGAAGCATTACATATGGTGCTGTCGCGCGTAAAAACGCACTTTTATCTTAACGCACGGCAGACAATTTCTGCTGTCAGCATAAAAATCGAACACAATCGCATAAAAGCGTAGAACTAAGCGGACTAAGCCTTACAGTCGATCTCGTTAATTGGCGGGCATTTTTATTGCCCGGCCACGGTTGCATGCATCGAGGCCAGAAGATATAAAGCTACCATCGATGTCAGCTTAGGCCCTATCTGTCGTCCTATAGCCTTCTGAATGCGTAATATATAAAACGTTACGACAGCGGCAACGGCAAACACTGTAGGCTGGCTTAAGATAGTGATGGTGGTGAGGCGGTGATGACTTAAACAAGCTCATAGTGACTGCATTGGCCTATTGAAGGAAACTAGAAAATAAATTAATGCAGCCGTTGTTGCAGGTCATGCTAAGTTCTACTGTGTGATATATTTAGACAATTGCCCGTGGTAGGCTTAGCTGGGTTGCGTCGGATTACAGGATCAAGAGTGACATGCTTGCAAGAAAGCCGTCTACATGTAGGCCTAAGCCTACCGGGTAGTTTACAAAAAGTAAGCCACTAACTTTTACGACTTTCAGAATTTTTTCACTAGCCGAATTGCAGATAAGTGAACAAGTAATTTGAACATAGCTCATGAGACGCGCGACAGCCTTAGCAGTTCCTATTCGCAGGTTGTCCTGGTCTATCTCTGTCCATTTTGTATTTCGACGCAATTCACTCTTGAAATCTACGCCGCAGAAACAAATTGCAAAAAAACATTAAAACCCTTATTTTAAAAATTCAAAGTCATTCAAGGTCATCGATGTTCACACCAATAATAAGCTTGTCACTGTTGCTTGTTACGATAAGCAGCGTGTCTCTGCTTATCTGCAACCGTTTCCACGCTACACGAGCCAATAGCGGTAAAATAACCAATTTTAGGAGGTAGCCGTCTTCAACGACCGCCTACACCAGCTTTCTTGAACCTAGGGGTCGGACTTGAACTGCTAAAATCTATGTTTAATGCTAAAAATTTTATATGCAGGTTGTCTTGGTCCATCTCCAACCATTTCGTCGCAATTTGCTGTTGAAATGTGCGCTGCAGCCAAAAATTGCGAAAACATTCACCAAAACCACTTTTTTTGTTTGGGGAAGGTTAAGGTCGTTTAAGGTCATCGATGTTGACAAATCTAAAAAGCCCGCCAGCAGTGCTTGTTATGATATGCAGCATGTCTGTGCCTATCTGCAACCGTTTTCACGCTACACGAGATAATTGCGGTAAAATAACCAGTTTTAGGAGAGTAGCTACATGTATCTTTGACGCCCACCTGCGCCGGCCTCCTTGAATCTAGGGGGCCGGGACATGTATGGACTTCTAAAATCTACGTTTAATGCTGAAAATTTCGTATGCAGGTTGTCTTGGTCTCTCTCTAGCCATTTCGTCGCACTTCAGTGTTGAAATGTGCGTTGCATCCAAAACTTGCGGAAAAATTCACTAAAACCCCTTTTGAGGAGTTCAAGGTTGTTCAAGGTCTTGCCTTCGGGCCTTCGGGGTGGGCAGGCTCTTACACCTGCCCAGCGCTGAGGCCGTATCAGTTCAAGGTCATTGATGTTAATAAATCTAAAAAGGCTGTCACCAGTGCTTGTTATGATAAGCAGCATGTCTGTACCTATCTACAACCGTTTTCACACTATACGAGCTAATAACGGCAAAACAACGTTTTAAGGGGTATTTCTCTTTGACGCCCTCGTTCGAAAGGAACCCCCGCACCCAGGGGCACGAAATTTCGTCCTGTGCCGGAGCCTTCAACATATTGACGTTCGCATGTATCCCGAAGAAAAGAAGAAGTAAAATCCTTGGGGCAGCCCACAGTGAAGATTTCGTGATCCTAGCTTGCACCGTTTTAATACAGATCACGAGTGTGGCAGACAGACAGACGAACAGACAGACGCCTAGACGATGGCTAAAGGAGGGGTCACACTAGCGGTCCGGATGGCCGTCCGAACTGTCGTCAAAAACACCAACTGTTCGGACAGACGTCAGGACCGCTAAGACGCGCGAAGCATTCTGCTGTCGCACGCAAAAACACTAATTGTTTACAGATCCCACCACATCCATTCCTAAACGCGTCGACGAGAAATGCAGTCAAGTTATATACTATTGCAAGCTATCTCCTACTCCAAAGCTGACTATTTCACTAAGTAGTGTAGCGACGCGTTAATTTTGGGTTGAGATAAAATCTTTATCACTGAACTGCAAATTTTCTGCAGAGAAAGCCTGCATCAGTCAGTTTTTAGCCGACAGTGCTAACGTAACGGTCGAGCTTATATGGCACGAGTTGTCGTTTGTCCGTCCGTCGTCTGTTCGTAACAGTTGTATTGTGGCTAAACGAGTTTGTGGCTAAACGAGTAACGGTAAGTCGTAGGGGGGCGGCAATGGTACCATCGGATAGAGCGCTGGCGACTTCCTACAGCCTTCAATAGTAGCCTTGTCTCCATGTAGCTGCAGCGGTTTGGCCGCAATCTTTAATGAAAAGTTTAAAGCTAGAAGTGGCCGTATCACTAACACTTAATCACTAACAGGAATTGGCATGCGCCCTTTCAGATTATATGAAAATCATTGACCCTGGATGACCTTGAAAGTCACTGACAACCAGTACGGTCGGCTATCCTTGCGAAAGCTGGGCTTCTTGTGAAAATAGCCTACGCAAATATTTGATGTCGTTACTTTTTACAGCGCCATCCTGTAATAGGCGGAGTGGATGAGTGAGTCGGTGAGCGACTGCATGTGCGTCCCGCGTTGACCAGTGTCGACGGACGGCGAATAGCACTAGACATACACGCCGTGGATCAAGCGGCTGAGCTGATGAGTTAGGTGTTTGCACCGGCGCTTCGTCCCGTCTCATCTCTCCCATGCTGGCACGGCGTCGTCCATGACGTGACGTTGTTGATCGGAATTTTTACCGCAAACAGGCAGCAGCAGCAGCAGCAGCAGCAGCAAACGACGTCATTTCTATTTATAAACCTTGATGACGTCCATCCGTCCGGTATGTCTGGCTGTCAACCGTTATACGACAGAGCTGAGAATCTTCTCCTTTCTATACCCGACATTCTTTCAAAACCAGTGGCGTTAATCAGAAAAATATGGGTTAACAAAAGCTGCCGGCTAGCCATGAGGCGCATAAAGATAGCTAACATATGGCGAGTCGAAAGACATGGCACTAAATAAGCTGCTAACCGAGTTTCATAATTCTTTCACCACCACAACCCATATGGAAAATGCGCAATAAGCCCATCACAACCTTGCGAAATGTCAATGTATGAAAAAAATCTAGGCCTAATGATGATAATAGGAAACGAAAGTTTTTTGGTGAATGGAGGACACGTCTTAAAAGTGTCATTCGAGGCAGCTCAACCGTAAAAAGTGACTTCTTACTCTCGCGTACTTCTGCATGCTAGTGGCGTCGACGTCTTCATTTCATATTCTGCACAGTTCCGTGGCTCACTCATCTCACTCAAGTCTTTTCAAGATAACTATCATTTTATAAATTAATTTTAAACAACGGGTCACTCACGAACCGTTACAGAAGAACCTATCCCATTTTGAGAGTTGAGACTTGGAAGCAAAAACAACCATGACGTACGTGCGCACGTAGGCAACAATGCAAACTATAACAAGAATTCAACACAAATGTCTTTATTAAAAAGCAGGCACAGACTATTCTGAATGTGATACGCCTAACAGTAGTGAATAATTTGTACAGTGTCAGTAACTCATGCTAATCAATTAACGGCGCCACTTCACTTACCAGGCTGTGAAGTGCGCTTTCGCATAACCAGTAAAACATCAAAAGAAACAAATATCCAGACTTCATAGCTTTTACACAACGAACTGACAAGAGACAAACACACTGTAAATCAGGCCTACGTATAAATCACAACCACAACAGTTTTCATCAGTGTTTTAGACTCCGGCAATTGTTTAAAACTAATTTTCGAAAAAAAAACATAATCAAGAAACAACTTCTATCAGTGGGTCGGGTAATCATGTACGGCTTCCGCATATTCTACACCAAATCAAGTACAATATGCCAGGTACAAAATGTACCATGTAACTGTACATGTGGACCAACATAATCCAGCAGTATAATGACGTACCAAATAAAACTAACAGCACAAACGAATTCCCATTCTACGAAATAAACAGTGACGCTAGGACATTACACAACGAAGCATTGTAAGACTGCGTGCGAACTTTCGTCAATTTCAAGTGGCTGCAACCATGGGCGTTGGAAGTGTTTGAAAGTTGGGGGAGCAAGCAGTGGCTGCGGCCATGGCGAGCGCGAGCCTATAACGGGGGTCTGGGGGCGGAGCCCCCAGCGGGGTCCAGGGACAGAGCCCCTGGTGGGAGGTCAGGGGGGCGAAGCCCCCAAGCTAAAAGCTTTTTTGGTTCTTGAACGTCCCACGGAGCGGCAAAACTCTAAGATGTTTAAGTCGATTCGACTCAGTCTAACATCGCAGTGCAGAAGGCTAAAACTTTTGGGGGAGCAAGAGCT
>Ga0056128_1009316_pt1 | contig 12342 bp, 4 predicted proteins | sample WorMetLIZISLAND2_FD_71113 | JGI IMG/M metagenome (GOLD analysis project Ga0056128, IMG submission 71113) | Marine gutless worms symbiont microbial communities from Max Planck institute for Marine Microbiology, Germany - Olavius geniculatus... ...
ATATTAATTAAAAATAAATTAAATTAAATAGTCTATGCGGGTACCCGGGTAGTAAAAAATTACCCGGGTAGTTTATTACCCGAGTACCCGACGGGTACCCGGGTACCCGCGGCAGCCCTACCAGTCACACGATACGACCGGAAATTGTCAACTAACGACAGCGGAGCGCTGAATGCTTTTTAGTGGTGCGCAAAAAGTAACTAGTCGTTTAGAAAGTATCGGATAACGACGACTACGGTAACGGTTAATAACGATTCCATCTTTCTAGAAATAATCGTTACTAGAAAATCATAGATCCGGTTTAGCCAACGAGCTATATTTATAGCTCGTTGGGTTTAGCAGAACGGACGCGTCTAGTACGTCATCTCACTACTTCACTTACTTACTAAAATGTCTCGTTGGATAACGACCTTGACATTGACAAAGTAAACAAAATTTAACAAAGCGAATGAAAATGTGCTGAATTTTCAGAGTAAGTTGCTAGACTACAGTACAGAGGATGGCATTATTTTTGTAGGGTTTAATGTGTAAGCAGTGATAGCAGTATCGGTCTAGAAGATTGTAATGATTAGTCGTGGTTCATATCTGTGCAATGCCTTGGCACGCCGGCTAAATCCGCTCAGTCCAGCTGGCGTTTTGCATGATGTCAGGTTATTATTATGCTTGTTTTCTGAGGTTTAGTTTATTCTGCTATTACTTTTGACAAAGTAGTAACTAAGGTCATGCTGCAGTTTTGACTAGTAAATTAATTAGCCATACACAAGTTACAAGATCGCAACTTCTCGGTAGCACTAATTGCTGAATCAGCGCCGATGGAGCAAATCAAAAGAGTTATTAAATGTGCCTACTGCTTTCTCTGACTATGTTCTACGCAGAATTTTTCCACTAATGCGACAGAACGTAACGTCTGGCAACAGTAAGTTGCTGGACAAATAACAACTGTGAAAGCATAAATCATGTCCTGAAGCAAGCTGTTGATTGGCGCCCGCAGCAGGTTCCCGTTCTCATTGACACCCTGCGTCAGTACACAGAAGCCGACAGGGCAGTGTGCGGTGTTAGTGATTTTGTTTTATGTGGCTCATTTGTCAGACATAGATTAACTGATGTTTCAACTGCGTCCGATGGTGGTATTACTGTGCCTAACACCCCAGGTGGTGGAAAGAAGCCACATCAGCGCAAGCAAAAACAGGCAGAAAAGACGTCATCCAAAGTTAAGAGGGTTATGTTGGGGTAATGACTTGTTCTGTGAATGCTGAATGTAATTTTCCTATAATTTGTTTGTTTGAAGTTAAACAGGTAAGGCACCAAATCAGCCGTTTAAGCCGATTCAGCAATTAGTGCTACCCCAACTTCTAACCATCTCTGATGTAAGCGGTTTATAGTCCTATGGTTAGGGTTAGGGTTAGGGTATGAGGGTCTGGGCAAGTCTTTCTTATTGGACCACTGTCAAAATCCATTTTAATCACGTTTGATTATTAGAAATGTATTTGTTATGTGATAATTAAGTTTATTGTGCGGAAACTGATAATTTTCGCTGAAAGTCACTTTTTATTTTTTTGTACCGTTAACTTATGGAGTTATTTGAGTGAGTTTATGTAATCTAAAATCGCCTTAACCATTCTACATTGTCTTGAAATTATACGTAAACTTGTTATAAGTTTATAGCAGTTTAATTTCATTTCAGCTAATTGTGACCTGCAAGTACTTTACTAGTCGAAACTGCAGCATTTCCACTTACTAGATAACCGGCATGACCAATAGTGAATAATATGTAGCAAAACCTTGAAAGTTTTTTTGAAGCTTTTGGTTAAATATTGGTAAGCACTAAGCAGTTACAAATTTGTCTGTGTGATTAACTTAATGCCTAATGCTTTTTCTATTTATATGTGAACTTGTGCATGCTAAATTTGCTTTGTGGTGTTACTGGTTACAGCACTACTTGCTGTTTTAATAGATTGAGTATTTTTTAGTTTAGTTCGGTATATTGTTATTTTTCCTGTGATATTATAATGCTGCTGGTTGATTGACAAGAAGAGCTTCTAGCTGCAAAAGTAAAAAAAAACACATTAATTCTCAACATTTTTCTTTCGGGGATTGTGGAAATCCTAAACTGGACCAGCTGTGTAAAATTGGTCACATAAACTTTAAACAAGAACCACGTTTTTGTTTATCAGTATGGGTTAAGTAACAAACGTGTGGTTAAGCTTGATTAATTTGAAGATGTAATCAGCCAAAAGATCTGAAGTGAAAACTGTTGGAATTTACTAATACATGGGTGAGTGTAGTTTGTGTAGTTAGTCTTTGGATTATACTATAGGCATGTATTGAAGTCTGCTGTGAATATGAGCACGGACAGTCGGACACACTACGATGTTCTTGGAGTCACACCATCTGCATCTCAGGCACAGATTCGTGAGGCTTTCGTCCGGCTGTCCAAGCAGGTATCTCAGATTCAATGGTCGTTGCACAATTTCAGATTTCTTGTTGCTATAAGTCCTTTGACACTGTCATTAAGTATCAGCAAGAGCTTGGTTTAGCAATTTCCACAAGTTTTTGATGTAGAATAATTCATGTTTGATAATAGCAGTTACAAACTTATGATCAGCAATAAAAGTATGTTTCTGCGAAGAAGCAAACTGTAGGCCTGTTTATTTTTCTTTCCTGGTATGTATTTGCTGAATTATACCCGTTTTTGTATTTTTATGAAGTTTGTGTAAAATCTGTTGAGGTTCATCCAGATCTGAACCATGGTGATCCAAAGTCTACAGACAGGTTCTTGCGACTTCGAGATGCATTTACCGTGCTCAGTAGCAGTGAATTACGTCGTGAGTATGACATGCAGCTTCAAAGGACTCGGCTGCATGAATGGTCACATTTCACTGGAGAATTTGATCCACCAAATCAGTCTCGCTATGGGTTTGTTATTGTCATCTTACATCATGGTTCAAGTGAACATTATGCATTGTCATTTATGTCACTAAAAGGCTTGTAACCTAAAGTTCAGGTAACCTAACAGAGAAGGCATTTATTGCACCACTGTTTAAAGTGATACAAAACAGCACTCATAATCAAGTAATTTATCTAAACATATGTGAGGATTACAAGTTAAGATCTGTATAAAACCTTGTGCAAAAGTACACTACAGTATGAAATTATGTCGACGGAGAGTTGCTTTGCTAGGTAGAAGATGGTATCTCCCAGATTGTTGTTACATTCATGCAAGATTGGATTATTGTTGGAACCGTAATCAGGAATGCTTTTTCAGTGGATGATAACAGATGAAGCATATGGGGCGACTAGTTTTTTGGTGGTTGTTCTGAAAATTTTAATGTTGAATGGTTTTCTCTTTTAATGTTTTTTGTGTTGTTTTGAGGCATTTCTATTGAAAAATATTAGGTTGGTAAAAAAGAACCTGTATTGTCTGTATATCCATTAATGAACAAATTTGACATTGTTTATGCAATTAAAACAGTATGGCCTATTGTGATCTTTTGTTGCAACCTAGAATGCTGTCTGTTTTCTACATTTCTGTGCATGTGCGTGTGTTGCACTGGTGTAATAAGGAGGGACAACAGGTCTTCAAGGATGCACAGCGATTATAGATCAGACCAGCAGCAGCAGCAGCCCCCTGATGAGAGTCACATTCGTTACTTCTTTGCAGCATTTCGTAGCATGTTGGATCACAAGCCGAAACAGCAGCCAAAGGAGTCTGCTGGAAATGACCCTAACCAAAGCAGATTTGAACGGGTCACTGAAACGTTGCATCGCTCGACTACTTGGCGACCTCCACCCATTTTTTTTCCCATCGCTTCAGCAGTCACACTCATTGGTGCTGTCATTGGCACTTCTGTTGGTGTCACGTGGCTTTACATTGCCTCTCGGTATGTCTGTTTGACATTGAGTGCACACTCCACAAATTTATTTTCCATTTTGGTGTTTGAAACTTTGGTATTTCTGTTGTGATACCCAGTAGATCATGCAAATATAGCTTAGCTTTGTTATTGTTCTGTTTAGTGTTAACATTCGTTCGTCTGTGAACATTTGTATTACAATCAATTTAATTTATTGTTTAGCAGTTCTGTTCAACAGCAAGGGCTTTATTGCTAGAGTTTGGTGAAATGCTGTTGTGAGAGAGTCTTCTTGTTTGTGTTATGTTTCACAAGTGTTGTGCAGTTAATGGTCAGTTTTTGATTGACGGTGTGCTGTGCCCATTGCACTCAGTTACAGTGTTTGATGCACTAGGTGCATTATCAGATTATACCATCTGATATCCCCTGAATCCTGACTTTTATTTCTAGAACAAACGTTCTGATTAATGTCCAGCAATGCTTAAACATCAGTTTAAAAATCATTCAAATTCTTTGTAGGATGCACATGTTGGAATGCAAAGAATATGTTGTTTAAATGTAGCTTTTTCATATAGCTGTTTTTCATCGTTATTAGCCTGTGTAGTGTGTATTTTGCTTGCGAGAGAAAGTCATCCATGGATAAGAAGTAAATGCCAATATTTCATGCACACTGAGAGCCTAAAGGCCCTAAAATAAAACATGTTACAGTGAGACTTAATTTCTTTTTGCTACATGCTACTATTCTATTATTTGTTAGATGGATCAGATTTTGAAAAAAAAAACAGAAGACGTTTGCTTAGACATTTTGGTTTGGCATCATGAGTGATATGAATAAATCCACTGCAGATACTTAGGAACAGCTGGTTGTCTTTTAAGATGATGCATACAACTATATATATATATATCAAATGTATGATTTTTGTTTGCAGTTAATAATTTGGATTTTACCTGCTGTCAGCCTATTAGTTAATTGTATAGTTGTGATGTGTTTTGCACGTAGCACTGACAGGGAGAGAGATGAAATGAACAGAAAGATAACAGAAGCACGCCGGCTGCAACAGTCTTTGCCAGCCAACAAAGCAAGCTGACAACCACCAGATCTAGCAGCTGTGTAACTGCTCTATCCCTTGGGCTGTGGGAAAGTTGTTGGAAAACTTTTGTGCAAAAGTGCAGAACTTGGGGCTGAAAATTCCCCATTGTTGGTCGGAAATTGAGGCTGTCTGTCAGAATTCTATCAGAAATTTGCAGCCATCATCATCGTCATCATGATGTGAAGCGTTTAGCTCAGTGTTTAATTTGCCAGGAAGGTATGGGGGGGGATTCCTGTACATCATAGTGATTGTTTTGGTATGTCAGTTAAGCTAAATTATAATTCTTGCTATGAGTCAAACTTGTGTTGTTATTTTAAGGCTTATTGTCTGTGCTTTTTCTCAACTCCAGTTCAGGTTAGATTCTATTTGAGATATGTTGGCATGGATTTCTGCACCATGCTTTGCCAGTGTGTTTTTGTTTGGCAAAATTGTGAGATTTCGTTTGTAGGTTTATGTTGCCACCAAACCATTTGCATGAAGTCTGGAACATTGGGTGAGATCAACTTTTGCTGAGACTTTAGTTTAAGACCAGTGTTAGGTCTAAAACCAAAGGCAAGACTGAATTTTTTGTATTAAACCAACGTTGTTTATCTAAGACTTTATGATTCGGCCTTGGACTAAAGCCTGAGCGATGTTTGACCCTGTCCTCCAATGGACAGCATTATGAGATTGATGACTGTTTGGAGGAAAACAGGGAAGATTATTAGAACTGCGATTTTCGATACATATGCACAATTATTATCGACAGTTCTTAAAATTTTAGGTTTCTGTCATTTTTTGCGTTTTGTGTTTCATAGAGGTTAAACTTTCTGTAAAGGTCAAACTTTTTGTTTCGTTATTATATGTATGTGCAATTTTGCCTGCAAAGGCCGTCCCCGAAATGACCTATACTGTGTCGGGTGGGATGTTAAACCCTACTCACTCACTGACCTTGTCCATTGTTACTGCTAACAGTTGCTTACCATTTTTCTTAGTTGATACTTTTTGTCTGGCAGTTTATAAGAATGTATAATTATGTTTGTAAATTGCATTATGCAAATAACTGTTTGCAAACAGCTGATTTGCCACGTTAGTTTTTTTTCTGGAATATTTTTTTTATTTATAGGGCTTGTGGTGTTCAAGATCACTGAGTCTGACAATTGCTGTTTTACTGTTTTATTATTCTGTTTCATAGTGTAAAATGCTGTTAAAATGCTAGGGAAAAAACGTCCAAAATTTAGTACGTTTTCCGACAACTTTCGAGTTTGACCGCGAATATCTCTGGAACCGATAAAGATAACGACATAATCTAAACGGCGTTGACAAGAGCGATCCTTTCGGCGTTGAACAAAAAAAAATTTGTGAAATTCCGTCCACCACGAACCAAGTTATAAGCGCTAATGTTGACCTACCCTAAGTCGACAATGCGCGTTTGGCGTATGCCAATGCATTTGAGTTCGGGCCACGTGACTGATGCCGGGGAAATTTTGCCCCCCTCCCTAATTTCCCCCAGTCAGACTTAGGGCGCCGGGCGGACTCACTTTGGGCTTTGCCCCAAATTTCTAGTTTGACAAAATGACTATGATATTTCTGCACTGTTATTCGAAGATGAAGATGATCACGAAAGCAAACTGACAACAGACAACAAACGAAAGATTGAAATGTTGTCAGTGGGCATTGAAAAGTAATCAATGCAAGTGAGTAAGTCGCGTCAGATGAGATTATGTGAACATCGCAGAAAGGATATTATTCACACTGTTTAAGACAGTATAGGCCAGGGCTTCCGGGAATTTGGTCTTCTCCAAATTCCCGCGGGAATTCCTGGGAATTTTTTGAAGATACAGATTTTAAAAAATATTTTTAAACATTTTCCCCCTAAGAAACGGTCTAAATTATCGTTTTCAGGTGCATCAGACTTATTAGCAAATCAAAATTTATCGATTACCGGCGATATGGACGAATATCGAACACTGAATAACTGATACATCCCTATAGGTGATACCAGTCGCCGGTACAGTATTTAGATGTAGGGATGTGCCGAGTACTCGAGCACTTGAATCCGAAATTAAACTCCAGAAATTTTTGGGTTTATAATGCAACAAAATTTTGAGAGAAAAAAATTAAAATGCATGTGCCATGATGTGATCGATCGTGTATGTGTGTGTTTTTGACTCTTATTAAAAACTGTTTTTTGGTTACTGTACGTAATAGATGCAGAATTTTTACATAACGGAAATTTTCGATTTTTTTTAAACGACGACTTGTTCGTTTTTTAAAATGGACAATTCCCGGTGGCCCTGCTTTGGATGGGTTCAATGTTTGCAAAACAATGTAAAAACTAATAATTTCAATAAAGATGAAGTCTTCCATGACAAAGAATATGAACATAAAATAATATCGCTTATCTAATAGCACTCTTTCTGCTAATGTAATAAATGTGATAGTTAGAGATGTAAAAAGGGATTTCGACGATTTTTTCAAAAGACAGAGGTGAATTTTTCACTTCTAAAACGGGAATTCCCGACGGTCTTAGGCCTCTACGGGGTGGTCCAAAAACGGATACCCAGTTTTATTTTTGGGATAACTTCGGTAATTCAGCACCGATTTTAACCATTCTTTCACTGTTACAAGCAGAAATTTATGGCGCGTAAAGGTGAAGTTCTTCCACCCACTGCACCTTTATTGTGTGACCACATTACCTAGCAAAACAACACAAGCGTTTCATTGATAACAGTATCAATGAATGGCGTCGACGTCTTGAAGCTGTTATCAAGAATGGCGGCGGACATATCGAGCACTGCAACTTAGCTTGAGCAGCCGCACATCATTTTAATACTATCGACAGATAAGTTTAGTCAATAAAACAAAACACTGAACACCGATATTAGCAGTAGTGTTTGTTTTGCTAAGTAATGTGGTCACACAATAAAGGTGCGGTGGGCGGAAGAACTTCACGTTTACGCGCCATAAATTTCTGCTTGTAACAGCGAAAGAATGGTTAAAATCGGTGCTGAATTACCGAAGTTATCACAAAAATAAAACTGGGTATCCGTTTTTTTTGTTTAGCATTGTCTGATGGAATCACCGAATGGAATGACATCGTCTTCGCGAATGTCTGCGATGTAGTGATCAGAAATTAGGAGCATTAGTAAAAACTTCTTTAAACTTACATACGCTAATACCGAAGATTGCGTGGTGACATCACTGACATTATTGAGGTTTTTAAAATTGGCTTGGTCTGGTCGTCATTTTTATCCTTTTTACATCACGTTACTTATTTAATATTTAGGGTAGCCATGAAAGTAAACAAGTGATTTTTGTCCTTGGAACAAATAATTGTCATTTTCTGCACTATTTGTCATTTTATGATTATTATTCAGTCTGAAAACATTAGTAACTGGTGATAGTAAGTCAACTGCGTGTCTATGAAGTGTGTCAGTTTTTGGTCGTTAATGTTATCTTCCGTCCGTACGGACGAAAGAATACGTCACGAAAGGGCTATCTTCTGTCCATAAGGACGGAAGACTGTGTGCGACCAGGCGCTATTTTCCGTCCATGCGGACGGAAGAATGGCCAACGAAAGCGCTATCTTCCATCTGTATGGACGGAAGACTGCGTATCTAGCCGATATTTTCTGTCCGCAGAGTCTCGTGCTGTAAACTTTTTCTGTGATGTAAAATGTATAAAGAGTACTTTCACTTTGTGTACCAGTTGATAATAATGAAGGGACCTACGCTGTGATCACTGATGCCACAACTCATTTAAGTTTGCTGTAGTTTGTGCTTTGCATTTTTGTCATTCATGTGCATAGAACTGCAGGGGGTTAAGTTGAACTATAGGTCCGTTGGCAATAATCGCTGTTTTTGCAACTCAAAAACTGTAGCAAATGTTAGAAAAAACACTATTATGAAGAATTTACCTGCGGGACAGTGAAGATTTTCTTCGTTCTTTGTATGCTGCTTATCTAGTATCTGCAGTAATCGATGGAGATCTTTCCAGCAATGGACGTATTGTTCAATTTTACCCTGCAGGGCATTGTGCAAAGCAACAAGATTTTCTACAATGCATTTCTTGTATTGTTTTGCAGGCTGTGATGTACCGCAATTCGTTACGTCTCTGCAACACTTTGGTATATCGACTACCTCCATACTGTGGCAGCAGTGGTTTACAGCATGTCAGGTGATTGATTAGACATTTTTTGTTGTTCTCAGTTTAGTTGAAGTCACTATGTTGAGGTAGCTGGCACAATAATTCAATCCTGGCAAATTGTGCGTATATGTCATACTGCTTGATATTAAATTATACTCATTACAAGGACAGACTAGCGACTCACAACAGCTATGCAGGAAGTTGATTCAACCAATAGGCAGCCAGTAGGCCTAGGTGGTACCATATAATTATGGCATACTCACGGATATATGGCGTTTGCATAAATAGGCATTAGGCAAATCGAAGCAGTGCTGCTAGCTCACTGTGTAGTGCAGCTGATCGAATGGTGCCGGCTTTGAATCTTCGTACAAACAAACTTTTTGCAACTTTTGTCTTGCATGTCAAATGTTGTAAAAAAGTAAAGTGAGTGTAGTGAACTTTGCTTTTTTGTCAACATTTAATTCTAATTCAGACATTTATTGCAATGAAAAAAATTAATTACGACTTCCGCATTTTTCTAAATTGTAGGGTCAGAGTTGGTTAGTGTTAGGGTTAGGGAGAGGGGTTAGGGTTAGTGCTAGTTCTTTAATTGATGTCTAATTGTTTAAAATCAAAGTCTTCAGAGGTTATGCGTATTCATGACAGATGTAGCTGCGTAGCTGCCATCTGATTGGTTGAATCAACTTTTTGTAGAGCTGGCGTGAACAGTTTGTCATGGTCAGTTTGAAATTTGGGTAACTAGTAGTGATTGTCGTAATTATGGACAGATGCATACATTTGAGTTATACTACTGTGTACACTAATTTTCGTGCTAAAGTCGTGATTTACGAGAAAGTTAAATATGAAGTTCATAAGTCATTTGAAACTTTAACAAAATTTTTCAGTGTTGTATATTGAGCAACACAAGATAGTGGTTAGATATCAGTGGGCAGATAGGTGATAGACGTAGCATAACTGATTGTATGACAATTATGTGGCTGTGTTCTGTATTGGACAGTCCATCCAGCATTTGACAACCCACTTTCCGAATGACAATTAATCATCAAGTGTCATTGAGTTACATCAAACAGATTTCTGAGTTTGATCCTGAGAAGAAAATGTCGCTGCAAGCATTTTCTCAGCCATGGGTAGAGCATGTCAGTAGATGTTGTCTTTTACATGCATATCATGTCTGATACGTAGTGCTACTGACATGTTGGTGTCAATGTAGGATTGTTTGTCGTATTTTGGCTGCATTTCCAGGTGCATAGAGCAGATTGCGGTGAATCAGAGCAAGGATAGTCCGACGTATTACGAGCAGCTTGGATTACCTTCGTCTGCATCACAGACTCAGATTCGCAATGCTTACCTCCAGCTCTCAAAGCAGGTTTATCAAGCTCGCTGTGTCATTAATCAACTCTTGAGCAGTGTTTCTTGTACTCATCTGATATAATTAATTTTTATACAGGCAGATGCATATTTGGAAAATATGTTAATACGTATTTCTAAAGTATATGAATTGCAAAACGAGTTACATTCAGTTTTCAGAAATTAAGCTTGCAGCTTATGCATATATGCTTATTGCTTGTCTTGTTTTCTAGTGTATTTTGTGCAGGCAAGAGCTGTAAAACATTTTTACTTCTCATTCTACTAGTCTGCTTGCCCTCCAATAGACAGCATTTTGAGATTAATGACTGTCTGGAGGATAACAGGGAAGATTATTAGAACTGCCATTACCATTACATATGCACAATTATAATCGGCAGTTCTTACAATTTTAGGTTTAGGTCATTTTTTGTGTTTTGTGCTTCGTAAAGGTTTAACTTTTTATTTTGTTATTATGTGTATGTGCAATTTTGTCTGGAAAGGCCGTCCCCGAAATGACCTACCGGTATATTGTGTCGGGTGGGACATTAAACCCTACTCACTCACTCACTCTGTACACCAAGTACATCTGAGGTTATTATAGTTAATGGGCTATATGAATGACTCACTTACTTCCTTAGTGTTACAATGTGATTGTGATGTTGCAGTAGAATTTGTTTAAGTGAATCAACAAGATACAGCATTTATTGAATTAATAGATCCTTTTACAGAACTCAGTTATTTTCATGCTGTATCATAATGCACAGTTTTTTTTGTGACAAACTATGCGTGCAACTGTGAATGTTTTTGTTGAGGACTGTTATTGACTGCTGTACTGTGCAGCAACTGACGCGAGGGGACCTAACCAGCAAGGGGAAATTTGCACAGCTTAAAGAGGCTTATGATGTTTTAAGCGACAGCTCGTCACGTAGTGATTATGACCAGAAACTTGGGCTTGTCACTAAAGGCTTGGATTCATCTCTTCAGACGTATGTCATTCAGTTGTAATTATTTTTTTGATTTTCAGTTGTAGCAAAATATCCTTGACATTCTTATTATTTACAAATACAAATGTGCCTCTGTTACTTTGGCGTCATTTTTTATTCATGTAAAAACCCTGTTTTAACAGTGACCAAAGCCCAGGGTTCTTTCTTGGGATCCGTCTTAACGTGGAGTAATTGCAGAACTAATCATTGTAACTAGTATTTTAAACCGTTACTATGCATAACAAAAGCATTGTATGTAACTATAAAATATGGATATAAGATGTTTCTTAACAATTCAACACTGACACACATGCAGGTGGTTATTGTTTACTTTTCTGTTAGTGTTAGTCCAAAGGTGCTCACGGTCTGGCTTGGCCCCAAAAACAAACTTTGTAAATGTTTAATTGTTGCGGCGGTACAATTACAGGCCAGACGCCATTTGTATCACCCGGCCAAACTGTCTCAGAGCACTGAGGAAGGCTGAAGAACTGTTGTATTAAGATCTTACACATGTGTACTGGAAACAGTGATCTAATTGCATGTCTTGAGACTACGACACCTGTCGGGGGTGCTGAAAATGATGGACGTGAAAATGATGGACCATCAAAATGGCAGGGCATGAAATTGACAGACATGGCATAAACCAGGGGTCTCAAACTCATTTGGGGGTGCGGGCCACACTGCAGTCGGTGGGCCGCATTGTTTTTAGAGACGACAAAATGCAGTAAATGCAGTAATTAGTAGGCCTTTACAAATGACAGAAGTTATTTTTACAATATACACTGTAGTTTAGAACTTCAGATTTTTTCCGTCTCCGAGTAAGTGAGTCTTGAAATCACGGGTGTTAGCCAATTGCAATGTTGCATTCAGACGTTTACTAGTGAGTCTTGATCACAAAGCGGATTTGTTGATCTTCATTGATGAGAAGAACTGTTCACAAACGTA
>Ga0056128_1009318_pt1 | contig 12341 bp, 8 predicted proteins | sample WorMetLIZISLAND2_FD_71113 | JGI IMG/M metagenome (GOLD analysis project Ga0056128, IMG submission 71113) | Marine gutless worms symbiont microbial communities from Max Planck institute for Marine Microbiology, Germany - Olavius geniculatus... ...
AGACGGCGCCAACACAATCTTCTGTACATGAATACGCTACCGCCATCTGGTGAACGCCAATGTGGCGTTTTGTCACTGTTGCTGAAGGCCAGTTCACAGAAGCCGTGTTCACGAGCCGTGTTCACGGTTGCTGATTTTGTGTCCCGTGAAGACGGACCGTGTGCATGAGCCGTGTCATTGCAACGCTAAATTAGAACTTTAGATGCCATTTTATGATTTTGCAAACAAAATGGACAAATTCAATAAAAAAACAAAAAAGTAGGCTACTGTTTTTGTTAAGTCCGTATCAATAACACGAAAGAAAACACTGTTATTGGCTTTAAAGACGAGCAATATAACCTACCTAGGTTTATCGGTGCAAAGATTGTCTATTGAAGACGCCCGAAACAGCTGAGTCTATCAGAGACAGACGTGTCATTAGACGTTTTTACAATAAAGCCTATTTGCAATAATACAAAATGCACAAATGGAAAATAACAGACCTATTTAAGCTATTTTAACAATAAACACTTATGGTGACGTTGCGTTTACGATATCCGCAATATTGTGGTAATAAAAAGGAATTTTCTGATTGGTTGATATACCGTGAACACGTACGGGTCGTGAACACGGGTGCGCTGTTCACACGACCCGTGTTCATGGGCCGTGTTCACGGGCCGTGTTGTGAACACGGCGCTCGTGTGAACTGGCCTTTACTGGTATACCTTATTATTTCGCGCAACAGCAGAATGCTTCGCGTTTCTTGGCGTCCGTCCGTCACACACTGCGATTGTATCAAAACGGTGTAAATTAAAATCACGAAATGTTCACTGTGAGCTGCCCCACGTACAGGTGTAGGCCTACTCTAGTTTGCTGTGACAAAATTTTGTGCCCCTAAGCTAGTGAGGGGGTTCCCCTCAAACGAGAACATTAAAGATGAGCACCCCATAAAAGACGTTTATTTTGCCGCTATTGGTTCGTCTAACGTGAAAACAGTTGCAGATAGGCACAGACATACTGCACTAGTGACAAGCATTTTAATGATGTCAACATTAATGACCTTGAGACTTTGAGTCCCCAAAATATGGGTTTTTAGTGTTTTTTACGCGCAAGAGCTAGCTAGTTAAGTGCATTTACGGAAGACTTTTTGAACCTAAGTTGTCAAAGCTGAGCAGTGGCGTATTTAGGATTTGGCAAACGGGGGCCCATGGCGAGCACGTTCCCCCGTGTTTCCCCTGAATTTCGGCACTGCTTATAGTGGCGGTAGATAGATAACAGATAACCTGTGTGACTCTGTCGAGTATGTCTTGTGAAACTCCTGCCAGCATGGCGGTGTAGACAGCGTGACTGTTGTCTGTCAGTCCGTCTATCAACTGATACAGGAATATCAGTTCGCCGTTCTGTTCCATCGTTTCCATCGTCTATACAGTACACAGTGACGTTATCGGGGACTTCGTGTTCAAGGCCAACGCTAATTACAAGGACTTGGCGTTCAAGGCCGAAAACCAAGGCCAACTTGCCAAAAAGGACTTACAACAAAAACTTTTGACGTTGATCTTCCAGCCAGCAATTTGCCGTACGGACTACGTAGGCCTACGTTTCCGTCGTCAGCAAATTTCACTCGAGTGTCTCCTTTCATGACGTCAAATTAGTCCTATAACCCGAAAATAAACTGTGCAATATTGCAGTGCTAGAATAGATGATACTAACCAGTATCATTGACATTTATAATGTCAATCTATATCAGACTACAAACTTACTGAATGCCCCTCAAAATCTGCATGTCAAATTGCTGGCTGGAAGAAAAAGATATAAATTTTTATACAGTGGAATCCGGTATTTGAAAAAAAACGCTGGACCAAGTGCATTTCAGTTGCAAAAAACTAGGCCTATGTTGAAAAGTGACAACATATGATCTAAATATCTTTTGCCTAACTGTATCATTATATACAAACTTTTTGAATGACCCTTGTAAGAGTGCTATAGCTAGGGCAAGGCTAACTAGGCTGGAGTCTTATACCCCGTTTACACAATCAAGCAAACATCGAGCAAATATGAGGCATGCATAAAGCATAGCCTACACGAAGAAAACATCAAACAAACATTGAGCAAACATCGAGCAGACATCAAGCAAACGTCGAGCAAACGTCAGGCAAACATCGAGCTGGCTCGTCCAGCTAACACATTAGCTGGACGAGCCAGCTCATCGAGCCAGCTCGTCGAACCAGGTTTATCGTGTCTCTGCTCAAAAAATACCACTTCCACTTACTTTTTACCATGATACTGTACCATGGTACAGTACAGTACCATGGTATACCATGGTATTTAGGGGCGGTATTTTTACCGTGGTACCGTGTACCACATTATACCACATGAAGAGTACCATGGTATTTACCATACCATATGTACCATAGTACACCATGGTAAAAAGTACCGCCCCAAAGTACCATGGTATTTTTTGTATGGTATACCATGGTAATTTTTGAGTAGAAGTAAATGGGGTATTAGGTTTAACTGTTTAGACCATGCGACTGAACTAAACAATAACGGTTAAGCTACGGTGACAGCATTGGCACGGTTATAGGTTGACCTGCAGTCGTAGGTATGGAGAGGGCTGGAGGAGTGCTCGCTGTTGAATGATGTTGTGGAAATGCGTTGAGATGAACGTGTGAGGGCAATGCTCAGCTCTCAATAGCCAGAACTTGAGACAGGCACACAGCAGACCCGCTCCGTCCGCCTGCACCCAGTATTTACACTAGATACAATATAAATGACATAGCCACAAACTGACCCTGGCAATACATATAGTATTGATTTCAACACGGTCTACGGTGTATTATGCCAGTGTAAAGAGGCATAATACACATTCGAACGATAAAACCTGTTGAAATGTACAAATTTATTTCATGACTGTAATCGACGGTGAGTTCTGCCTGAGAATGGGTGCTGTACACAGATCTGAGCCACGTTCTGGTCGTCACAGTTGGTTGAACGGAATGAGATTATGGGCAGGTATACCATTCCAGACACTGTAGTAAGATCAAGACAGGCGATAAAAGTTAATCATGAAATAAAATAATGTAAAGTAGACAGTACAGACAAAATGGAAAACTCCATTTTTACCCGCAGCAGGCGGGTGATACCATCATATGATGTCCATCTATCCCTCGCTAATCATATAAGATGGACTAGCTACCTCGAATACGATTAATTAGCCCATATTTTCTCAGCTCTTCGCATGCGGAACTTCAGCCATCTACTGTAGTTATTAATTCTGGTAACTAAGCTGACAAAAAAAAATGAAGCGGAAAACTAACTCCAAAGCTCGTAAGCAGCCTATTACTCACTTTCCATCCCGCTGATGGTAGGAGACTAAGTTGATCAGGGCATGCAGAAGATTAAAATGGCCATCTCGGTGCCTTTGCCAAACTCGTTGAAAATGACCAATATGATCCAACCACTTTACAGCTACAGCCAATCAACCACTCCTATCTAGTCCCGCTAAGGATAGGAGGCTGAGTTGACTTCGTTGAACACGCAGAAGATAAGACTGACCATCTCTGTGCCTTTGCCGAACTCGTCCAGTATGACCAGCGATCTGGCGGTGGCGTAGCGTACGGCTGTGGACACCTGGTTGAGGTCAATTGCGAATGCTGAGAGACTGGTCGAGATACTTTCAGTGGTTCTCATGCGGGTCATTATCTTGTCTACCAGACCAATCTGTGCTGCATCGGCTGGCACGTAGCTACCGACGTGAGCCATGAATACGATCAGTCCAACCTTACACAGATATAATAGTAGTAGTAGTAGTAGTAGTAGTAGCTGTTGTTGTTGTTGTTGTTGTACTGCGCCGTGTCTGGAAAAAAGGAACCACCATTTTTACTGTAAAGGTAAAGGTAAAGGTGTTAATTTGTATAGCGCATCTCGCGTACAACGCCTCTAATGCGCTTTTCATCACTAACCAGAGCCGCCAGCCGCACAGCCACCACGTGCAGCCTGCAGACACAGGCTAACGCAGCAGCCGGCCAGGCAGCCCCAGTCAGCTACCATATGTTGATATGTCCATATCTTAGCCAAATGTTAACCGATTGTCAAAATTATTCAACTGATGTATTCCGTGAACCACTAACAAATTTAAAGTGGTTAGTGAATAGGCTATCCACCACACATTAATGGCGTCGCTACACTACCACAAATGCAAGAAAGACTATTAACAAACAGCAAGCGTGCTGGTAAACAAAAAACACTTCAGACAAAAATGCAGTGAATTATCTGCAAGATGTTTCACTGTGTTAAATCCGTCTATTTGGATATTTGGATGTGTTTGTTTCTGGCATTCATGCCTTTAGTGGGTCTACCAGTTCATCCGAAGTGGTCACGTTCTCTTTAGTACGTGCATGCTTCAGCAGGCTAGGATGCCGCTCGCACGCCTTTGGTCGGTGCCTCCTGTTTTCAAAATCATTGCTAGTAAAGTGTGCAATCTTTCCCTTTTGCTGTTTATCTTTGAAAATTCCGTCATATCCTCCGAAAGCTGAATTATTAAACTGGTGCACGTTCTTAACGAAAGCCGGCACTACGGGCAAATGTTGTAGTTGTTGTTGTTGTTGTTGACACCTGACGCTAGTGCCTTAAAAATGCAGGTGGGGGAACGTCCAGCCACGCGCTAGCAGGTCGTAGTTCATGCGGGCAAACGTGCGTATGGGATTATGTCCGTGTGGGCAAATGTTCAACGACACCCAGGCCTGCTTTTCGACCTGAGTTACCAGAGTAAACGCCAATGGCGACGATTTTAAATCTTGTTTTTTAATAATTTCGCTGGAACTGACGAATTCCAGCCACACAAAAATTACAATTATTCGCTGTGGTAATATGACCTATGATCCGATGGCGGATACCCAACAATTAACTGTGTTATGATTGCTTATCACAATGGCGTTGCCCTAAGAGCAAATTCCGCATTTAAAAAACTTTATGATCGAATGCAGCCACAGAGTTTTTGAACCCTGGACAATAATTATAGAAACTGTACAATAATGAATGAGAGAAAAAAATCTATTGTCAGAGCGCGGTTAATGATTTGTTTTTTTTGCACGATGGTGCTACCACACAGTAAATGCATTTTGGATGAACGAAAGTAACGAAACATCATTATTTTGGGAATCACGGATTTACGCAGAATTATTCATTGGGGGGGGCTCAAATCAAAGCTGGGGATTGAGGTGTGAGTCCTAGGGGTAGGTGATGGGGGTCTGGGGGCTGTACCCCCAGCGGGGTCCAGGGGCAGGGGCTCTGCCCATGGTGAGGGGGTCAGAGGGCAAAGCCCCCCTGAAGCTGAAACACTTTTGGCGTTTGGACGTTCAATGGATTCTGCAAATTTGCTATGTTTTCTAAAATTTGGAAACTTAAGTTTAATAGGCTGCAGTTTGTTACAGTTTACCGTGAATTATTGAAAAGTAATAAAAGCAATATGCAGAAATAACATAGGTTTCACCAAATACATGTGGTTTCAACCACAACACCTCTTGGTATCTTTTTTGTTGGGGGTGTCAAAATTTCAATGGAGGGGGTATACACCTCTCCACAGAGGGGCTGCTGGGAATATAAAATATTCTAGGCTGAGAATAAAGCCAGTGCGGTCGGTGTAAGACCTACCTGCTTCAGGTAGACACTCTTGCCACTGGCGTTGGTGCCGGTAAGAAGTTTCATGCGTCCGGTGCTCAGTCCGCTGATTGTGTCGTTCGGTACGAACGGACGGCAGCACAGCTCCTGCAGCGGATGCCTGCAATCAGTCACTTCACAGCTAACAGCCCTCATGCATTACAGTGGGCACCGACTAATGGCGTCCGTGTCGATCTAGGCCATGTGACTACACACGCTTACGTACGCGTCCACCAAATTATGACCAAAAGGCTCGCCCTGCTTGCCCATTGGTCAGTTCGTCAGAAACTAAACCGTGTCAGTTCGGTTCAGTTACGTCGCTTGATACGCACCTTAACTGCGTGTATCATCGATCCGGCGGCCATCAGCGGCGTAAACGACGTCGTGGCTTGAAAAAGCTGGAGGGGTAGCAAGTTGCACTTTTACGACGACACTCCAAATTTCCGACATAATTCGGACAGACAGCTACAAATTTCTGACACAGGAGATTATGGGTGTTGAAAACGTCAGTGCTTTATATACACGGTGTTTCATAAAAAGCACCCTTTTCTTAACGATATCAATTACGCGAAATTTGTAACAGATGTAGCTGAAAAAAATACTAATTCAAAATATTTGGAAAAAATATGGCTGCTAGTCAAATATTCTTTGCTAGTCGTGACGTAATGCTGACGTCATAGTGTGCCGCGAGTACAAACTGGCTTGTCGCAATCGGTGCTGACAGACTTGCTGAATAGCTGCCATGTGTCGATGGCGAGCTTTATCTGGTTCACTGATGACCAACTGTTGAAGTTTTACCATTGTAGCCACAAAAACGCGCAAAACGATCACTTTCACACACTTGTGGGAATAGCTTAACTTTTGCACCTTCCAAGACAATGCACCAGCAAGCACCGCTTGCAAGATGGTAGAGTTTTTGGATTGCGAGATGCCTAATTTTATGCCCCAAGTTGCTTAGTGCTGATACGATGAACATTTCTCATCAGTGAACCAGATAAAGTTCGCCATCGAAGCAGGGTAGCAAATGACAGAACCAGTTGAGACAAGACAGTTTGTACTCACGACACATTATGACCTCAGCATTACATCACGACTAGCAAAAAATATTTAATTAACAGCCATATTTTGTCCAAATCTTTTGAATCAGTATTTCTTCAGCTACATCTGGTAAAAATTTTGTATAAGTCGATTATCATTTGCCTGAATTATGAAAGAAAAGGGTGCCTTTTTATGAAACACCACGTAGGAGGCTATACTCTTTGCTATACTAGGCCTATCATACCGTCACATAGTAGGCTAGTACTTCTGGTAAGGCATATGGCTGTCAATAAGTAAGCAGAAAACATTGTTTTTACGTGCGTGTGTGATAGATGTAGGCAGCAGGCAGCAACTTTGCATTAAAAACTGCGGCCAAACCGCTGCAGATAAAAACATGGCTATTATTGCTATTGACAACTTCACAGCCTGTAGGAAGTCGTCATCATTACCTTATCCAACAGTATCATCGCCGACTGCCTACAACGTACCGTTTAGCCACAATACAGTAAGTCACAGACGACTGGCAGACAGACACAACATTGTACAATAACTGCGACCAATAGCACAGCTGGCTAAAAGTTTTAGAAAAATCCCGCATAATCAATATTAATTCAGTGGTAGTCAATAATGGAGATGTGATGAGAGAACGAACCGTCCAGCTTTGATAATGATGACGCTGGAATCAGTAAGCTGAGGTCGACTGTAGTTGTACTCCCGGGCACAGCTTGCCAGCGCCAACAGGCTACACACAAACAGTAGTACTAGACTAAAATACTAGTGGCCCAGTATTAGCAGCAGCAGCAGCCCATCCCCCAAAAAACATCGCCTTTCTATGACATTGTAGTTGTAGTGATTGTATTAGTGATAATGATAGTGGTTGTTGTTGTTACTGCCAGTGCTAGCAGACTATCAGACACAAACAGACTGTAAAATGGCATGTCTCAAAAAAGGATCCCAAATTAACATTATCGATTATAGACCTATCTTGCTGAAAAAAAGATTAGACCCTATCAAACTTTGTTTTTTTTGAAAGCCAAAACATGCAGAGTATTTACATTGCAGATGATCTCAATAAAATTCTACACCGGGTACACCAAGTTGTTTGAAGTTACAGTACTTTGTCCTTTTAACTGAAAAGAAACTTCTTACGCAGTACTTTTTTAACTTTATTTAAGTAACTTTTTTATCCAGTACTATTACTTCTAACTTTTGCGGAGTTTACTAGAACTTTTACTTAACTGAATTTTTAGAGCACTTTTTACGTCACTGAATTAATTTTTTTACGAATACTGATGGCCATGAAATGACCGTTCAAATCCCCACCTCACTCGATGCCTGCTTGTGCACTACCTGCGAAAATCATAACCAGCGAAATGAACAAAAAGTGTTTCCCTTGGATCCACACCTTACCTCTGGTGACGTCCATGTTGATATACATGTAGAAACGTCCATGTTGACAAGGTTTTCCAATTAACTTGATAAATTTCGCGAAAACTCTCACGAGTTTCCGACTTCAAAGATTACTCCTCTTGAGGAGCGACTAAGAGCTGAACTAAAATTTCTCATTAAGTCGAATTGTATTTTACGTGCACGCCAATTATTGGTGTTACATATCTTCCATCGACAGCACCAATAAGATATATCTGTTCTACTATGTTTAAATAAACAGTTAAGAAAATGCAAACGTTCCAATGATATCACCAATGCCTTAGATATATAATTTTTTTCTATCCAGAAAAACGACAAAAGTGATGAGCCATTACCTACGAAGGAACAATAATATTTTATTAGTATTCACAAGACGGCGCCAACACAATCTTCTGTACATGAATACGCTACCGCCATCTGGTGAACGCCAATGTGACATTTCAACCACCAGTAGAACAGACCAGTCGAGTTGAGCGGCGTGCTGCACGACATCAATCAGAAGCGATGACTGCTGGAGGATTGAGTTCTGAAGTCTGTGCATGATTGCCGTCTCAATGTCTGGGGTGTCATAACCACCACATCATCACTGCTAGTAGTAGCAGTAGTAGGCCTAGTAGTAAAAAAGTAAAGGTGGCGTATATAGCTCTTAATAGGAAACCCTTTACAAAGCTATGGAGCGTCACTTGCCATATGGGATCACACGGTGTTAGCTGCCACCCGACCAGTTAATGCGCCCCGCCTTAATGCCAGTCAGACATGCCGGTACTTGATTTACCTACCCCGGAGGGATGGAAGGCTGAGTTGACCTTAGTGTTGATTATACCAAGATGATTTATCTATCGCCAGACAGTCACCCATCCATAAACACTTGATAGTGTCCCGACCGAAAATCGAACCCACGACCATTCGATCATAAGTATGACACCCCACTGTTTCACCATTAAGCTAGTACTACTATTACCTACTACTGCTAGTAGTAGCTAGTAGTTAAGAACTGCAATTCCCGGATCCCAAATCCCGCGATTGGCAACGTCTCAACTCCCATTGCCGCAGTGGCGTAGCCAAGGGGGGCCCAGCCCCCCAACCTTCCAGACAAAACATACGTATAAACTGCACAAAATTTGCCAATTTGGTCAGTTTATTTTCGGGAAAATAATTAAAATTGTTGCCACCAGATCTCATCTTTTAAACTTAAAATGCACCAAATTCGATTTCGGCTGGGGCTCCCCCAGACCCCTAGCTGGATTTTAAGGAAAGGGAAGGAGGAAAAAAGGGGAGAGCAGGGGAAGACAGTAAGGGAGAGGTAGAAGGGGAGGGGGAAAGGGAAAGGACAAAAAAGGGAAAGGGAGGGAAAAGGAGGGAGACGAGGCCCCCAATTAAAATTTCTGGCTATGCCACTGCATTCGGATTTGGGGATTACAAAAATCAGTTTAAATCATACTTTTCGCTCGTTAAATGATACAAATAACAATTCTAGCCGTCTAATAAATAAAATATTTCATGCATGCTAGAGTTCTACTCCTAGCTGTGGCGGGTAAGTGTGTAGGTTTTTGACAGTCACAGTCACTCCCTATACAGTTCAGATATACCTTCTGTAGGGGCCTACTGCGTCATATGCATAAAATAAGTTTATTGGGGATAGGGGCCTACTAAAATAACGAGCGATCTGTAAGATTAATCTCGAAAACGGGATTTCTGAAATCCCTGGATTACCAATTCTTAATCCAAGACTGCAGTCACTATAGCAGTAGTGCCGTAGAATAGAGTTTCTGAAATCTGTGCATAATCGCTGACACTATGTCCGCAGTGTTATAAACCACAACATCAGCATTAAAACAAGCTAAAATGTTGCCAAGCCATGTGCCGACATGTACGCGGCCGTCCGTCCAGTGTCCACGGCACACCAGCGTACCCGTCCACGTGTCCTAGTGTGCCGTGAGACGGCGCTTGTGCACCGCTGACAGTCAGTAAACACCGCGGCAAAATGTGCGCTTTTTCTGGGAGTTTTTCAAGACCAATGACCTTGACCTTAATGATCTTTAGAGATAGTGGCTCTGGCAGTTGAGTAAGTAACCATTAGTAAAACTGTGATGGTAACAAAGATGGACGTAGGCGCACATTCTGTCACTTCTATGGTCGTTGAACAGTCAACTGACTTGTTTTGACAGTTTTTCAGTATTAAAGACGTACCGTTTAGCCACAATGCATACGGTACAGACAGATGACAGAGAAACGAAAGCTTGTACCCAAGGCCAAAAATTCAGGTTTAACCCAAACCCCAAACCCCAATGAAACTCAGGTATTTTCAACCAAGAATGTAAGAACTTTATTATTTATTGGCAAGAAAAATGATAGCAGATGACGTACCCATAATGTCGCACTGAGTATCGCCAAGTTTTGAGTCCATCTCTGACAAGCAAATAACATACGAATAACATTTATAATACAACAGCCAATAGCATGCTAAACTGCAGTGGGGGACATGTATAAGACGTTGAAAGATCTCATGTTCAAAGATCCACAGACTACAGGATAAATGGATAATCCAATTCTACAACCTCATGTGCGTGAAATACGCTTACTGTACGAGAAATTGAAATTGTACTCAAAATTGGGTCCGCGTACATTACCGTTGCTTCCATTTTCCATTGAAACTGGAAGATGAGCAATGGATCAAATGGCTGTAGCCTACATTTCCCATTTTTCATTTTCAATTAAAAATGAAAAAAATGGACGTCCATTTTCCATTTTCCATTCACACTCAAAAAGTAGAAAACGAGACTTCATTTTCAATTATTCATTTTTGTATACCTAGTGAAAAATGCAAAATGAGAAATGAAAAAAATTGAACCGTGGTCTTAATTAACAGTTTTCCAGTATCATTACTTAGCCGTCACGAGTAGCCTATTATTTTAGCGTACTACTGACTTGCTGTACCTTGGGAATCTGGACAACGTAACTTTGACGTCATTGGTTAGACGTGAGAATAGTCCTGTAGGCCTACAATAATGGATGCATACATGTATGTTGTGTTCCGAAACAACAAGAGCGTAATTTGCGTGAAGTCGATTTATCGGCAGCGAAGATATCGCGCATTTTTAGCAGACCATAGCTTAAGTAACGGTCGAGCTACTGTCGTCGTTGTTGTCTGTCCGTCTGTCTGTAACGTATGTACTGTGGCTAATTTGGATAAGGCGTAGGGGAAAACCTTTTACACGAATAATTAGCCAAGGGTGTTAAACTCGGGCATGCAAAATTTTAGCCATCTCGGGCTGAACGGTAGTTCAAGCCCCTTGTACGTGTCTTTCCTATGGCGAATCCAAAAATTCGACCCCCAGAATCAAAACCCCTGATCGGATTGAGATAAAATTTGGCGCGGTTGATTACGTCCGCGAGGGGACCCGTCATGCAAAATTTTATGCAAATCCCTCCAAGGGAGGGCTTCTTGGCAAATTGGTCAGACCTCTTAAGGGATTTTTACGCTTAATACGCCAAACGACGCGGTTCTGCACAAGAAAGTGCCTTTTTGGGGTTAAAAAATTAAAATATAATATTTAACGTATTTATTCGCAAAAATCAAAAAAAATTACAATGGCGTCTATGGGGAAAATTAAACAATTCTTTAAACGGTCATAACTTTGGCTGTGTATAAGACAGAGTCATAATTTTTGGTTGGGTATGGTTTTCGGGTATGGCCAATCTAATTCTGTTATTCAATTTTACCCCGGACCCTCCCCGGTTGCCAGGGCAACAAAATTTGGGACAAAATGGGCTATAACTCCGCTTGTGTAAAAGATATCTGCGACATTTTTGCGTCTATAGGGGGGTTTTCGAAGATGGGCTATTGAATGCTGCCAATCGAATTTTACCCCAACTGACTCTCATTGCAATGGGAACGAAATATGGGACAAAATGGACTATAACTCGACATATGTACGAGATATCTTCGAGATTCTTGCATCCAACAAGGGGGTGGAGGAAATAAATAATTTTAGTAAGTCTACCATGGTTGACTCTCGTTGCCATGGCAACGAAATTTGTAGAATTTTTGCCAAAAATTGGCTAGAAGTCGGTTAACTACGAGATGGGTTCAGACTTTAGTGAGACTAAGACTTTAGACAGAGACACTAAGTCTAGTTCAAGAAAAGAGAATCTTGAAGAAGAAAAGAGACAGTAGCGAACTGGCAGACAGGGAATATCGACAGAAATGCAATGAGGTACGAAAAGCGGCCAGAGCA
>Ga0056128_1009323_pt1 | contig 12337 bp, 7 predicted proteins | sample WorMetLIZISLAND2_FD_71113 | JGI IMG/M metagenome (GOLD analysis project Ga0056128, IMG submission 71113) | Marine gutless worms symbiont microbial communities from Max Planck institute for Marine Microbiology, Germany - Olavius geniculatus... ...
CAACCTGCGTATGAAATTTTCAGCATTCAACGTGGATTTTAGCTGTCCAAGTCCCGACCCCTTAGGTTCAAGGAGGCCGGCGCAGGCGGGCGTCAAAGACAGCTACCCTCCTAAAAAGTGGTAATTTTACCGCAATTTTCTCGCGTAGCGTAAAATGGTGGCAGATAGGTACATACATGCTTCTTATCATAACAAGCACTGGTGACAGGCTTTTTGGATTTATCAACATCGATGATTTTGAACGACCTTGAACCCTAAAAATATTGATTTTAAGCGATTTTTTGACTGCAAAAGAGTGAATTGCGACGAAATGGATGGAGATAGACTACGATTACCTGCGAACAGGAACTGCTATAGGCTTTCGCGCGTCTCATGAGCTTTGCTCAAATTACTTGTATAGTATTATCTATAAACGAACGTTAACTTAACACAGATAACGATACCGACGATATACCGATTATCAATATCGGCAGTTATAGTGATATTTCGTATTTTGACCCATCTCTACCTAGCTTGCAGCTGAATCGTATCAGATTAAATAGCGTCATTAGCGACGAAAGTTATAAATAAAAGTTTTTTGAAAACTTTTTGTAATTATGTATGACAACTACGACTATGTCAATTTAAGCAGAAGTAACTTTACTGTTGATCCGCCGAAGACGTTTGAACAGTTTCTTAAGCTGTCCCAGATGGCAAGTACATTTGCTGGTCGAATTATCGGCGAAATCAGATGGTCACTTACTCGCAAATTTCCGATTTCACTTGGATGTTGGTAATTTGCGGAAATGCGGAATGCGGAAAGTAATCTGCGGAATGAAATCTGCGGAAGTAGGCTGCGGAACGGTGGGTAATATGCGGAATGCGGAATGAGCGATCGATAACGCCGGCCCGGCCGCACTCGGCATTTATTGCCACTAATTACCGAGCAACGTAGGCTACTGTACGCGATATCTCATGCTAAAATTAAAATACGCCACTGTCATATCTCATCTTTGTCATTTTAAATTCTTTTAAAGCAATTTATTGATTGCTTGCTAATTGTTTAAATTATAGGCCAATGTTTCTAAACTGTTATGTTATTTTACTTTATTTTATTTTGATATTTATTTTTTTATATTTTACTTCTAAATATAAAATTTCATATTTATTTTTATTATTTATTTATTTCATGTATGTAATTTTTTTTGTTATTTTAATTAAATAATCGATTACAATCGCTAATTATTGTGTAATGTAGGCGATGCTATAATGTATGAACTTCGGATTAATAATAGCCTAATAGACAACGCCAAGTCGTTTTACGTGAAACAGAAGTGTTACATTACTATAAGCCTTAATAAAAATAAGTTGACCATCATCATTGCAACTCAAGACATACTAATTATATCAAAATGTATATACATACTAGCCCTACTTAAAATACTTAAAATAATGCCTAGTTTAATGAAAATTGAAAAGCACATCAATACAAAAAACTCCTATGAAAGTCACATCGTCTAAAAACAAAAATATCAACATACATGTACATATAACTCCACAAATACAAAAAACGCCTAAGTAAAAAATTTGCTATTGTAATATCAGTTTATTACAGAGTCACAGTTCACAATCACATTGTACGTTTTGGAGTGTTAACGTTTTTTTAGCGTTTTTCTACGTTTTGCAACATTTTCGTCGTTTTCCATTGTTAGTTACAGCGATTCCGCACCATACATTCTGCAAATTACCACCACGTCAAGCTCGGAAGGTACGCAGTAATTTGCGGAATTGGCTGATCACGTGATCATGCCCGTCAACCAATCATCTTCATTCCGCAGATTTCGTTCCGCAAATTACTTTCCGCATTCCGCATTCCGCATTCCGCATTTCCGCAAATTACCCATACCCATTTCAATTACGTTAATCAACTGCCGAAGATGTCTAAAGTCTGAATATGAAGAAATATTTGCGATTGTTTCACGCATTTCTAATTATTTTGCAACATATCATACACATGCTCGCAATGAGATCTCTACGTCACAGCTGGTTACATCAAACGTTTATTGACCGAGAACGATTATGACACCGATTGTACTGGATTTTAGTTATTTTTATTGCAATACACCTAAGTTGGAAGATCTAAACATGGTCATTCTCGATTTTTAGATGCTCGCGTGTCTGATGTACATAATGTTTGCGGATGTTTACAATTGCCATGACATTCCAGTGCAATGTTTACGTTAATATGTTGATTTTGTGCAAAGTTTATGCTGGCTACTGAGGACAGATTAAATGTCTAAGCTAATACATTAATTCGTGCTTATATTTTGGATTTTTGCTGTTTTACATCATCGCTTATACAACATTAAATAAATTGTTTGCAGTTTCTTTATATATAATCTTGCGATCACACCAGACAGCATAGACAACAATGCAAGGTTACCCCACTCTGCTGTACCACAATGTTTCCTAATTACTTATTGCAGATAGTGCAGCATTAGCTGGAAAAGGAGACTTTGTAACGCTGGGAGAGAGTCTGTAATGACTACATACAACATTCCGTTAGGCCAACACTACAGGGATGCTCAATACCTGGTTGGGGGAGACTCTGTCATGGGGGAGATTCTATCACACCAACTATGGAGACTGTCATAAGGGGGGAGACTTTGTCATGGGATGGGAGACATCTACATGGTGGTGGAGACTTTGTAATACCGGTACAGTTTTTCCGGCCGGAGACTCTGTCATGGGGAGACTCTGTAATGTGACAATGGCAGTGCACTCGGCCATATATAATACCACTTAGGGTTCGTTTTAGTGTTATGGTTATAAGTAGTCGTTAAATGCGTAGGCCAAAGATTAACATCATTTTTTCTTTTTCTCCAGTCTAGTTTTTGGCTTTAAATATTTAATGATCGACTTCTGAGTTCTGTCAAAGATAAATCAAAGAAGTATGAGCTATCTAGTTTTGCACATGTGTTAATGTTTTTGAAACTATTAAAATCACACCTGATGGAATACACATCACTTTTAAAGTTTATTACTGTTATCTGTAACTGTTCAGCATGAATGGCCGCAAAGACTGACATCTGAGAATGTTGTTAAAACTTGTGATGAACTAGAAGAGTTTTCATCTGTTGATGAAGTCTTCAAGCAACTGCATATTGATCTCTGCATCTTCTCTAAAGTTCTGTCAAGACTGTTTATGCTTACTTTGTGTTTTACCACTTAGTTTCATCAACCAATGAGGTTTTTGCATTTATCTCTGTTTGTTGTTCTGGCTGTCTTACAGCAGAATTACTTAAAAAGTTTTGGACATATTTTATTGAAATTGTTGGAAGGAGTTTTTTGTGACACAAGAAACAGTTTTTTACATTTATGTGGTGATTTATAATGGCATTTTTTATGCTTTTATGTACTGGCACTTGGCTGTTTTCTGTTAACAGTTGTCAACAGTTTGCAATACCTGGAGATTGGATATGCTAGAGAATTTGCTGATCACTGAACAGTTCAGATATGAATTATGAACTTATAATGGTATTATTCTTTTGAGTCTTGAGCTTAGTACATGACATAACTGCTTTGTGAAATAACAGGCTGATAGAACCATAAAATTAATATACTTCACTGAACTACGTCAACAAATGTTTATAGCACATTACCCATTTGCAGAACTTTATATTTTCTTTGACGAGTGATTTCTACAGCTGTGGATACTGTATCGCTAGAGAAACTTCGCATTCAACTCACACGGTTTGAAGAACAGCTCTACCACATTGCTGGGAAAATGCTGACAGTCTGTGTTGATGTGGATAATCTGTCACAGCCATGTAAAGGTTAATTACTTACTATGTTGCTGCATACATGAGTCAGGCTTATGTTTTGAAGCACTTTACAATCCATGAAGTGGCAGCTGATTAGCATGAGCTAGTGATACCGCACATTTGTAAACAGCTGGACCCGCAGTGCAGCTGGCATGCATACCGCTGCCCCATTCTGTTATAGGATTAAGCCTGTAAACTTGATTTCCATTACAGTGAAAGTATGAGGCTGAGTTTACTTGAACACATTTGTTCGTAACTTGCTCTAGTTTGCTTGCAAATGACCTGAGATTAGAATGAGTTTGATGCTCAAACTACTTGCTGTTGTTACCTGTCAGCTACAAACTGCTCCATTGGGAATTGCCTGTGGTAGCTATTGGGTCATTTCACTATAGTTAAGATCCACTCTGGCCAAGATCCACTAGCTACGGTGGACAACTGGACATGAGATAAAATACTTTACACAAGACTAAGTTAAATTATGAAATGAACAGTAGAAGTAACAGGTTCTGATTGAATAAAATAGTTTTGAAATGGCTGATATTACGAGAGTTGTTCAATAAATAAGTTACAAAACAGCATCATTCTGTTAGTTTTCCAAATATTAAAAATTCGAAATATACATTTTGTAGGGAATTTAATTCTGAGTAGCAGTTATGAGTTTTATGATGATGACGTCACTGTTATGTCGTTTATAAAAATTAAATTTGACGACGTTGCCACTGAAATCATCCCGTAACAAACAGCATTCTGTTATTGTATTTTTGTGGCAGAAAAAAATCAATGCAAACCAGATTCACTCTGAGATGCACACAGTATATGGCACAAGTGTTTTGTGAAGTGAACAGTTTACTTTTGATGTAAGAAAATGCTAGATGGGTAGAAATTTGTATCATATACCAGGGTGCAATCAGTCGTTCTTCAGTGGCATGGACAGCAGCCAGCATCGTTCTTTGCATCAGGCATTCAGAAGTTTGCTGACAGATAGGACAAATGTTTGAGCAAACTCGGTTGATGTGTTGAAAAATGAAACATTAATTTTTAGCATTTAAAGTGATGGCATTAACTTGTTAAGTTTATACATTTTCTCTGTTCATCTGCTGTTTGTCACTTGCGAGTTGTGATAGATTACTGGTGGGGAAAATAATGCACGTGCAAACTGTGTTCTATGAGCAGATGATGTCACAATAATGATGTCATCATCAAAAAAATTGGTACACGTGTTTAGAATAAAATTTCCTACAAAATGTATATCTCGGATTTTTTACACTAAGAAAACTAACAGAATGACGCTGTTTTGTAAATTATTTATTGAACGACTCTCGTATTTGTGATGTTTTATGTGCAGAGACACAACATACTGTACTGAAAGTGGGCGTGGAGTCTTGCCATTCGCATAAGGTGCTTGCTGTAGCCTGTAGATTGTAGAATATCTAATATTTTGTTGATGGTTTTTGATATGTCACATTTATATGTGTATTTTCAACAGTCAAATTTAACGTTTATTTTTTTATTAAACATTATATTGGTTTTTTGGTGTCATACATCTCCATCTGTAATGAAATGTTTTATTTTTCATGTAATTTTGTCCTATCATTAACATGTTTCCTGGATGTAAAACTGTTGTGCATTATTATTGTCTCCGCCAAGTGCGAACATAGTGAACAGTGGAGGAGACTACGAGATTGGTCCTTCTGTGTGTGTGTCCAGCATTCTGTGTACATGTACTTAGAGGCGCCAGATAGACGCATGGTCGCAATGGACCACCTACAGGAAGTTGACCACCGCGAGTTGAATGGTCACATGACCGATGTCGTCACATGACCCTGAAAGTCAAGGTCGTGACCCCCATTATGTTTGAGGTGCCATGTCTCCATAACGGTGCCAGATAGACGCATGGTCTCAATGTAGTAGTAGTTGTTGTTGCTATGTTTAAATTACTTCACTTGGCAGAGATATGCACTCTTACAAGTGCTTTCTAGTTACAAATGATTTTACTTAACTGACCGCAATTTAAGAAAAGTAAACTAGTAAACGTAAACTGTGTATTTGCAGCATGCTTCATCAAATTTACCTGATTTTCAGTCACAGTCTGTGGACAGATGCCATTTTCCATGTTCTTGCAGCAAACAGTTGATTCCACTGCCAGGCAACATTGAAGCTTTTCACACTATTTACAGCGTACTAATGCTGCAGCTAATACCGGTGTGTCTAAGTCATTATGTTTTGCCACAGCGTTTTTAATTTATAATTTATTTATTGTTAAATTTTATCTCTTATTATCAGCTTAGGTATGTCAGTCAGGGCTAAGTATAATAGTGACTGCCGGATGACAGATTATGCAAGGAGATGATTAAGTGTGCAAGCATTTACGTTTCTGATTTACGTTTGTCAGTTTATAAATAAATTGGGACTAACTTATGAGTACTCATAATACTGAAGTGAGTGCAACTGAAGACAAATAAACAAAATGGGACAATTGTTGTACAGCCAGTATCTATAATTTGCTGGAAGATTTAGTGCATGTGCAGTGGATGATGGTATCAGGTTTAGAGTAAACAATTGAATAGGCTTGGTGGCGTTGCTGATTATTTTGAAATCAAGTTGTAAAATCGTACGAAAAAGTTCATGAAATTTGGCATAGCAACATTTGCTGAGAGTGGAGATTTGGTCAGAGAAAGTGAACTATTACTCAGATAGAAAGGTGGATATTATTAAGATAGGAGTTGTGTATTTTGGCATTTTTAACTTTATCTGTCTTAGGTTGAATTTAACTAACTCAGTGCATTGTAAAAACAGCTTTTCGTACATATGATTTGTAAATATTTTTATGGTCGAGTTTTGCTAAGAGATTTGTGTTTTCATTTTTATTATGCATATACGTGTATGACAGAGAGCCCTATGCATGCAATGGAAGCAGTTATTCTTGTCAGATGATGCTGTTGCAATACTGCACGATGCTTTCTGGTGGACTTTTATCGACCAGTTTGAAGTAATTTCAACTTATTTTTTTGCCATTGACTGGAAGTCGGTGTTGTATTGTCATAATGATATTCCATTCTAAAATACAATATGAAAAAATACATACATATTTACACCGTGGGCCATAAAAAACGTTCCACTTTACTTTTGTCTATATCTTCACTAATTATTGACCGATTTTCAAAATTCTTTCACTGGCACTTTCTGCAAACAATTTGCAATAATGTGATTATTGTATATCTCACCACACTGTAAATGCATTTCTACACTACTTTGTGAAATATAAATGTAAGCAAAAACTAACGATAATAACAAAAATTTCAGTAAATAATAAGAGTACTACAACAGATATTACGACAGATGATATATAGAGCATCAACAATCAACATTCAACGTGCACCGAGACCAAAGTCGCAGTTGACTTGCGTGGGTCCACATAGCACGGCGAACTATAATAATCACATTATCGCAAATTGTCTGCAGAGTGTGCCGGTGAAAGAATTTTAAAAATCAGTCAATAATTGGCGAAGATAGAGACAAAAGTAAAGTGGAACATTTTTTTGGCCCACCCTGTACAATAAAAAGCAGAATATATGTGATACATATCTTGAAACTTTGGCAAGATGAGGTAGTAATATACTCCACATCTGATGTAGACAGCTGCGTTGACTGAGTTTTATATGCGAGAGAGCAGTGATTCCAAAAAATTAGAAGTGATCAGAGAGCTCAAACACTTGTCAAGAATGGTGCTGCCACCGGGTGAATATAAAGGATTTCATACAGTTATCTCTGAATGGTAGATTCTGGTTAATGATGCAAATTAATTTTAATGAAGCTGACATTGGTGATTGCTGAGGAAAAAGCATTTTTCTGTTCAGCAATTTTTTTTATTTATTGAGCTCTAAGTTCTCACAGATGCACAGTGCACTGAGACAGTGATTGAGTGTTTTTAACTCAGTCTTATAGACAGACTAAGGCTGCGTTTACATAAACACGTATACGAATCTGGCACTGTACGAGTTCCGGCAAACGCGAGTTTGCGTGTATATATTGTTGTTTTTATGGCGAAGCATTTCTTCGATTCGATTTCACTGTGAATTTTTAATATGGCCGACATGCGTTGAGTTATGTGCTCATACAAGTGATCGTGAATGCTCCACTCGTACGAGTGAAGCTTCTACTGGCTGTAAATTGAATCCCGGACTCGTACTCATACTCATGTCTATGTGAATGCAGTTTAAAATGCTGAATTTTTCTGACGAAAAACAGGTGATAGAGATTATTTCACATGCTTGTCCTGATGTTATTGTATTTACTTTGTAATTTTTTTATTGACGAGACTAATCAAAAGTTTAATTATTTTTATTTTTAATTGCAGCAATTTTTGAACGATTATTTGCATGATTAATCATTAATAGTAATGTAATCTGTGATCTGTGATAGAGTGAAAAGGCTGCAGCAGATGGCAATCGTCTGTTAGATCGTCTTGCTGATACATTTTTCACATTCTGTTACAACATCAGTCCTGACATCAAACCCCTAGCTTTCAAGGTATTATGTCGATTACTTTTTGCCCAATGAAATGAAGATGGTATGTCTAATTCAGTCGGATATTTCTAAAAATACTCATGATTTTTCAGCCATAGAGTGGACCTGTCGCGTTTGTTAAGATTGTCCGTTTGTGAGAAGGTTGTGCAAACTTGGATTTGAATCATACAATACTGAATTCTGTAAAATTCTGCGGAAACGTTGAAATTTTACAGAAATAGGCAAATTCAGAGGCTTGTGGATGACTGTGGACTTCAGCGATTTTTTAGCGAGATTATCAGGCATTTTCCGTGTGCTGTGCAGTTGTTTGCAGAAGTTCTCTCTCAGTCAATTTATGCCATCTACGCTCGCGCTTTTCCATTATCTCTTCATCGATTTGATGATCAGTTCAAACAGTATCTTGTCAACACTGTCCACAAATGGATCCGTGGTGAGTTCTCCATTCTTACGTCAGTCATCACCGACAATGCTCATCATGCCATGTGGCTTAATAATAAATGATAAATGATTGTTCAACTGATTAACTTCTGGCGTACCCAGTATTTGACAAAACCTGCCTCTGGCAGAATTTTGGTCAGATTTGGCGAGTTTTAACACAAATGTCCTACTACAGACAAACTGTTTACTGCTGAAAGTGCAGAAACCATTGTTTCGTTTTTGTCATATTTGAGCGATTTGACAGTTTGAAGCTGTCACTGGCAGCTAGCTACACTAATTATGCTATGCCCCATGTCTGAATAAAAAGTTGCCACTTTTTTGTGTGAAGATTTTTTTTACAAATATGCACTAGTTTCATCATTTCTTTTATTATCACATTTACAAGTGAGGTGCAGAGCAAGATGAAATAAGTCCGACTACCTTGCCTGCCTCATATCTATTTATGCATTACCTTGTGAAATTTCCGTGTTAAACTGTACAAGTTTTCAATAATAGACACAGTAATTGCTATTAAATAAGTGCTGTATAAAGTTGCACAGCTGTCATTCAGTATTTGTACATGCAGGTGGAAGTCCGTTGGCTGGAACTTGGAGGTCATGGGATGTTAAAGCTTTGGAACACACTACTTTATCCACTGATGTTGATGCTACCAGACTTATTACTGGTGCTCACCTAGCTGGTAATGTTCGCTTAACATTGATTGTGTTATTTCGTATGAATTATGCTTTTGTAGAGTGTTTAAATTATTATTCAAGTATTCAAAGTAAAAAAAACCTCCTAACACAAATGTGATTTTGTATTGTGAAGTTATTAACTGAGAGATGTTATTAAGTACATTGGTTTTACTCACTGTTTTCTTTCTCTGTGTTTTCTCTTGCATATGGTCTCCATCTAATATCAAGTGTCTGTGTCTGTTTGCTACTGAAATATTTTGGTGAAAAAGTTGACACAAAGTTGTTTTAAAGTTGCTTGATGTCGTAAATCTGTATAACAGTGTGCGTGATATAAAGTTTGATATTGAGGCTAGAAAATGGAAATAATAAATATTGTAGTTATATTGTGCTGTAGTATCCAGTGAAGGAGCAGAGCCAGAGCAGGTGATTGGTCAAAGTGTTTTGTTGTCGCACTTTCTTCGCATGCGTCAACAGCAGGCTGCACGTCAGCATCACGCTAGGCGTACACATGCACAGCCCATACAGACAGCTCCACTCACATATCCTTTTCAGTTTTACTTATTTATTAACGTTAAGCTTGCTTCGTTGAAGTCTATTTTTCATATCTTTAATTTAGTAGTTGGCATTATTTGTGTTTTAGTGTAATATTTGGTTGAGTCTCGATATTACTGGTGTTGTGTTTTGCTAATTGGGTATTATAAGTGTTCACATGTACTGTTTTATTTTGTGCTATTTATTCTAAATTTTTGTGAACTATTCTTATTTTTATATAATATAGTGCAACTCAATTATTGAGCATAAAATAGCCTGTGATAATAGATTGTTTCCATGACAACGGCATTACGGCGTCACATGAGTCTAACTTCAACGATGTAGTTGAATCCGTCTGGAAAAGACATCTCAAAAGACAGGAAAAATATCAGCACGGGTATGTTTGACGCCAAGCTTTTCATAAACGTTTCTTACTACAATACATCACTGGTTTGATTTAGCACTAGTATAATTATATTATACAGATAGTGACTAGCATGGACGTCATCGTTCAAAATTTTATCCCCAAAGTTTGTAAAATGTTGCTGTGAGGTCGAAGTCTAAGGGCAACATTTTCAAACTTGGGGGAAAAACTTTGAATGATGATTGATAATGCCAATCACTGTTTTGTTATACCTCGAAACCAAAACCAAAAAAAATGTAAACAAAAATCATTTAAACCAAAAAAATTTGATGACATCAGTGTTGCCTGGTCATGCGATCAACATTCAAATCGGGCAACAGTGTGTATTTGTGAATTTCACATAATGCAATTTGGACCATGCAGGTATTTTGCATTGAGGTATACCAATTAATAATGGGTAGTTTGCATAACTGTGTTTTATTATATTTCAGCATCGTGCAGTCTAGCAGAATTGCCACTGTTATTGAAACAATAGAACTTACCCATGTAGGCTACAGCACATTGACTCATGTAGTCAGCAAGTTAGTCGATCAATCATTGAGTTCGGTTTAGACGGCAGATGTACTGAGAAAAATGAGTATGTGGTGTGTATGGTTCCTACAGTCAGGGAAAGTCAGGAAATCTTTAGCAAGTCAGGGAAAGTCGTGGAAAGTCAGGGAAAAATCAGAAAATCGGAAAAAGTCAAGGAATTTTACATTTTAAAGTCAGGGAAAAATGAGATGGTCAGGGAAAATAAAAGTACCAGGGTGCAAAAGTTAACAAAAATGGAGAAAAAAATTTGAACTGTTTTACGCAGACTGCGTACAACAGTTCAAATTTTTTCTCTGTTCGCTTTGCTCGCAGATTATTTGTATTTCCACTTTTGAATTTGTTCCGCTGCCTTTGTTTCTAGTGCGATTGCAAGTGATTGAAAGCCAACGTTGGTATTTTGCGTGAACAAATTAGTTAGGGAAAACGATTCATTTTGTCCTGGAAAGTCTGGGAAAAGTTAGGGAACATGAATTCTGCAGAGTAGTAGGAACCGTCGGTTTGAGTGTAGCAATGTAGTAATAGTAGCAGCAGCAGTAGTAGGCCTAGTTGTAGTTGTTGTAGTTGTTGTGGTGTGTAGTCTGTCAGCAGAGGTTGAGCCAGAACTGTTGTGAATAGATTGCTTCAACAGTGAAACGTCGCAGACGTAATAGTCTGCAGAACAATTTGCTAAGGTCTTAACGGCTGGTCTGAAGTTGTATATTGACTAAACCACTAAGCCATTAAGCTAGCCACGGTCCAGACTGCTAAGCCTTAGCGGCTGGCTTAGCAATCTGGATCGCTAGGACGTCTGTCAGTTGTCACTGGTAGTAATTTTTGAGATTTAAAAGCAACAGCCTTTGCGTGATTCATAACGACATAGGATAGGACATACGACCTTTTTTCCATGGAGTTCGTTAGTAAATCCTATACAGAGTGTGCCAAAAAAATGACCCAACTTGTTTTTGTCAGAACTTCGTCAAATCTCCACCAAATTTGATAATTTTTGGCACACAGATAGCCAAGACGATAGTGTAAGGTACACTCATTGTCCACCTCACCTTGTTTATGTCTGTGCATTACCGTGTAAAACGCAGATGCTCCAAATTGTTGGATAATGCTCAGTTGTTGTCTCCATAAAAGTTCTAATGACTTATCAAACATACGATAAACCAAAATCTGATTCATTCAGCAGAATTATAAGTTTTTGTAACAACTTGCTTCAAAATTATCAGAATTCATGTCGAAAGTGTACACAATGGCTTAGACGTACACAAGTGTACACAATGGCTTAGAGGGCGTCATTTAGGGAAGGGAGGGTTGGGAGGGTCTACGGACCCCCAAGGATTTACGATTTTAGCTTTTTTCCTGTAAATCGTTCCTTTGAAACAGTGTTACTGCTGCAAAAACAATACGTTACGCAAACTTAGACT
>Ga0056128_1009324_pt1 | contig 12337 bp, 6 predicted proteins | sample WorMetLIZISLAND2_FD_71113 | JGI IMG/M metagenome (GOLD analysis project Ga0056128, IMG submission 71113) | Marine gutless worms symbiont microbial communities from Max Planck institute for Marine Microbiology, Germany - Olavius geniculatus... ...
CGTGGATGACAATGACCTTGATTGACGGCACTGTACGCACTCAGGAAGTCATAGTAACGGTTGCCCTCCACGTCCCACACGTACACGCCTGCAGCGGCAAACAGAAACTACCAGATATCTCAAACATCCGTCGATACAGTGGCGCTGCTGCCACCAGGCGAACACAAGGACTTAGTACTCTGCTATCTGCTAATCGCAGAAGAATTCCGAACCGACAGCTGCAGTAAATTTAGACAACGTTTTAAACTAATCATACAGACTACCAACATCAAGTCCAAAATGAAAGCCGGGAAGAAAAAACATGAGGCAAAAAAACCAAAACATGAGAATGGTGGCCAAGGTTACGGTTAATGTCAAAGATAAACCTAGGTCTACAGCCACAGCCGCAGAATCGAAGCTAAGCTGGATTTTACCCAAAAACTAGAGCCCCTATTGAATAGGCCTAACGTGAACGCTTGTTTAAGAAAATGGCGATTACCAAAATTATTTCGTATATATGAAATTTAATAATTTTGTTAATGTGATATTAGACGGAAAGTGTAAGTTTAAAACTTTTTGGTTACTACACGTATTTTTTTTTACTTTTTTGGTGCCGTGTTAATGGTAGCACCTCTATCTTTTTGTTGTTGTCCATCTTGCATCTTGCCTCTTGCTTCACTTCGCCTAGCAAAGCGTTTAGACGAGAAAAAAATAAATATTATTTTCGTTACTTTGGCAATATAATTATACGTAAACTGCGGTGACTGTGTTGAAGTGTGGACCGACCTTGAGCTTTGCACAGTGCAACCGGGAGTGGATGATAGTTGTGAGCGCCGAATCTTTCCTCGCGTTGAAAGACCTCCTCAGACAACAGTTGTTTGTTGACGTTGTCAGCTGCGGCCGACTCTTGGCTTGTCTTGTGCGCCGCTTTACTGGAAACACGACGACGTACCAGCTTCGCGCCGACCGCCGACAAACTACTTCCGGTCCACGGTCTGGCGAATCTCGACAGCATTGTTCTGAATCAACTGTTGAAATGTGACCGCTGCAAACAACAACCATGTCAACATCACCATTGCAGTTGTGTTGCTCTGGGTCTTCTTGAATAATGGCGTCGTGGCCGGCTATGGGGGCCCACCCCCTAAATTTTGGACTGTCGGAAAATTGGCGGAAAATCTTAGAAGGGAAAACTTTTCGTCAAAAAATGCAAACATTGAAAAGAGCAAAATTAAACTTTTAAGCATTGTGATCTTTTTTGTCGAAAATTTGCATCTGTCTGTCGGAAAATTGCAACTTTCTGTCCGCCTACTTTTTAACCCGCGACGCAGCTGTGCCTGAACAAGGCTGATCAGAGCAGTTTACTAACTTCGAGTGGGAATAGGCTTATTTCTGTGACTTGAGCTGGTCTCCTGCGCCAGAGACCATGTCTGATCTGCGGTCAATAGCAGTAAGCAATTAGTGGATATCTGCGGTTGATCTGGAAAAAAGTTATAAATTTTGATTAAGCATTTTGGAAGGTCAGCTGGGAGGGGCAGTCCAAGCAAAAATCGATTACATTATAATTATGTTGGTGACAATCGGATCGAAAAAAAAGAAACTTAACTTATTCTTGATTTACTAATTCGATACAAGAAAGCAAGATTAAAATCAAACAACTCGGCGGAGGTGTCATTTTTAGCCTATTCTGTGCTTTTGAACACTCGGTTGGCTATACATCCTGCCTAGCCTATAAAACTGCTCTAGCGATTCCAAAACGTTCTACTTTGAAGAGTCTGTCCTATTTTTAACTGACTTAGAAAAATTGGATTGGCTTACTGGTAAAACATATTATAGGCCTAAGCATTATTTTATTTGTTACTATTAATCAACACACAAGACAGCCTACAACAAATAGGCAACAGTAGACCTACTTTTCTACAGAAACCTACACCACGGTGTAGTTTGAAAAAAACACTAAAAGCTACGCTATTATAATATACTGCACACTGTTTATTGTACTCTCTAGTCTCTAAGCACTAAAGCGTCCTTCAACGCAACGCAACTGCCGTCAGTTTCGGTTTGTAACAGACTACGGCTTCCGGTTGTTTACGACCTTACATCACGGCCGTCTTGGTTCTGTTTCGATGCTTTCTAAAGGCATGGTCTCACTCGCTCTCATCTCGTTTTTCAACTGCGATTAGCTGCATCATACGCATCTGCTACACGAAGCTTCGTACAAAACATTACAGCAAAAAATATGTCAGCTTAGTGCGACCGTCCGCCTTAGGCCTAACCCTTATACCTTTTTTGACCTTTAATGTTCTAAACTGAAAATTGTGGCAGATCGGCTAATCATGTCTTGAGAAACGTTTACCCAAATTCTTCTTATTTTTCCCAGGCCTTTTAACTTAATTTTGGACTTAGAAGCCCGCATACAAACCTGTAATGAGACCTAGGCCTAAAAGTCGAGCGCGTGTAATCAATAATAATGCACTTATAAATGCCGTAAAACCGTACATAAACGTCAGGGGCGCCAGCAGTCACAGAATGATGAAACGATTCATAATCTTATCGCAGATGTGACCACGACTTAACTTGTTTACTATAACTCCCGGTCACGGTTTACGTGATCTGACCGAAGTCTATAAGCCGAGTTTCGCAATCTATATTTATAGCATGTCGTAACAAACAAACATCTTCAATGCTCGTTTGATTTCGTGACCCTGACTTTTGATCTTTACCGGGTGCATGTCCATAAAAAGTATTCACGCATAGGCTATTCCTATAATTTCGTCCACTACTATGCCTAACCGATTTTCAAAATGTACGCATTCGCCAAATCAATGCTAAGCTTGAAAAACACTTAGAAAATTTGTTAAAAGTCCCATCTCCTCGTAAAATAATGATCGGCTTAAATTTGAAATACCACAGTTACTGACAGTTTTTCGTGAGCTGAAAACTTCAAGAGATAGTATACGAGACGCATTTGAAATGTGGCGAGATCTGTAATCACTTACTGAAAATTTACTGGAGAAAATATCGTTAGAAGAATTTCTAAAATTGGCCAATATTTGATGCAAGCATCAGAACAAAAATTGAAATCATACTCTTTATTGAGAGCCATTTTAGTATTGTATTGGAGTCTTGTTCAAACCTTATTGAATCGAAAAAAAAAACGAAAATGATTCGGTTAAATGCGAAATCACTGGTCGATGCTGCTGTCTGGTAAATTACAAATCATTTTTACGCGCGAGAGCTAGCTAGCTATAACGCGTATTAGCTATGATAATTCTGTATGTCTGTCCGTCCGTCCGTCTGTCCGTCTGTCACGACCCGGTAACGATCCAAGACCAGGTAAGATAGAGACTTCGAATTTTTACCATTTAGGGTTTCTAGTATTTCGTGGGTAAAGGAAGTCCCCTCGATCGAGGAGGAGACAGAAGGTCACCCCTTCTAAAACGTTATTTTAGCGCTATTGGCTTGTTTAGCGTGAAAATGGTTGCAGATAGGCACAGACATGCTGCGTATCATAACAAGCACTAGCGACAAGCTTCTCAGGGGTGTCAACATCAATGACCTTGAATGACCATAAACCCCTAAAATAAGGGTTTTAGTGAATTTTTCGCGATTTTGGGCTGCGACACATATTTCAAGAATGAATTGTGCCGAAATGGCTGGAGATAGACGAAGATAACCTGCCTATGAAATTTTCAGCATTGAATGTAGATTTTAGCTGTCTAAGTCCGCCCCCAAAGGCCTGTGTACACGGGTGTCAACTGGGTATTTCCTAAAAAGTGGTTATTTTCTCCATATCGGCTTGTCCAGCGTGAAAATAGTTACAGATAAACATGCTGCTTATCATAACAAGCACTGGTGATCTGCTTTTAGTGGTATTAACATCGATGACCTTGAATGACTTTAAACCTTTAGGCCTAGTGATTTCTTTTGCGATTTTTGGCGGCAAAAAAGGTGAATTGCAATGAAATGCATGAACTTAGACCAAGACAACTTACGAACACGCTTGTTGTGGTCTTGTGGATATGAAATTTCCCGTCCATATCCGTATCCATATCCACAAATTTTCTGTGGATATCCATGGATATATCCATATCCACAGACGTCTATCCCGCGCACATGTAACCCTCAAATTTTTGCAAAAGTACAGCCATCCCCCCACAAAAACATAACGCAGACATTTCCCCGCTGAAATTGTTGGAAAATCAATAAAAGTAAAAAATAAACACACATTTGCATTGAAATGCGATCGAAGTATGTCCCAACTTTTGCGAAAATCTACATAATTTTATTGACGCTGCTTTTGGCCGACCGTTAGGTCGAGCCTTGGGTATGATGCGTCGTATGTCTGTCCTCCGTCTGTACGTAACGCACGTATTGTGACTAAACGGTAGGAAGTCGGCGACGGTACCGTTGGATAAAGCGATAGCAACTTCCCAAAGGCTGTCAAAAGTAATCATGTTTCTATCTGCAGCAGTTTGGCCACAATTTTGAATGCAATGTTTTTACCTGCAGCCGCCACCCATGTACGCCGAATTACCGCATCGTATTTTAGTGTTCATTTTAGAATTTGATATAGCAGCGTCACCATACGGTGTATGGGACTGTAGTCACTCTGGGAAATCGCCTTCTTTCCGCGACCCGAAGTCGGACCTGGCTTTCGGATGTAGGGGGTACGGTCGGCCCACCTTATTAACAGCTCGTTTCTTAGACGCAGATTGCATTCATGTACGCCTACATGTATAAGAGACAGTGGACGCTTTTGAAAGACACTTGGTTGGTACTTCCTATTAGCATTAAATTAGTAAGCAAAAAGTTTGTAATTTTGTTACCATCTTTGATAAACTCAACTACAAATAAACTCACAAATGGATAGACCTTCTGTTGCCCAACCAACAGTATTAAAACACGGAAAATTAAAATCTGTTGCTGCTATGGTGCTTATAAATTAATTTAGGCTAACTAAATAATGACGACTAAATAATGGCGATTATTCATTTGACTCAATAGCATGAATAAACGAGAAAATGAAGACTAAGAATGAGAATGATTTACAGAGACAAAGCATATAAGTAGTAAATGTAATTAGCAGGTGCGCTAGCATAATATCCATGGATATATCCACAGGATGGCTTAAGTCTGATATCCACGCATGGATATATCCATGGATATATCCATGGATATCCATATCCACGGCAAGCCTGTACGAACAGCAATTGCTATAAGCTCTCGCGCATCTCAGGAGCATTAGCTCAGATTTCTTGTTTTCGCACGTTAAAGGCAATGGCATGTTTTGGGTGGGATTTTGACCCCCCTCTCAAACAAATCTCTTCTTTCCCTGGGTGTCATCTAACACAGTGTGTTAGTTTTTGGACCTCAAAAGTGTAATGTCATTAACATCCGCCGAATGGTTTAAGCAGGGTGCACGAATGTGACAGACGACAGACAAATCACGCTACGGAACAATGCGTAGCAATAGGCGGAATCGTATGCGCTGCAGGAAGCGATTCCGCCTAAAACACATATCGTCAAGTACGGTGTTACTAGGAGGCGAAACTTGAGACGTTCAGAGAAACGTCGGGGCCTACTTACCGAAAGTCAGACGGCTGGTGTCCTAGTATAGGCCTAGTAGTAGGTACCAAACTGTAGCGGCGCTGTTTATGCATGCATGGTGGTCAATATACACCGGGTAGTAGGCCTACGTGCGAGTACGGTGCCAGCAGCAGACAGCAGACGGCAGGCGTTTGTTGTGACTGCAGCAGATCGATAATCCTGTAGAAGCACTTCTGCGCTGCTCGCAGAACACTGACGGTAGCACCGACTCAAAGAGTTTTATATTCCACGCAAGGAAACCGTATATAGATCTTTGCGTTTTGATCATAATCGTTTGTCGTCACACATACACTATAAGTCCAAACGCAGAACCTGCTACCACTTTTCCAGAGTCACGCTGATTTTCTGCACATGATTACTTTAAATCGCCGTCTGTCTGTCTGTCTGTCTGTCTGTCTATATTTCAAAGGTTTGTGTAAGTGCTGGTTTGCAGCCCCCAGTATCTCAATAAGCTGTTGGTCATTTTCACACTGATACTGTTTACTGACGGCCAATTCACAACACAGGCTACGACGCCGACGCTACTCAACTCAACTGTGAACAGAATAATTGACGACCCGAAAGTCGACGACAGTTGAGACGCGTCGGCGTCGTAGGTGTAAGTTGACCATAAAAACAATTAAACGCGTTTTATTAAAAAATTAAAAATGAAAATATAACGTTCAAAAAAGTTTATTACAACTATGCTATCTAGTGTGTTGTGTTAGCTCGATTGATTGACTGACTGGGTTTACTATCTTTGAAGACAGTGTTGCTGACTGTTGGCCCCTCTACAAATGCAAATAGACTACTGTACATTGTATTCGTTCATCGTGGTTTTTACGCGCGAAAGCAGCTACTGCTTTCAGCGCGTCTTAGCCATCGCAATTCTATCCGTCCGTCCGTCCGTCTATCACACGGGTGGATCAGTCAAAAACGGTGCAAGCTAGGATTACCAAATTTTCACTGTCGGCTGTCTGGAAGACTCTAGTTTCAGGAACCGTAAAGCTTTTTAATAAATTCGAAGGGGGTCATCCCGAACGAGGGCGCTAAATGAAAAAGGGATAGGCAAAATTTGCGATTTACGGCCAATAAGTCGCTGTATCTCAGTAACGGTGCGAGATAGGGCCTATGTTACTATTAATCACTAATAAAAAGTCGTACACTGGCTTTCGATTGGCGCCCAATTCAATGACCTTGAATGACCCTGAACGCCAAAATAGGATTTTTTTTATAGATTTTTGGCGATTTCGAGCTGCGAGACACATTGCAAGAGCGAATTGCGCCGAAATCAATTGAAATAGACATGGACAAGATGCGTACGAAATTTTCAGCATTGAACGTAGATTTCGACGGTCCAAGTCTCGATTTTCTAGGTTCAAAGAAACCTGCTCACGAGGGCATCAAAGAGCGGTACCCCCGTCAAAGTCGCGACGAAATGGCTGGAGATAGACTGACAGTTTGCGAACAGGAACTGCTATAGGCTTTCGAGCGTCCCGTGGACATTACCTCAAATTTTTTGGTTGATTCACCATCAACTGAGCGTACTTTATCTCAGTCTGATTGGCTGACAGTGAAATCGATTTGCGGTGTTGTGCTGCGAGTGAATGTCGTAGCCAGTAAACATCGTCATAGCAACGATATCAACGATATCGTCCATATCGTCTGCTGTCAAAAAATACGTTTTATCGTAAATCAATACGGGAGCGTGCATCTATTTTTGCGCGCGAAAGCAGCTACTGCTTTCAGCGCGTTTTAGCCATCGCAATTCTGTCCGTCTGTCCATCCGTCTGTCCGTCTGTCACACGGGTGGATCAGGCAAAAACGGTCCAAGCTAGTATCATCAAATTTTCACCGTCGGCTGCCTGGAAGACTTTAGTTTCAAGAACCGTAAAGCTTTTTCACAAATTCGAAGAGGTCACCCCGAACGTATGCGCTAAATGAGAGGGGGTGGGCAAAATTTGCGATTTTGGGCCAATAAGTCGCTATATCTCAGTAACGGTACGAGATAGGGTCTATGTTACTATTAATCACTAATAGAAAGTTGTACACTGGCTCTCGATTGGCGCCCAATTCAATGACCTTGAATGACCTTGAACGCCAAAATAGGGGGTTTCATGGATTTTTTTGGCGATTTCGGGCTGCGAGACACATTGTAAGAGCGAATTGCGCTGAAACCAATTTACAAGCTGCATACTAAATTTTCAGCATTGAACGTAGATTTCAACAGTCCAAGTCTCGATTTTCTAGGTTCAAGGAAATCTGCGCACGAGGGCATCAAAGAGCGGTACCCCCGTCAAAGTCGCGACGAAATGGCTGGAGATAGACTAACAGTTTGCGAACAGGAACTGCTATAGGCTTTCGCGCGTCTCGTGAGCATTAGCTTAAATGTCTTGTATTTTTGCACATAACACTATACACAGTATAAATTGATCAGCGATGATTGATCGCCATGCCCGGAACTTCATTTTAATGCGTGAATTGCCGATCTGACCAGCGAAGTGAAGCGATGTTTCTGGTGCGAATAAACAACGAACTGCAGATCACCCTCAAGGTGACGTCAATTATCTCAATTGATCGGCCAATATTTGGCTATCAACTTGATGGGAGATTTGATGGACGATGACTGGCTAATTGGCGATGGAAAAACAATCATTGAGATAACCTCCGATCAAATCTCGAAGTTGATCGGAGGAGAACCCCTGCACCCAGTGGCACGAAATTTTGTCACGATAAACTATCTTGGGGCAGCCCACAGTGAAGATTTCGTGATCCTAGCTTGCACCGTTTTGACACAGATCACGAATGTGACAGACGGACAGACAGACGGAGAGACAGACAGACAAACAGACAGACAGACAAACAGACGATGGCTAAGACGCGCGAAGCATTCTACTGTCGCGCGTAAAAACGGTCATAACCTTGGCTGTGTATAAGATAGTGTCGTAATTTTTGGTTCTATGGTATGGTTTTCGGGGATGGCCAATCTAATGGTGTCATTTAACTTTACCCCGGACCCTCCCTGGTTGCCGTGACAACGAAATTTGGGACAAAATGGCTATAACTCGCCTTGTATAAGAGATATCTGCAAGATTTTTGCGTCTATGGGGGGTTCGAGATGGGCCATTGACTGAGTGCTGCCAACTGCATTTTCCCCCGAGCCAAGACGTGTCGAGTGCCAGCTGCATTGCATTTTGCCTATTAATTGTTAAAAATATGAAATACTAAAATATGAAATTAAATATAGGCTTAATCTGCAGGCTGATTTGAATTGCATGATAAATAAAAATCTAGAATTTGGACTTCATAAGCCAACTGATTCATTACTTACATAGGCGACGCACATCAAGTAAGAACACTTTAAGCAGGGTACAAGATGTGACAGACGGGAAGAGAGAGAGAGAGAGAGAGAGACGACAGACCACGCTACGACGAGATGTGGAGGAATAGGCGGGATCGCTTGGGCTAAAGCAGTGTCGCGTAAAAGAGTTTAAAGCAAATGCTGTTGAACACAAATTACGCCTACGGATGCTGAACGGCTGCCAGCGTGTGGAGACTTCGTCATCGTCGCCAAGGTAACGTGTGACGTCACTGTCACAACCGTGCTGCGCTGTAAAACATCTACGCTGAACAATGAGACATTTCTAGCTGAAATTTGCGTAAAAACTCAACAACAAAAAACAGTCACATCGGTGGGAAAGATCGGTGTCGGAGCGCCTGTAGAGTAGTTTGTGACAGAAATGGCGGCTCCAGCTGCTGCGGCTCACAAGGTCATAATGGTTCGACATGGCGAAAGCGTATACAACCAGGAAAATCGCTTCTGCGGATGGCACGATGCCGACTTGGCCACGAGTGGTGTTGACGAAGCCAAGAAAGCCGGGAAGGTAAATTTGTGCCTTGAATAAGCCACTACGGAACCAGAAATGATGTTTTTACTTTGCTCAATCATATTGTAATGGACGCTATCACAAAGACTTCCCGGCGAGAATCCCAAAGACGCGTACAGAGCGGCGTAACTGAACTGAACCGACACGGTTTAGTTTTTACGCGCAACAGCAGCTACTGCTGTAGCGCGTCTTAGCCATCGCAGTTCTGTCCATCTGTCTGTCCGTCTGTCACACGGGTGGATCAGTCAAAAACGGTGCAAGCTAGAATCGCCAAATCTTCACTGTCGGCTGCCTGGAAGACTCTAGTTCCAGGAACCGTAAAGCTTTTCCATAAATTCGAAGGGGGTCGCCCCGAACGAGGGCGTTAAATGTATAAAGTCTCACAAATGGTGGTGTTTATTTAAAAGTACTGGCAATCAAAGTATTGCCAAATTGTTGCATTTGCCTTGCCGATGCTGACAAAATTAAATCTCCTACTACGGTACACGGTTTTCTTGGATTGAAACAACTGGATAGGTGAGCATTCAGAAATGGCTCTATCAATCTTTCCCTTAGCCAGGCACACTGAAAACTTGCCGGAAGTCACGATCTTGCTCGAGATGAAAATGTGATGTAAAAAGTACTTCCGGTACTTCCTATAGCGCTTCTTGCATGAGACGGACTAAAGACCAGAAGCGCTTTTTACAGTCTCGAAAGTGGCATTTGATTGGCATGAGCTAGTGATACCGCAGCGCACTATGCGGCCATCCATTGCCCGCGTCAGCGAACAATTAGACGGACTCGCGGTTTGCAGCAAGCAGACATACCACCGCCCCACTTAGCCACACTAGGTCTTCACCCTGTAGCCCGTAAGCTACTATACTGTGGTGTAGGGGGCAAAATTCTATCTGCAGATATGCATGATTTATATGGGGTCATCTTTCTAACCGCAAGGGAAGAGGTCCGGACCTCAGGATCAATTTGGCCATAGGGCCTAAATGTAAAAAAACGTTCCATTCAAATAAAAACGTTAAAAACGTAAAAACCTTGCAAGTATAAAAACGTTTAAAAAACGTTAAAAAGCGTTAGCCCTTATTGGTTTAACTTTTTGCCTGAAACAGCTTAATGCCTAATGCTGTCAAATGTATTATTACTGGAAGTAGAGCGAGAGAGAACTTAGTTCAATTTTAATTCAATCGTGTGGTCCTAAGACCAAGTATCATTAGACTAACTTAGTAAACTACCACCAATATAACCTATTAATTTGTTTTTGTGGCTTGAAGGTGCTTCTCGACGTTCTTGGTAAAATTTTCAAGAAACGATTTTTTTAAAAACGTTCAGAAAATTAAAAAAAAAACTTTAAAACGAAAAAACGTGGCAAGAATTTATAAAACGTCAAAAAACGTTTGTTACATCTATGTCCCTGGCTGGCTACGCCTGCAGATGCTAAAGGACAAGGGCCTGTCGTTCGACTACGCGTTCACGAGCGTCCTGTCACGTGCCATCAAGACGCTGTTCTACATCCAGGACACGATGGGACTTCACTGGGTTCCCGTCGTCCGCGACTACCGTCTGAATGAGCGTCACTACGGTGCACTGCAGGGCCTGAACAAGTCCGAGACTGCAGCTAAACACGGCGAAGAACAAGTCAAGGTCAAGTAATGTAGTAGTAGTAGTAGTAATAGCAGCAGTAGCCTAGTTGTTGTTGTTGTTCTCGCTACGGCGCCTTGTAGGGACTTAACAAGCAGCTAAGCTGGCGAATAACAAGTCAAAGTCAAACTGACATTACTACGTACCAGAAGCGTTACGCCGTCCGTCCACCACAGCAGACTAAACTGCGCGAGATAGGGCTTAGGTTGCTATTGATCACTACTAGGAAGTCGCATATTGGTTTTCAAATGACATAAAATCATTGACATTAGACGATCTTGAAGGGTCATAACGCACTGTGGTATGCCAATCATGCGGTGTTGTGGCTAAACGGTAAGTCGTAAAGAGTCGGCGATTGTACCATAGAATAGGGCGCAGGCGACTTCCTATAGGCTGTCAATAGTAACCATGTCTCCGTTTGCAGCGGTTTTGCAGCAATTTTCAACGGAAAGTTTCAAGCTATAAGTGACCATATCTCGGAAACGGTGAGAGATCAGTGGCGGCGAGAGGGTTTTTGCCGCCCGGGGCAAACGTCTGTGTTGCCGCCCCCTCTAGTCAGATCGGCAATTGATATTCTTATGGTACAACACTACAACGATAGCATTGGTGTGGACTGTGAACAGTACGCTAATTTGGGAGCGTAATTGCGTAATGCAATGGAACTGAAGTTTGATCAGTTGCAACTGCCAAAAAACAACTGCTGCTCACACTTTCTGCGCGTGTGTCCTGTGTTCGAATAAAGTTACGTAACACGTATATTACAGTCTTCGGTATTCACTAGTTTTTGCTTTTAAACAGACCTTTTAACTAGGCCAGTAAGGCCTCTGCTCTAGTTACACGACAGTCTGCGGTCTGCCTGTCACCGCAGTCCAACAATGCGAGACATACATAGTACACCGGACGATGAACCACTAAATCAAAACTTTTCGCGCTCTCACTGCTGCAAAGTTTTCAATCAATTTGGTGAAGTCAACCTGCTCAACTGTTTCTCTTCCTATGGAAAGAATTGCTAAGTTCGTCAATCTACCTTCCGTCATTGTTGACCTGAGATATGTCATAATGAGTTTCATCTTAGAGAAGGAACGTTCGCAGCCAGCAACAGAAGTAGACACTGTCAACAGAATCTGCAGTCCCGCTTTCAAGTTGGGAAATACGTCATTTCCACCAAATGACACAGTGAACTTGAGGATACCAAGAGGTGTTACGTCAACTCCTACACGTCTGCTGACAAGAATTCGACAGTCTTGTATTTCATC
>Ga0056128_1009326_pt1 | contig 12335 bp, 6 predicted proteins | sample WorMetLIZISLAND2_FD_71113 | JGI IMG/M metagenome (GOLD analysis project Ga0056128, IMG submission 71113) | Marine gutless worms symbiont microbial communities from Max Planck institute for Marine Microbiology, Germany - Olavius geniculatus... ...
AACTTTGACATCCTGCCAGTTGATGACGTGGTTTTCTCGCAAAGCGTGATCAGTAATCGCGGACTTGTTTTGCTGTGTATCTGCGAATAACTTGCTTTTTCTTGTGTATCTTTGTGTGTCTTTTGTCTCCACTTCTTTTCTGTGTTCATTCTTCTCCGGAACTCACGTGACACTACCCGGAGAAGAGTCGACTCATTTTCGAAAAAGGCAACAGCGGTTGCCAAAACGTCAACCAAACAATAATAAGGTTTGAAACAGTTAATTTTTATGTTATGTCTAATGTTCAACCGAATAATGTATTTAAGAATATGACTCCATATTTGAAGATTTACCCTTTGCTAGGTTGCTGACGTTAGGGTTGCAAAGAGAGAAGATGTGTAGCTGATTATTTGCCTATTCGATTGTGGGCTATCATGAGTTAGATCTGATCATAGGTTTATTAGTTGGGAAGAGGACGTCTTACAGAATTACATGATTTTCTTAGCTGCCCCGTAGGGATTATCTTTATTCTAATCCATTACTCTTAACCTGACATCTGCTAAGAACCAAGTGCGATTAACTTTTTTCTTATCCAGAAAGTGAACTGAAAACCAATTAGAAAATTTCTAATTCTTAAGGATTAAGAAAAAACACGTATTCATTTGCATTGCAGCTGTCTGGTGTTAATTGGTAACGTTCGGATTAACTTTGGTGCTCTCTGCCATTTCGGATTATTTTTTTTATCTGGTAGATAATTGTAAATGTTGGTTCTTAGAAAAAAGATAACATCAAAGTTAGTCTTCAGCTTATGTTTGCAGTTATCTTGGTATTTATTCTAAGAGAAAGTGTCGGCCATAGTGTTAATCCTACTTCTCGACGAAGCGTATTGTATATGCGCTGTGTGAATGCTGGTGCGGTGCAGGGCAGCCATCAGCAGGAAGTGTGAAGAGTGGTGCATCACCGACAGCGTCAACAACCTCTGACAGTATGACTGACAAACAGTATGCCATTGTCTGCTCCGAGAAACAGGCGCGGGTGTGTAGCATCTAGTGTGGCGGTCTGTTGAACTTCTTAGTATTAATGTTAGTGACAGTAAGGAAGTAAGTGAGATGACAACCTTCTGTCCTAAATTTTTCCTCACTGCCGACTTTCAGATATTTGCACATTATGCATAGTTGATTTCTTGACATTCATTAGCAGTGGCTAAATTAGTTATATGTTTTATGCTCTCATCACATACGTGTTGTTTTCTACATGTGTTTTTTTATGTACAGGTTATACTTGTGCATTGTAACTTGTTTTGGTTGCACCACACTGTTTAGCCAATTTACCGTGTCAGAGCATTTGGCATACTGAAGTTTTCACATATTATTCCGAAAAAGAAGATAGCAGAGATTTACTTTTGTAGCGTGGCTAAAACGTGTTGCAGTGCAGTGTTTAGACCAACTGTGACTTAATAATGACGATAAATGGTTATTGCTTGTTTGATGGTCTGGCTGATGTGAGAATTTGCGCAATTTATTTCATGGATGAAATGCATAGTAATGCTGAGCAGATGCAAATCATTGGAGTAAGTCATTGATTTTCCGCCACATGTCTGACTGTGAAAACTGTCTGTGTCTCTACTCACCAATACCATTTTTATAACTCTTTTGGCATATATTTTAAGGAAGTAAAGGTTCAAGAAAGGTAAAAAAGTGTATAGCTGTTCATAAGAAACCCATCAAAGAGCTACAGAGTGTCACCTGCCATACGGGATCACACAGTGTTAGCCACCACTTGCCACACGTGAACACGCCCCACCTTAATAAGCAAGCAAGCAAGCAGTTTATTGGTTGAAAGCTGATGCTTATGTCATACTAAATAAATGAGGAAACGAAGTGCAGTTTATTCTGATATGGACCCACAATAAATAAAACTTTGTGTCGTTAACAGCTGATTACTTAAACTTGCTTGAAATTCAGTTCCAGTCACAAACATTCCTATCAGTTAGTCTTCTGCTTGACTGTTTGTAGCTGATATTGTATAGAACTTGACTGGCAGTGAATGGCGTAATGTAGGTTTTGTCGCTGCCATCACAGTCGTGTGTCTCCAAGGTGAAAATAACAGAAGTTTCGACAGTCGCAACAGCCGCTGTTATTGCTGTAAAAGGTATGACCCCACATAGATCAATGATTCTTGAACCAATCGACAAAAAAATTAACACAGTTAATTGCATTTGTGACACAACCTTGTGTGCCAAATTCATGCTTATTTATCTGTCAAGGGATTTTTAAGCGATGGCTCAATAAACATGGTCTCATGCAAGGGTTAAACCGTTTTAGGTTAGAAAATATGAAGTTAGTATTTAATTTCTGAATAATTTTCTTAAAGTTGAAAGTGTGATGTGCTATTTGTTTAGCGAATGCTGTTGTTGTTGTTGATGGTGGTGGTAGTTGTAGTTGTTGTTGTTTTTGTTGTTGTTGTTGTTGTAGATGCATCTTGTCTAGCATGCTATTTGCTTTATGGTCACTGATGTTGTAGTAATTATAGTTGTTCTAGTTATAGTTGTATTTGTAAAAAAGGTAAAAGGTAAGGTAACCCATACTTGAAATGAGCTTTGGGCTCGGAGCTGATCTCGGTCAAAGGCAAAGGCAAAGGCACCGCAGGTGACATAGTCATAAACCTGGCTGCCAGTACTTTTCACCAGGCCTGCAGTTACCTTCCCAGCCATAGAGCAACATTGCCCTTTGATTGGTACCAAATTGTACTGATTGGTGACAAAGGCACATGTGTGTGAACATATTGCTCAAGCTCATTACCTGACAGTGCACCAGGCTGGAATCAAACCGGGAACCTCAGGGTCACCAGTTCAACACGCTAACATTGCACTGCCAAGCAACATAGTTGTAGTAATAGTTGTAGTTGTTGTCGTTGCAGACGCATCCTGCCTGGCATGCTATCTGCTCAATGGTCATGTCGTCTTGTTCACTGTTCCTGGCTTGAAGCTCGTCATTGACCTAGACATTGTTCCATCACCGAATGTCAGGTCTGTTCTGTCACACCAACTTTTTAGGTGCATACAGAACGTTGTGTAACAGTCTGCTACATTGGCGTTTTGCATGGTAGTGTGTTGTCGCGAATTAGGTGATGTAAAAAATAAGTGCACCTCGCACGATTCTATTGTCTTGGCCATTTTTGTGCCAGAAAATTTTCCGATTTGTTGGAAATTCGGCATGGTTTTGACAGAAACAATTTTTGTTACAATTTATTGGAAACAGTGTAGTAGTAGTAGTAATTGTCGTTGTTGTAGTCGTTTGTTGTTGTTGCACAGAGTGGCGCGGACTTTGTGCTTCAGTAACTGCTGCAACGTTCTCTATTTCTGTTCTCCGTCGGAGCTGCAGAAGCTCACACTGTCAGCTGAAGTCTGGTAAGTCAAGTCGAGATGTTTTTTTTTGTATAGTTTTTATACCTCAGTAGATGGATGGCTCAGACTGGGATTGTTTCAGGGTTCAGATGCCTAAAACCAAGAAAGCCCAGCTGTAGCTAGGGAAGACGCGCTACAGCCTATACAGTTCCTGTGTCAGTACTGACCTTTAAGGTCATCTAAGGTCAGTGATTTTCGTGTCATTTGAAAGCCGATATGCAACTTCCTGTTTGTGATCAATAGCAATCTAAGCCCTATTTCGCACCATTTAGCTACAATATATCTGTGAAATTTGGACATCAAATGACAGACTGATAGACAGACGACAATCATGCCATAAATGCGCTATACAGCATAGCTGTAGTGCGTCAACCAGTAGGTTTTATTGGGGAAACCCACTTAAAGACCACCTACATCTTACCCCAGTAAAACACACCCCGTAGAGATATCTATCTTGGAGCTTATACACTCAAAGAACTTTTTGAAATGTTGAATCTCAAAACATCATTGCCTTTATTAAGGATTTGATGCATCTGCAACATTTGCAATGACGACACTGTATAAGAAACCCATCAATGAGCATCGCCTGCCATACAGGTTCACACAGTGTTAGCCGCAACTTGTTTATATTAGCTTAAAGTTCTTTTATCATTTTTGTTAACACATAAATTATATGCTTTTTTAACGATTTATCTCACGGGATGGCCTATTTTCGTGTTGATATGCTGTTAAGTAGCTACAGAAGCTACCATACGTACTGATGTGTGTAAGTCAACCAATACCAGACAAAGTTTTGTCTTGAAAGTTTGGAGGGGAGGGGGTTGACTTATACATGGATCAACTTGTTTATAAAAGAGTATAAATTCATGATACTTACTCTCTGATGGCTGGCCGGTTATGTCTGTTTTGAATTTTCTTTCTCTACATATTCGCTCATCTGACAGTCTTGCTACTATTAAATTTCGTCTTAAGTTTTACTTTTTTGCTTCTACCTATTATGTTTAGTCACCCACCTGCCAGCGCCTCAGATTTGACCTTGCAATTATTGGCGCTGTACAGATATTTTATCGATCGAATGATTGGTTTCGTTGCAGTGATAATCTGGCTGAGATGCTTGGTGATCTGTTCCTGCCACGTGACATGCCGGAGCCTCCGAAGCAAAGCTTCTTCAAGAATCTTTTCAATCTCAATGCAGCTGTTCTAGACCGCGAACAACTCTGTAAGCTCATGTGCAGACTTTGCTTTTTATTTTTAACATATTTAGTTTAACATTTTAGTTTAACAAGAATTCCTTCTTGGTTTTCCATTCTGTTATCAACAGGCAGTTTTTTGCGTCATTCATTTAGCATAAATTTGCATGATACCGTTAAATTCAGCAGTCTTAAAACCGTCTGTTGGATGGAAGAATCTGGGACATATCTTTCACGCAAGCCGATTTAGTCATGCCGTTAAATTAGCCAACTAAGAAATTTTTCTGCCTAATGGTTTGAGGTATACAAACTGCAGTCTAGGCTGCTTTGATGATGAAACATTCGACGGACTCTGTAAATACAATCAAACATTGTCTTGTTTTGTTAATCAATATAATAGTGTGTTTTAAAACTAACATTCCTCTCTGAAATTCCGGCGGTCATCAATCAGTACCTGATGTTATTTTACCATCAACTACTAGCTAGTCATTTCTAGTCCATTCACTCCATCATCCACTGAGAGTGTTACTGTTTCTGAGTTCAGTTTTCAGCATAACTTGGCAGTAAAGTGAACCATAACAAAAACCATCATCCTATGCGCCCTGATTCTTTCTGAGACTTTGGCGCTTTATAAATCATTTACTTACTTACTTACTCACTTACTTATATGAATATGCAACAAGTGGCTAAAATGTTAAAGTGTATTGGTTGTAGTCGGCGAGGCAAACAGTGGCAGAGCTGCCAAGGGAGTTGCAACGTACACGTCGGGTATTGGTCAAGCACAGGAGTCGGCCTCGTCAGCAATGTCTGAGATTGGACAGGCTAAACGCGTCAGTATCTTCCGACCAAATTATGCACATGTTGTCTTTCTCTGTATTTGTTGCATACATTTGTTTTGTTGTACATTTATCCAGCTACAATCATTCTGTTCTGCTGTTGGTATGCTGGCAGTAAGGGCATCTGTCTGAACTAATACACTAAGCTAATACACCAATGCCCATATGTTCTCCTTGGGCAAACAGCTTAATTGTGATAATGTTGCACTTGAATACAGACCATTATTTAGCTGTTTTCTTCATTGGCTTGTTATTGCAACCATTTCTTACTGTTGTGCACTATGCTACAGTGTGTAACGTTGAGATTGAGTTGGTTGTTTTTTAGATGGGATGAGAATGATTGGGTGAACAGTAAGTAAGTAAATAAGTATAGTGTTTCCTGGCAAAGAAAATCCTTAATCGTGCATTTTTTAAACTAGTACTGCGAAGATGTGTTGTTAGTAATTGTTATAAAGTGATGGGTGTGATAATTCGGACATAGTTTTGTGCCATCTGCAGAATTTCCGGCCAAGCCAGGGACTTTGTTCATTTCTGCAGAATTTCAATGTTTTTGAGGAATTTGGGAATTTACTATTAGCCAGTGATTAATTGTTTTTTTCAATTCATATCCAAATTTGCAAAGTTTCTGGCGAAACTGTTAGTCTTTTTCAGGTCGACCGACTGCTTCAGCAATCAGCAAAACTTCACTGCAGCAGAAAAATATTTTGGGGAACTTTGAGATGAGCTATCTGTGATTATTGAACATTTGATACAAAATGCCAGATGTTTTCATACTATAGATGATCCACAAAGTCCCTGACTTAATTAATAAATTGGATTTCGTGGAATTGGTAAAATATGTCACAGTGACCTGTGGAATTTGGCAAAGTGCCCGGCAGAATTTGTAAAAAATATTTGCCACATACAAGGGTCGTTTGATAAATAAGTTACAAAATGGTGCCATTACATTAATTTTTAAAATAGGAAAGATCCTAAATATACGTTTTGTAGGGAATTTAAGTCTGAGTATCTGATGTGAGTTTTATTACGATGACCTCACTGTGACGTCATTTATGAATATCAAATTTGGCGACGTTGCCACTGAAATCGCCTCGTAATGAACAGTGTGCCATTATTGTTTTTTTTTGCAAAATGACTTCATGCAAATTCAATTCACTCTTTGATGCATCCAGTATGTGGAGATACATGTTCTAAGAAGCCAACAGTACACGCTTGGTGTCAGAAAATGCTAGCTCGGCCGAAATTTGCATCAGGTACCGAGCTGCAATCAGTCGTTCTTCGATGGCTTTGACAGCAGCCACATTGTTCTTTGCATTGGGAATTCAGAAGCTTGGTGGCAGATGGGACAAATGTTTCAATGAAATCGGAAGATACGTCAAAAAATGAAACAGTACCTCATCTTAATCCCAGCCAGACAGGCCGGTATTCAATTTACTCTGGAGAGATGGAAGGCTGAGTTGACCTTTGATGATTGAATGTTGTCATGTAGGCGGCCATTGAGCGTGGCGAGCGTCTGGGAGAGCTGGAGGAGCGAACAGCTCAGATGCGGAGCGAGGCCGAAGAGTTCTCGAAGGCAGCGCACCAGCTGAAGAACAAGTATCGAGACAAGAAATGGTACCAGCTCTAAGATAATGACAAGACTCGCATGCAGGACGTCCTCTAGTTTGAACTCAAGACCTCTTTATGCCGATCATTCACGTTGGCTGGTGTTTCATCATTCACAGTCCGTCTGCTGTTTCCACATTCCGACCGACTCATCAGCCGAACGATGTAGATGTATGTTCGTGCATTGGTTGGTGGCGAAAATTTCGTCACAGTGACCGAAGCATGCTTTTGATGCATAACTGACGAATGTTCATTTATTGCAGTTGGTGTTTCACACTGTCTCGCCTGTGGTACTTATGTCTTGTGACAACACGAAACTATTCTGTTCACCAGAATGAAGGAGTTTATCCTACTGTATTGTATTGTGTCCTGCACTCATGCGTTGTTGCAGTGTTGTGGCAGCCAATGTTTTGCATGTTATTAAGTTACTTGGTAGTCACTCATTTTATCCACTCAGTTCGTCATGATGCTGGTATTATGGTTGTCTGTGGTTTGTTTTACTAGTGGTCAGTCATAATATTGCTTTCTGTCAAAGTGCAACAAATTTTTAGTTTTTTTGCAATTGTTTCTATTATAGAATTGTTTTATTATTATTTTTATGTCATCTTTGCTGTTGCATGAATATCAGTGAGTGACGATCTTTTTCTGGGTGTAATTGAAAAGCTACATAGACAGATTTTCGTAGGAAGTAGTGCAAACTAGATAGAGTGGAGTTGACTGCTTTCATATTTACTGCAGTGTACTTTGCTTTTAAGTCCGTTCACATTTGCGCGTTGGTAATACATTTTCCGAACTTAACGCATATTACAACCATCAAAGCATGTGAAATCACATGAGTCTTCAGATGTTGCTTCATTTGTTGCTGCTCGCTGTTTGACTTACCTGACATTCAGACAAGTTGTACATTTCTTGTAAATATGTAACAGTTTGCTTCGTCTTTCATTCGTATTACACAGAACTGAATTGTACTTCATGACTATCTGTATTTCATCTATTTGTAGGCTGAATATGCTCAGTTATTGGGATAGAATGTGTTAACTTATTTAGTCATTCATCGGCCATAATGCATTATATGTGGCATTATGTGAATAGCAGCTATATTTCATCTGTTGGCTATACCTGTTGACTGCATTGCTAGACCTGCGAGTCAGGTCGATCAAGTTGACTTACTTAATCTCATGACATTTGTGCGATATGGTTATTGTTTCGATAATGTCAGGGAAATTGTCATTCCATGACTATAAAAGTCGGGGAATTTTGCTACAGAAAACCTGTATGAACCCTGTTGGCGGCAATTTTTCAACAAATACGACTTTTTTCTTGAATGAAGGAATGCACTCAGCATTTTAGTCCACTGCCGAGACTCCACCCCATACGGAATGTTTCTCGGGCATTGATGTGGCTCTAGCATAGTCCTTCTTGAATGCTGAAGATGTTATCAATGCTCTTTTTCAGTGAGTGTTGAGAGTGGATTGCCATCCTTGCTTCATTGATTATGAAAACTCCAGTATTATGTATATATAAGATATCATCTGCAGTACATAGTACATATGATGTTGTCGTTGTTCATTTTGACAGCTGATTCCTACTGTTGCTTTTTCTCAACAGTTATTATATATAATAATTTAATATATTATGTGAATGGCATAGAAGTTTGCTGCTATGAATTGAATGGCATTACATCATGCTTGCGTTGCTGTTGTTTTATCATTTGTGTAATATTAAATCGTACTGCGTTGTTGCTGTATTATAAGCACTGCGAGAGTTGGTTCTCGTTGAAAACTGTTATCAGTTATTTGTTTAAAGGTGAAAATATTTTCCTATATAATAAATGCTCAACATTGTGTTGCCTCATGGTTGTTACCAGTGTTAATGAATAATAGATTTATTTGTTTGAATTTCGCCGTGCATTCTGCCACTATTTCTGATTGAATGTGTATATATGCGCAGTTGTCAGCTGCATCCAAGTGTTGTATTATAGTAAACTTCATGGCGCTGATGTCGTCTCGACTACTAGTTTACAGACGGTTTGGTGCATTTATTTGCAAGTTCATCGTGTATATAATCAGTTTTACTGACCTAACATCTGACCATTATTCATTACTCATCATCGGTGGTCAAAGTAAGAGGGAACGCGGGGCACTGCGTTCTCTTATATTCTGTTCTCGGTTTCTCAGTCTACATAGTTGCCCCAACTTAATTTAAAGACTAAGCAGAATTGGTAAAATTGGTGCCACTAGATGTCAGACTTTGAGGCTAAAATGCAACAAAATTGAATTTCACTTGCCTCTGCAACAGACCCTGCTGGTATAGTTTACAGCACTACCTTAGCACCCTAGCTGTATTTAAAGGGCCTACTTCTAAGGGGAAATAGTGGGGAGGGCAAGGGAAGTCGGAGCAGTGGAAAAGGAGGAGGAAGAGAAAAGAGGGGAAGGAATGGGGAAAGGGAAAAGGAAAGGGGAGTGCAGTTTTTCCACCTCTATACTTTGGCCACTGCTGATCATAGCTGTGGCATCGTTCCATTCTGTTGATGCTGTAATGTGAGAGTGTTAATAATAATTGTCTCAAAGTCTTGAGAGCATGGTGCACTGCATGTCTGCAGCTGTTTATTTTTGGCAGAATTATTATTCTGTGTTGTTGACGTTGTACAAGAGACTATTTCAATACTAATCATTCCTGAGCAGTTGAGGATGCAGCGTTTCACAATGAAGCCGACTTATTTCTTTGTTTCATTTACCCTACAAGTCCCTGCCCTGTCTTTATTTCATCTTTCTCCTGTCTTTTCTTCTCTTTCTGCTGCTTTCTCACAGCTTGTCACTTTCCCTCTATTCCCCCTAAACTTTTAAGTGTTTTTTCCTGACGTTTTCCCATTTAGGTTTTAGCTAGGGTAGCTTCTTGTTGTTGTCTCCTGTTGCTAAATTAAGGTTTTAGTTCATTTCCACATGTAATTTAATGCATTTCACAGTTACAGTATAGGCTAATACATGCATGTAATTTTGCTTCAGAGTTTGGTTGATGTCGAACATTTGAGCCACTATTTAAACCGGTGTCTGTGCATACACAGTGGGGTGGGCTTAACAATTTCTAATGGTTGTAAACGTTTTACGCTGCGTCAGGTCATTCCGCGTGTCTGTCGGTCAGCTCAGCGTCGTGACTGTTGAGTGATAATGTTTCCGAATGTGTCGATTCCAGTTTTATTCATTTGCCTGCTGTTGCTGCGACTAAAGTTGTGTACAGTTTGCATTGAAATTTATCTTAATATATACGAAAATATCGTCATACTTTGTAACCGTGTTTTACCTGCTACATGTATATCAGTGCTGACTGAAAGTCTTGTTTCATGAGGCCTGGCAGTAGGCCTAACACAATATTGCAATCATGTTTAAGCATAAAATGTGGTTATATGATAATTCTTCTTTCTGCAGTCTCAGGGGCATATAGGCAGTGAACTGGGTGCAGGCCCTAAGATGTGTGCTCAAGTAGCCACGTTTTTTTGGCAACTTAAAAAATTATGCAGATTTAATAAGAAAAAAGTTTTCCTCAGGCAATAGTTGATACATGGAATAACCTAGACTGTATATAAATGAGTTCTGCAATTTAAAAAGCTTTGAATATTTTTTATGGAAAATAGAATAACGGTAGTAGCCCATACAGGCTAATTTTGTGGCAGAAATCCGGTCTGGCGTCACGCAGACAGCTTTTTACATTCTTTTTTTTCTTTTGAGTTCTGACTAACTGTGGTCAAACTTGAACAAGATAAAAATTTTTGACCAGTGCCCACGCCATGATTAGGCCTATAAAAGCTGTTGATTGCTGATAAGGCATTAGGACAGGGCCCAGTCCAAGTGCAAGAAGAATGTCCTGCTGATGGAATAGACATCAGTATCTCGGGCTTCTGGTAGCATCGCGGTTGCGATTTCCTTTCACACAAACCAATATTGGCGGAGTAGTTCTACGTTAAACTTGAATAAAAGACCGCAAAGCGCCGAAAACGCACGCTGAATCAGTTACATCGGACGGACAGACGGACTGCAGAGAACATACGCTAGCATAACGCGCGCCATGGAATATCTATGGCGCACTAAAACATTCTATGTTTACATCCATTTTGGACCGGAGTTTCACGAAGTTCACACGAACACAAACGAACATTGCCGAAATAACTCGTCAACAAATCTGGCAAATGTAAAGACCGTAAATTTCAGAAAAAAATATATGTCCAGCAACTATAACGTCAACTGACGGGAGGCTGAGCGAATTCGGCGCGGTCGTACGCGATTTTACGGCGTCAAGAGGACTGCGCCGATGGAGGTCGGGGACTCGGCTTTCACGAACGTCGACGATGTGGACACTCACGTGGTCGCTAAGCCGCATGTTGACATTAACAACCAAGTCGACGATGATGATGGAGAGGAGCGGGAAGGTAGAGTCCGGCTGTCGACAGGGGCGACCGTGTGTCTTGTCGAAGCGGGTTCAGAGGCGTTCGCCGAGACCGACGAAGATGGCGGCGCTCCGTTTCTGGCAGCAGGCTCGCCGAGTATACAGTTCGTCGACGCCAGCAACAGCAGTAGTGACAACTCGTCGTCCGTGCTCAAGACCACACACATCGTCATACATAAACACTCGCTGAAGGGTGGTGGTATAGTGTCACCGGTTACCCCGCTACCTCCGCCCACCCCTGCCACGCCCAATGCTCGTGAACGTGGCTACCGTTATCAGTGGGACGAGTCGGCATTCGAGCCAGTCATACCGGTTCGCTGCAAGAGCTCCAACGGCGACTTGCACAAAGCCAAGTTCGGCTCTGGTATGCTCTGGTTTTGATTTCTGTTAAGTTCTTTTCAATTCTGTACTGTACTGTTAAGTTCTGCTCACAAGAATTTCGTAGAAGTCAACTTGCACATTCAGATCAACTCAGTCTTCTATCCTCCAATGGATGTTAAAGTGAGTATCAGCTTTCAGGTTGAGTTGTAAAACATGGCAACAGTGCATGATTCTAGTGCTCAGGTCAACCAGCTTGCACCCTTGCCAAGTCTCACACATCTCGTGTGAATCTCGCGCATTTTAGTTAACTCTCGCTTTTTTGCTTGGTAAAGTTTTATCTCACACATTTTATTTTCTGTCTGTTAAACATTTGTACAGCAGCGATGGACAATTGTTTTCATTACTTAGTATATTACCAGTAGTCGCAACTCTAGAGCTTAACCTACTAACTCTCAACTCCTCCAAGACTGAATTTCTTCTCATTGGGCTTAAACAACAACTTGCTAAAATAAATAACTCTTCTCTCAACACTACTCACTCTGCTCGTAACCTTGGCTT
>Ga0056128_1009328_pt1 | contig 12335 bp, 7 predicted proteins | sample WorMetLIZISLAND2_FD_71113 | JGI IMG/M metagenome (GOLD analysis project Ga0056128, IMG submission 71113) | Marine gutless worms symbiont microbial communities from Max Planck institute for Marine Microbiology, Germany - Olavius geniculatus... ...
ATGGAATCAAATTTTATTTGGCATTTAGCCGTAGAACAATTTAGTAAATAAATCTGTAAATTTTCAGATTAAAATGCTAAACGGTTGCTGAGAAAACAGCGAAAAACTTTAGGGGGCTACATTTTTCTGCCGCACCCTGTACGAGATTACTGCGATGCAAGTCAATTAAACAGTTTGTATAAAGGCAGTTTCTAGCATAAAACGTTGAAACAGTTGTCACTCGAAGCATACTGCGACACCTGGAAATGTAGCAGGGCCGTTACGCACTTTAGTCTTTAGGCACCGCTAAAACAAATTTTTCATTTACTGTTTTTGCCAGCTGGCGTTATGAAATGTCAAATAAGTCATCGGCGTTCTATTGGACTGATATTGAACTAAAACAAGAAGCTCAGCTACCGCGTAGAGAACAGGGCGTCAACTTGGTGCACTAGTCTCATCATAATGATATACTCTCGGAAGTTTGGCTTTTTCCGGATAGACGGACCGACGCTTTTGTCATAGCTGAGACAGAGGATCTGCATAACAAGCGATGTTGACACGGTGACACCCTGTAACTATAGAATTATTTTCTTTTTCATTTTCATCTGATAACCAAAACTGCTGGTGCTGAAGAGCTCTAACTGTAGTTTAACAGTTTGAGACTGCTGGGACGCCAGAGACCAACCAACGATCGACTCCGATATCCTAACATGAGTAGCATCTACACTGTAGTGCTAGTACACAAGCTTATAGGAGCTAGGAGTCCATAAACCGACCGGCGGATGAACGGATGGACCGGCCGCGAACGCTTTTGCACACGCCGCATACTGTACTCGTACTGGGCTCCTTGCGTCAAGTCGCTAGAGTCAGTCGTAAACTTCTCTTTCAGTGAGGCTAAGCGAAGCAGTCTGCCGCCATGTGGATGTCGGTCGGCTGTGTCGATCCGTGTACAGACGGACGGCGGCCGAGCCGTGAAACTGAGACGCCTCGGTGGAGCACCGCCTATCTACCGTTCTGTACACTGTACAGTCGGCCCCACCTTGCCACCAGCTAGAGTTGCAGTGCTGTAGCAGAGCAATGTCTTGGGACGGAAAATGTGTGGGTGTGACAGACTGATAGAACGGACCGAGAAACTAATCGTAGAAGACGTCAACGGTTTGAAGTTGAAAGGTGTTCCATGATTCGATGAGATCAGGTGGTTTGGAGAGCGTTGTGAGCCGTGCACCCAGCAGAGACCTGCATCAAAAACAACTTCGGTGCATAATCTAGGTTTACAGAACGCTTTTGCAATAAATTTGGAATATAATTCACAGCGAGACGTCCACAAATTTGAAAAGTCGATCTATTTGTTCCACATGGGCTTCGCCACCATGTGCCTGTTTATGTGTAGCCGGTTTTATTTTGTAAGTGTACCGGTAGATTATTCGAACAGAGTAGCTCATTCTCTCACTTGACTGAGCCATAAGCCTTATGTTTGTTTATTTATGAATACTTTATTATAACTGGTATTTGATTAACTCCCAGGCTGTCTGTCCAGCCTCGAGGACAAGATGGGCGCGTACGTATGTATTTCATTTCCCAGTTCTAGATGCAACGCACTCGGAGAACCTTTTTCACATTAGACCTGTGTGGATGTGCATTTCTGTAAATATGATCTTGCAGCGCAATCGATTCTGTCTATTCCTACACATTTCTCCGTACCGTGGTCTGTCTGTCTGTCTCTTGTCTGTCGTCTGTCACATATTTGCACTCTGCTGAAACTATAGACAAATTTAGGTGCCATTTGGCAGGTACAGTAGAGGGGTCTACGTAATAATACAATGTGTTAGATGGTGGTCTCTGCCCTCCCACCCCCCAGCGAAAGGGAGATTTGGGATCTAACCCACCAGCCAAATCTTGCAATTGCAAATTGCTGCTGCTGTCTGGTGAATGCAAACGAGAAGCGATTCCGCTTTTTGCCAAATTACTTTGATCCTTGTTGTTTGCTGGCGTTTTCACTCTTCTTTCGTAGCGTAATGGCCTGGTGAGATCTCCGTAAGTGGTTCAGCTTGTACATCTATAGGCTTTCGTACGGTTGCAAAACAACGCGAAGATGCAAAACAGATGCGGCTGTCTTCTGGCATTACGCTACTTTGTCGCAACTACACTGTGTTCCAAAAAAATGATTGCAGCACTAGAAACATGAAGTTTTGTGCTGGCGGTCGCCAAATATTAACCGACTTTTAAAACTTTTTGTTCAGTGACACACATAATACACTGTGTCTGAAAAAAACGCCAACCCTAAACGTGCCAAAATAACTTCATGAATGGAGATTTTTACTTTTTTTCTGATCTCTCTCTATCAATATCGTTAACAGCTATATTTGCACAGTGCTTGTATGAAATTTCACGAGAGTTAGCTTATTTACTGCTGGAGGTATTAATTCGTTTATTTACTGAAGGACTCTTTACTGGCGTAGCCAGAAGTGTGAATTGGAGAGGCCTCGCCTCCTTTCCCTTCCCCGGCCTTTTCCTCTTTTTTCGTTTCCTCCCCTTCTTTTTTTCTTTTTTTTCTACCCCTTACCGTCTGTCCATTTTTTCTCTTCTTTTCTCCCCTTTCCTCCCTTCAGAAATAGGACCCCCTAAAATCCAGCTAGAGGGTCCGGGAAGCGCTGTGAGCGGAGCCCCAGCCGAAAATAAATTTGGTTCATTATGGCTTTAAAATATGGGATCTGGTTAGACGTGTCACCAATGACGCTGTATGTGTATGGTATGTGCAGCTGATCGGCTGCGCACTGTTGGCAGTCGGTATCTGGGTGAAGGTGGAAGAGAAGAGCTTTGCGGACCTGATCAAGGACCAGAACGTGGCGGCGACGCTTGGCGCTCTCGCTTGGGTGATCATCGTGGTCGGTGCAGTTGTCCTCGTTCTCGGCTTCCTCGGCTGTTGCGGTGCCATTCGTGAGAACCAATGCATGCTCGCCACGGTTAGCATCTCAACCCAGGATTTGCAGCTTTGTAGTGTGCCAGCTTAAATTCCGTTATGCCGACTTTCCCGTGACGCCCGAGAGAAATCCGCGACTTCGCTGTGACACATGTCACCGGGATGTCTTGGAGAAGTCGGCGTAATGGAATTTAACCTTATTTACGCACTTTGGTCGTGATTTCCGCTTCGGTTTTTGGCTATGCTGCTGTAGGCATTTTTGACACGGTTGTCGTCCGTCCGTCTGTCCGTTGTCTTGTCGTCTGTCACGGATGTATTGTGGCTAAACGGTAAGTCGTAGGGGTCGGCGATAGTACCGTCGGATATGGCGCTGGCGACTTCCTATACGATTTTAATGGTAACCATGTCTCCATGTGCAGCAGTTTGGCGGCAATTTTTAATGAAAAGTTGTGTCTAAGCTTACTTTAATTCAGGCCACACGTTAGTTGTGCCACACTGTGTACATGGGGTGTCTGTACAGTTAGCGGAACTGTTATGTTTTGCTGTTGCAGTTCTTCGTCTTCTTGTTCATCATCTTCGCTGCGCTGCTGTCGATTGGAATCTATGCTTACGTCAAATACGATGTGAGTACATCTGTATTGTATACTTCCGATCAGGAGCTCATTTCACCCAAGAAACTTTATACCTGACTAACGTCATACTCGTGCGCGTTCTTCCATGGGGGGAGCGATCGCTCTCACGGCCAATTTTTGGCAACCCTGCATGCATTGTGTAGAATTGAACCGATTTTTGCATCTTAGCGTCTGTTTTAGTGTTAATGCAAATCGCCATTTTGTACATTCAAACTCAGCATGAAAAATAGCACCCACCCTGCAAATATGCAAGTGAAAAAATGCGTAGTTTCCGCCTCAACATGTGCAAAAAAATCGTTTGTAGATCAGCTACGACTTAGTAAACCACTGCATTGTACTCGTACGAAATCATTATTCAACCTCGTTAGACGTACATGTTCAATCTTACTACAGAGTTACATTTTCGGCTTATGCCATGTAGACTTTAGTGATTTAGTTGCTGAAAAAACTGAGCACTGAAAGTTATACGTAATGAAGTAGATTTCAGAATCAAACGTTGATGCATCTTGTGTGTTTTCATGCTTGCACAGTTGTGGTCTGTTATTGATAATTGCCTCTTGTGCACTCAGTTTATTGTGGGCGACGAAAATGTGTTTCTACAGAGACAGAGTATTGGAGATAGAGTTGCTAAAGAAATTAAAGACCAGCTTTATAAGTGTAACCAGAACGACACGGACGCGCAGAAGGATATCGACACTCTTCACAGAGAGGTGAGTTGGCCACGTTGCATTCTGATCTGGTGACATAGTACATGTATAGGCGCTTTGTAACTTTTGACAATATTCTGGGAATAAGTGGTCCTGCTGAAGTGCGTACACACAGCGTTCTGTTGTGGGTGCAATTTCAGCAATGGGGTGTTTACACGATCCAGCAAACTTCCAGCAAGTGTATTCAAAATACAAGTGCTGATGCTGGACGTCTGCTGGATCGTGTAAACACCCTATAAGGCATGTGTTGATAAGGTCGATCTGATGCGCTAACTAGGGCGGCGCTAAATCATCTTTGCATCCCGGACATCTAGCTTTGGCTTAAGCAAATAAACTGGAAAACACTGAATTGCCACAAATTAATAGAGCTGTCGAATTAACACGTTAACTTAATGCGTTAACGCATTGAAAAATTAATGCACGTTAAAAATTAACGAACATACATAGGCTTAAATTTGCTTAATTCTGTGAAGCAGGAGTTCCAATATTCCATAAAACTGCTGTTATTTGACGATCAAATAATATTCAGTAAATTAAAATTTGTTTTGTTGCCATTGCATCACTACTGTCTTGCGACACAGCCACGAGTTCGTCTTCATTCAATTAGTCGCCCTCTCGATGTAGTCCACGTACAACATGAACAATATAATGGTGCGTTAACTAATGCGTTAACACATGCGTTAAAAAAATTAACGCCTCGACTTCACTATACTAATATACAAAAAAATAAAATATATTTCCCCGGCCCTAGATTTGGGTCGTTGTTAACCGGCACAAATTTTTACTGTGTATTAAGTTTTGTTGAACGTGTTTTTCTACGATGCGATTTTTGGCCTGCGATTTTTGGATTTTTGTCAGCGAAGTTGTAAGCTAGTAGCCAACTAGTTATGCATTGTTAGTATTTATTGCTAGTCGACTGACTTCGTTCTGTTTGTTCTATCAGTTGCAGTGTTGTGGGCCTGACAAATATCAAGAGGTGGAAGAAATACTGGACGGGGCGGACGCTCTGGTCAAGTCCAAAACTAGAGCAACGTGTGGAGACAAATACACGGAAAAGCCGGTGAGCGAAACTACCAGTGGCGTCATTTCAGTAAATCGTTAGTGGGGGATCTCGGTAATTCTTGGCGTCTCAGTCTACGTAACATATTGCTCTTGCAGCAGTAACACTGTTTCAAAGGTACGATTTACAATGAAAAACTAAAATCGTAAATTCTTGAGGGGGTACGTAGACCCTCCAGCTCCCCCCCCCTAAATGACGCCCCTGGAATCTGCTGTTATTTTTAGTCTTCTGAAAGTGATTGTCCAAAGTAGTCTTCACCTGTCGTTATCAGCTTACACACATGCAGAAACCACTTTAAATTGTACATTTTTTGGGCGTTTTGTGTAAATGGTATACGTCACTGTAATTATAGGACACTGCTCTCTATAAACAGTTTATTCTTGGTATTGGTGTCAGACAGGGAAACTGTTTTTTGCCTGCTATATTTAATATTTTTATGATGTTTTAATTCTAGAACTATGGAAACTGACTATGGGTAATCATGCCTGTGGTATGTTTTAGGATGTCTATTGTATGTAGATAATAGATATTATTTTTTCAAGTCCGCTGGTCAGATGAATGTTATGAAATTTTATTTTCTGCATCCTTCTTGTTTAATGTGCACAAATGCCATTGTGTTGCTGTTGGAAAATGTATAAGACCATTTTCAGCACCTGTTTTCAAGTTTTACTGTTCTTAGTCGTTTTGCACTTGTAGTATAACTCTTCTTATATTTTATTATCAGTAGTAGTAGTAATGTTGTGTCTGCTTGTGGCAAATAAGTGTGTTCACTGTTCATTGCACTGTTCAGGGATGTCGTGAAAAAATTATGGAGATGCTCGGACATTATCTCGTCATACTTGTTGCAGTGGCGTTGACCATAGCCTTCATCATGGTCAGAATGTGTCGTTTTTATCATACATATTATTTGCTGACTTTGTGTCTAATATGAATTAATATAGTTTTGCTATATATTTGTACAACCAATTGAGCTGGCAACTATTGCTGACACTGATGATACTACACTGTGTCCGGTAAAAAAACTGTCCCCCTAGACTTCGTACAATAAAAATGTCAAATCTGAAGGAATCTAAATTGAATTGAGTTTCGTGCACTTAATCCCCAATAAATTTCTGTAACTGTTACCAAATTTCGTTGAAAAATATTATTTCTTAGCTGAGTTATTGATTGTTGAATATTGATAACAAAATATCTTCGTTACCAATATGGTGTTACATAGGTAAATTCCTGTGTACATTTGCGTAACTTCAACAAACAACATCTGATTCTGGCAAACTTTTACATTAACAATGCATCGTTTATTGGCAATCGAAGTGCCAAATTACAGTTAAATTTATCTACGAAAACAATAGTTACACCGGCTTTTGTGAAGTTGCCTCAAAACGTGAAGTGTCCAGTATTAGGCGACCGTTTGTTTAATCCTGACAGTGTTCACGGTTTGCTGGGCAATTCTTCTTAGCACCATACTCTTTTGCTTGTCTGAGTTGTCTCAACAGTTTAATTAAAACACGATCGTCTGCAGAAAACACCATTTTGTTATTGTTTACGTTATTTTGATTGCGTCAACAAACGTCACTTCTGCTTGAGCGACTGCAGTATTTGACGCCATATTGGTAACGAAGATATCTTGTTCTCGATATTCAACATTTAATAATTTTGGTAAGAAATAATATTTTTAATGAAACTTGGCAATCACTTCAGAAATTTATGGGAAATTAAGTGTACGAAACTTTATTCAAATTCGTTCAGATTTGACATTTTTATTGCACGATGTCTTACGGGGTCAGTTTTTTACTGGACACAGTGTAATATTCGTTGGCTATAGGCATGATGTCGAAGCCGGGTCATTGGAAATGTTTCCTGTTATTACTTTTTAACTGAATAAGAATATCCCATCACTCTTAGCAGCTGGGCTAGATTTCTTTCTTTTTTTGTAGTGAGGTTTTGTGCAAAACATTGACAAGTTGAAGCATATTAGTCTATCGTGGTTCGAACTTGGTAATGTATTCCTTTTGTGGACTGTTGATTGAATCAAGCTTATGCTGTATCACTGATTATTAGACCACTTTGTACACAGTTGCTGAGCTGCCATTATCTTGCACTTATTGAATTAATACGTCTGTATGCTGTAGTTAGTTAATTTTCTCCGTCAGGATATTTAGATCTTTATTTTATGCATTTTAGCTGCTGTGTCTATCTCCTGACGTTTTTGACCTTCGACCATACTGGGGCTTTGTCACTGGACTTCGCTGAAGATTTTCATTTCCCTGGATCCCCACTTTGCACAATTCCGTCGTTATCCCTTATTGCTTAAACCGTCCAGAATTACTTACTGACTTAGTACCGGTGACGCAGACAATTTGTCGCACCTGGAAAATTCTTCTCACCTCCATATTCTCATAATGTAACTAACCCTAATCCTCACCCGGATCTTAACCCTACTCTTAACTTTTACCCTAACCCTAACTTTAACCCTATCCCTAATCTTAACCCTAACCCGTACGGCTGCATGTGGGAATTATTTTTGGTGCGACGAATTTTCCACTACACCGGTACATTTTAGACTATAACGAGCATAAGATGTCAGCCAAGTGCCGATATATTGTGCGGCTGTCCGCCTAGCTATACACTGAACTGCGCAGCTCCAAATCTTAACCCTGACTTTGGATTTTTTTGAGGTGATAATTGAGACGCCCGTTACTCCTGTTTTGTTGAACGTTCACATTAATTTTGGTTTTCTGCACTTTTTTCTTTATTAATCTGGAGGAGCCTGTGCGGGACGGACGGGCTGACGGACGGGCAAGACCGGTGATGCGGTCTGTTAGGACGACTGTAGAATAAGAACGTCGGACGCGTGTTGAGCTGCTGATATGTGTGTATTTGTTTAGCTGCTGGGAATGATCTTTTCAATACTTCTGTGTTGTGCCATCCGAGAAGTCGCTTAAACAACACTTCGCGCTTTGCCCTCATCTCTCGCTTGGTACGAGCCCAGTTCATACTGTGCTTAGTGGTCGTATCTAATGTGTTATGCAACAGATTCAGTTAACTTATTATGGGTTATACTATCTCAGAACTACGGACGTCACCTGTCATATGTGATCACATAGACACATATTTTTGCCACCCGGCACAGGTGAACTTGCCCCACCTTAACATTAGCTAATCAGGCCAGTGCACGATTTACCTACCTCAGAGCGATGGAATGGATGGCGACGTTGACCTGGAATCTGGATGGTTGGTTACACACTGATTTGGCTTACCTGCACATAGTCATCTATCCAGGTACTAACGAGGTCCAGCGTAGGGCAGCTGTGTTGATCGGATACCGACTGTTAACCGCCGGAAATCGTTGCTACGCAGTATTATATTGTGAGCTTGCTGTAATGGTATTTGTGTCACAAACTGTGCGTTATGGTCAGGTTTAAGAGTAATACCCCGTTTACACGATCGAGCAAACATCGGGCAAACGTCGAGCAAATGTATTCAAAATACACGTGCTAATTGCTCGACGTCTGCTTGACGTCTAATGCTAATTAGAAAGGCGGGCGAGTAATTGGAAGGCCCATATAACACGTGATCAGCTGTGGGCTAAGCCTAGGCCTACATTTGAGCCAGGGTGCGGGATTCCGTCAGGCCTGCTTCTGCTCGACGTTTGCTCGATCGTGCAAACGGGGTATAACTGATATTGTATCTTGGTGAGGGAATGTTCAGGGCCTCAAACACGTGATCTAGATGTTGGAGGTTTGACTACCGGCCATTGCTTTAGCGCTCATGAAGCAGTGATGTGCAACTTGATTTCATTTCACGTATTGAGTATGACTGACCTCTGGCGTAGCCACGATCTTAATGTAGGTGGCACTTCAGGGGCAAGGTGAGGGCAGAGGTGTCTTCCTTTCCACTAAGGGAAGGGTCTGTGGAGAGGGCACAATTTTTGAGCCAAAATGAAACATTTTGGTGCAGCCAAAATGAAACATTTAGGTGCATTTTGCATTATTTTGAGTAACTGACTAGGGAACGTGCCACCATTTCTCCCCTGTGGCTACTCCACTGTGACTGATAAACAAAACCTAAAGTACGTAAAACTGAGCAGGAGTTGTGATGCTGTGGTTTTTGTGATTTTTGTGGCGTGTTTTTAGATACCTTGGACTTGCAAAGAGATGCGCGTCATTTGTTTTGCTTCGGAGTTCAATTGTCAGATAACCAATCTACACTGCACATCTGTATTTTCTGGTTGCATTCATCAAACTTGAAACCACTACACTATATCGCACACATGACATTATTAGACGTTTAACTTAACTTACGCGTAGTGTTTTTTGGCCAGTTTGGCTAGTTTCAATAAAAATACGTACCGGTATTGTAAATGTGTCAGATTTTCGCTTAAGAAGCCAGAAAGTACTTTGTATTGCATTGATAATTACTTTGTGCATTTGTGTCGCTATCTGAGCATTTTTGCATTTCCATTTAAATCATTTCAGTTTGTAACAAGTGTGCCTTAAATGTTTTTTGTTACCTGATAATTAACCTTTACTTGTTTATTAATATTAAGTATCTGTTCAAGTATTTTGCCTTAACAACTGCATTCTGAAGCATGTGCGTAACTGAGTTTCCAGTCAGCTTTGTGACTTGCATTTTGAATTATATTTTGTAGCCGAACAATTCGCCGACGCCGTCAACTGTGTAATTTGCTTTCCGCTTTCTAGTTCCGCCGATTATTAGAGATTTGATGTAGAAGGTCGTTTTCGTATGTCTGCATCACACGGAGGGAGACTGAGAACCGTGCGCTAGAGACAGAATGTGTAATGTCAGCTGCGAACATTCACTGTGAAAACTGAAGGTTAACGATTACGTTTAACTAATGATGGTTTTTACGGAGGATGCGCGCGGATTTTTTTAACGAATCTTGTAATTGCATATACAGTACTTCGTTGCTGCAACCGCACCAGTAGGCTTATTATTGTGCATTGAATGCGTTTTGTGACGTATTCTTAGCAGATCTTTTCGATGAAAATGCTGCAAAAACCGAGATCTATCTACAGATTGATCTAACTGTGAAAAACATTGTCATTCGTAATTTGTCGTCTCGTCTGGTCTCAGTGTCGCTGGACTATCTTTTTCATACTGACAGATTCGGATCATATGAGCGATGAAACTTGGTCAAATTCTGATTCTAGTTTATCACTTTGCTGTAATCAACGTGCCAGCTATTTACATGATGTCGTTTCAAGTTATCACTGTGAATTATAGCTTTGCTGTTAATAACTTGTATGTAGTCGTTGCGGTTCGACGGAATTATTAGTGAGATCGATTATTTTACTGCCGTTTGTGTTTGATATGAGACCTGTATCAGTGTATGCTATGTTGTCTGTTGATGTGCCGTACAGTACTTCTGCTCACAATTAATTCGGTCATTGCGTTAAATTAAAAGAAAACTGTGTTCAAAAAACTTGTCATTCTTTTATAATTGCAACATCACTACCTCCTGTCAACCTACTTTCATAACTGTATGCACTGCAGAAAGTGTCAATAAGTGACTTTTTGAAACGGTACATGGCAGAGGGCTCAGGGGCCAGAAAAAGGTCCGCAGGAGTCGAGTAAGGTGGAAATTGGGAGGGGGCATATTACGGGACATGGAGACGAAAGTTGATTCGGGTCATATAATATTTTCGCGAATCATCGTTTCGGGTCCTAATAAATCTACGCTTGTGTGAATTTTGATGGTCAGAAGTGTATGTCTGTTAAGTAAAAAAAATCATTATCACGGCATGAGCTGTTTTCACCTGACATGGAGCAGACAGAACACGTTAATGCTGAGCAGTAGGTCAGCTCAGATTTCGGCAGGGGCTAGTTCGAAGCAGTGTAGGGAGCTCAATTCCCCCTCCCTCGACCAATGCAACCCCTCACTGTAACTGTTGATAAGGTTGTTGACATCGCCGATAGTCGCTGCATGGTGTTGCCCTACCGTTGATCTATCGAGCAGTCGTGGGCCTACTGTTTTCTTTCCAGTACTCAACAAGAAATTTGAGCTAATGCTCACAAGACGCGCGAAAGCCTATAGCAGTTTCGGTTCAGTAGTTTAGCTGAAAATTGGGGTGTTCACGCTAAATTAATATACAAATACTAAATTTTCTATCTGGATCGCATAACGATAGTTCCGTGGCTCCATCTTGTGAATGATATAGACTTGTGTCGCAGCCCAAAATCGCCAAAAAAATTCATAAAACCCCTATTTCGGCGTTCAAGGTCATTCAAGGTCATTGAATTCGGCGCCAATTGAGAGCCAGTGTACGACTTCCTATTAGTGATTAATAGTAACCTAGGCCCTATCTCGCACCGTTACTAAGATACAGCGACTTATTGGCCAAAAAATCGCAAATTTTGCCCATCCTCTTTCATTTAGCGCCCTCGTTCGGGGTGACCCCCTTCGAATTTATGGAAAAGCTTTCTGAAACTAGAGTTTTCCAGACAGCCGATGGTGAAAATTTGGTGGTCCTATCTTGCACCGTTTTTGACTGATCCACTCGTGTGACAGACAGACGGACAGAATTGCGATGGCTAAGACGCGCTGAAAGCAGTAGCTGCTTTCGCGCGTAAAAAGCGTTCAACGTAGTTGTTTAAGAGTCTTTTTGACGGAAATTCCTTTGTCAGTCTTTTAGCTGTAAGCTTTTAAAAATATATTTTATTTAAATTAAAGTACAATCGTCGTCAATCGTTAGCCCATTTAGGATCCGGTTGAATCTCTTCAGAAGCTGAGCAGTTTTGCATATTTGGTAATAATTCTGTTAGAATTTTTTGCTAAGTCATCACACAAAGGGGCATCTGTGCGTGCACTCAACCCACTATTTATTACAGTCTCCTGTAAAACTAGTAAGTAGTTGCCATGGGAACAACCTCATATCAAATCTCACAAACCGATTACACATGAAAATTGCATATTCCGTGATAATTTGCTACAGTAAAAATTATTAGCAGTCGTTCCTTTCGCTTTTCAGTTTTTTCAGAGTTTTAGTTTTCATTATTATTCTTTATTTCTTACC
>Ga0056128_1009329_pt1 | contig 12333 bp, 10 predicted proteins | sample WorMetLIZISLAND2_FD_71113 | JGI IMG/M metagenome (GOLD analysis project Ga0056128, IMG submission 71113) | Marine gutless worms symbiont microbial communities from Max Planck institute for Marine Microbiology, Germany - Olavius geniculatus... ...
GATCAAAACTCCCCCCTATTTTTCACTGGACAATCTAATAATAATAATAATAATAATAATAATAATACGGTTTATTGTGTATGGCAACCAGTGGCTGGATTGGTAAATAAACATAAATCCAATTAAAATCCACGCAAGTCGCTCAAATAACTGGAAAACAAACTGTATCAACGTTGACCAGGTCGTAAGAGCTGCAAAACAGTATAACTTTTGAGCCGCAACCCAAAGTATAACCAGATAAAAACTGTAATATAATACGAGCTGCAAAAACACGACTGCTGCCACAGACGGCGCTCCCACTTACACCCTTAACAAAACTTCCCCCCTATTTTTTATTTTCCCCCTATTTTTCAAAATCTGCACTTTTCTTTATCCCCCTATTTTTTACTTCTCCTATTTTTTCAATGGGCAAACTACACCCTCAACAAAACTTTCTCCTTAGAGGGGAAAGAAGCGCAAAATGGAGGGAAAAACTTGAGTCGGAAATTGGGGAAACCTCAACCCAAAAACTGGAAGGAAGTTGTGCAAGATTATGATTCCAGATTTGGGAAAAACAGAAGCCACAGGCTACAGCATACTCATGAACGGTCACCCATCTTAGTAGTAAACCGACTCAACGTCCGGTAACTTCAGTGACGAATAGGGCCCTCAGTTTTCAGAGGAAAATTTTGCCAACTTTCGCAGGCCAGTTCGCAAAATTCCATGGCTCACCGCAGCAAAATTGTCCAAATTCCGCAGCTTACTGCGTCCCACCATTTGTGAGTAAACTAAGCTCTATTCTGTTAAAAAACTTAACTTTTCAGAAACTGGCATGGTGCTCAGTTATGCTAGCAACATACAAAAAATTATCGATCTTTTTTTCAAAAGTGCAATTTGTCAATTAGTCGGATTGTGTTTATTTACGATTGTGCCGTATATGATGGTAATTATTGGTAGGAATGCAGTTTTAGGCAGTTTACTAAGTAGTCCAATTACTTTATCAAGCTTACGATCATGCCAATCATCAGTCATTTCTCAACTTCTGCAAAATTCTGCGGAAAAGGGCAAATTCCACGGAAAAGGGCAAATTCCATGGCTAAGCTCGAAATTCCGCGGCCCACTGAAAACTGTGGGCCCTAGTGATGAAATCAACAATGCCACCACGTGGTTAAGCCACCACCAATCTGTGTCAAGATGCTACCAAATTAGTCCACACAGGTCTGAGAAACACTGCAGCACTGCTTTCCATACAAACGGAAACATATGACGTAACAATTGTTACGCTCAGTGATATTACAATCAAAAGCACTATTAAACCTAAAAATTTTTTTGTAAAGTCAGGGAGGGGGAAGAAAATGTTTTTTTATTCCATTTTTGAATCATGACATGTTGTGTAATATTCTACTACCAAATTAGTCCAAAACAAGTTGACACAATAGTATTCACAAAACTAAAGTATTGATACTGCAACACAAAAGCATGTCAAACTAAATGCCAACTGTTTTTCCTTAAACACTGAATACAAACGAAAAAACTGCACCAATATTTCTAATGGTCCAATGAAAAATTTTATGAACAGAGGTTTGTATTATAAATGGACAGCAACTAGAAGCACAAAAATTATTTTTACGCCTATTTTGCTAATAAATTAACAGTATGTAACCGAAACAGGTGTGCCTTTGGTATGGACAGTCTATATATTACCTGTATTGCCTCAAGCCATCACGTGCACAAGCCAGTCCTTGTATCTTGCTAATAACGTCGTGTATCACTTTGGCACATTTCACATCGCTGCAGTCTTCACCAACTGCACAACAGCACACGACACTAAAAAAATCTAAGTTGAATACACATAAAAGCTGAAGCCTAAAGTTATAAGCAATCTTGCAGTATAGTTACGGCAAGACCTAAAAAAGCAAAAAGCAACGATATCTAAAATATTTAACATTCCACAACTTCCACACATAGTATCAAAAATGCTACAGTAACGCACATCAACTTAATAAACATTTAACTTTACTACATACAAGGCAATGCAAAACAAAACAAGCAAGAAAATGCAAGTCATGAATAAACAAGATGCTTTGACAGTTTTCCTTCACACAATATTATTAAAACATATACAATAATAGAAGCTAACAGCAAAATAATAAGCAGTGACAACTTGGTATGGTTAAAACACTGAACGATGACCCAGGCAATATGAGTTCCATTCACGTTGTGCCTTTTTTGATAGCAACCAAAACAACAACAACTACACTGTGTGCTAAATTCATGCTGAACATGTCTTTTTATGGAATATTTACCTCCGCCAAGGAGGTAATGTTTTTGCCAGACTTTGTTTGCCTGTCTGTGTGTGACCAAGATAACTCAAAAAGTTATTGACGGATCTTTCTGAAATTTTGAGGGAATGACGGGCATGGCATAAACTGCAAGTGATTCAATTTTGGGGGTGATCCGGCAGGAATCCTGGATTCTGGAGCACTTTGAAATTTTCGTTACCATTGCGTTAAAGGGGGCATAAGGGAACCACCAGCTAGGTGAATATGGTGACGCCACCTGGCGAATAACATTGCCTTGGCGGAGGTACCTGCGGTCTATGACTGCTTTCTAGTACACAATAAATCACTCACCAATCTTTTTAATAATTTCATTGCAATCAGCTTTAGTTTCCATAACAGTCTGGAACAGCAGAGTCTGTAATTGCATTCATATCAGAGCAAATCAATAAATACAATAACTATGCTTATTTACAATTATTTAATGTTTTATTCAACTAATGCACGGACAAGGCTCAGTCCCACATGGAAATGACATGCCACAACACAACAGTTAGAGGATCTCTTTAATTAAATGCAATTCAATTGCACTAAGACACGACAGACAACCGGATAGTCAAATAGAAAGTAAAGTCTGACGTGACTGGGCAGAAATAGTACTGAACACACATTTGTAGCACAAACAACAGCCATTTTAATGTTGCTGACCGCAAACTAACACCAAATACTACTTTCACCAAAAAATTAGAGCAGTCAACTTAACGTGTTAATTGATGCATTAATGTGTTAATAAATTAACGTGCATTAAAAAATTAACGCGTATTAAAAAAATTAACACACATGCATAAATGTATTTAATTTACTGAATTCCATGAAGCAAAAGTTCCAATATTCTATTAAACAGCGATTATTTGACAACTGAATGAATTCAAGTAACTAAACTGTAGTTGCCGTTCCATCACTACTGTAAATAAATGTTATTTAGGTGTCAGGCTAATAGATTTCTACGCTAGCAATGACGTCAGTTATTGTTGAAAAATGCGTTTTTATTTGTTTTCTAACTTTCTATATTCTACAGGCGAGGTCTCCCAAATGTCGTGAAGCCGGGGTAACTTCCACCCCCCCTCTACTCTCCCTCTCGACGGGCCTGGGTGCGTTAATAACATGCTAATTAATGGGTTAAATATTAATGCTTTGACAGCTCTGAAAAAACTTTAAAAACTTCATCAATCAAACCTTCAGTTCTTCCAGTTCGTCCCGGCTGACATCTTGTGGTCTGCCGACAAGTGAACATATAAATGTCAACAGCAGCAAAATGTCATCAACCGACTTTGTACTGAAAAACACAAACAATGACACCTTGATCAAAATGATCAGCCAAATATTCAAACTGGTATTAATGTTTCTGCAATTATGATATGATATTTCTACAACAGGTCAAACTCCCAATCTCACACAATACTGTATTCAACGACTGGCAAACCAAATTATATATATAATAGATAAAAAATTCAACAAATGCTGAATAAAACCGTTACCTCGATACTGACCACCACAACAATACTAAATGTTATGAGTATAATAAACACTTAATTGACAGAAATGTGCAGCTAGCTAATCAAAATTGGAGCAAAGTTAAAACTAATATATATATATATATATATGACAGGTTTCTGTCTCTCTGGCTGTGACCCTAATAGTGTAGGAAAACAGAATAAAAACACCTGGCAACTAAAAAAAGATCCGTTCTTTACAAAGGCATAAAGTTCACTTTTGGACGACTGCAGGCCTGAAGTAAGTCCGTATTAAAAATTGGTCACTTAAACAAAATCAAAACCATTAGTAGCAGAATCAACACTAACACAAGTAATCACAGTGCTGACAATACACCGTGTCCAGAAAAAAAACATCAAGGACATCTTCCATTGTAACATAAAGAAGGATAATCAGATTTTTACTAATCGCGCGCTACGTTCCTAATGTAGTGAAGAGGAGTATATAAGATCAGTGGAATATTGAAGACCAACCATCCGACGACTGACCAAGGACCGACCTCTGTTCCTGGAAGAGCCTTCCTGGAAGAACTTCAAACGGCCATATCTTCATAACGGTGCTAGATAGACACATGGTCACTATAGGCCACCCATAGAAAGTAGACCCCAGGGAGTCGAATGGTCACGTGACTGATGACGTCAAAAGGCCAAACTCATGACCACATATCTCCATAACAGTGCTAGATAGATGCATGGTCACTATGGACAAGACCATGCATCTATCTAGCACCGTTATGGAGGTATGGTGCCTCAAAGATAATTTGGTCACGAGTTTGACCTTTTGGGGTCATGTGACGTGATGACGTCAGTTGCATGGTTGATGCTGTCGGCGAGGTGATGATGTTGGCACCACTATTTGTGGTGTGAAAAGAAAGGAACTAAAAAGCAGTTAAAAGAATACAAAAGAAAATAATGCGTGCGAGAAGTACATTAGATTGGTCACAATCTAAAATATTTCTTGTAATAATTTTTGACACCAATATTTCCGACACAACCGGCGATCAAATGACTGTCCAATTTTCCACCGCACCCATTGTCTGCTTCTGCACTACCTGGGAAAACAAAATCAACGAAATATTGCATTCTTATCCTATTATGCATGTTCGGGTTTTCCCAGATAGTGCAGAAGCAGATACTTGGTAAGGTGGAAACTAGCATGATCATTTGTTGGCAAGTAGTGTCAAAAATGTTTGCACCAAAAATTACTAAAATCTGTCAATCCTCCATTAAGTCACAATTAATAATGTTGAAAATGCTTTTTTACGTATTTCTGTTCATTTGAACTCATATTTCATTGGTTCTGTTTTCCCCAGGTAGTGCAGAAGCAGACAATGGGTGAGGTGAAATACTAAACAGTCATTTGATGGCCAGTTGTGCCAAGAATAAACGTACTAAAAGTTATTAAAATTGGATATCCCTTCATCAAGTGACAATCAATAATGTTCAAGATGTTTTTTCCGAACACAGTGTACATACGACGCCTTATGAAATACATCTACCGTTCTTCTGCTGGCAGCTTTAACTGTTGCTCAAGTGCTTTAGTCAGCTGGCCAACGCAACTTAACCCTCCATTTTTCCCATCAAAGCCCTGGAGAAGACCTTTCTCTTCAGCTAAGAAACTGTCGAGTTTGGTCAAGCCAGGATGATGCAATAACTGAACTGTTGCCTGGGCGATCTGTAGCAGCCCACAATGCCTGTGAATACTTCCAGACCTGCCTCTACACAACCACACACACGCAAAGACTCTCATTCAAAACATTGTACATCATGGGCCTAGGGTTTTTCACGTACTTAAAAGTTTGTCAAGGTAAGCGTAGTGAACATTGGTGGAGATAAAGTAATCGTTTTTCTGTCTGTCCATCTGTCCGTGCATGTGATGACTCATAATGCCGTGGCGCCTGCGTGTCATAATGGCAATGACGTCAAGGCTGGCATGCTGTTATTACTTTTCCTTCCCTTTTGCTGCCGTGAAGCAGCCTTCCACTTTTCCCTCCCCTTTCTTTGTATTTACCCTTGGCTGACCCCTGTTGCCATGACAACGAAATCTGAGACAAAATGGGCTATAACTCGGCTTGTATAATGTATAAGAGATATCTTCAAGATCTTTGTGTCTAATGAGGGGAGGGGGGGGTATGGAGAATGGGCTATTGGATAAAGCCAATCTAATTCCACCACGACCATCTCTTGTTGCCATAGCAATGAAATTTGAAACATAATCGGCTATATGACGTAACTCAGCTTGTACAAGAGATCCTACTGTAGATCTTTGCATAGTAGTAGTAGTGGTAGTGGTAATAGTAGCAGTAATGTTTAAATTACTTCAATTAGCGGAGATATGCACCCTCACGAGCGCCTTCTAGTTATCGTAAGTTTTTCTTACATTTATATTTCACAAGGTACTGTACAGACACGTTTACAGTGAGACGGAATATATAGCATGATGATCACATTATTGCAAATTGTCTGCAGAGTGTGCCAGAGAACAAAATTTAAAAATCAGTCAATAAATGGCAAAAATATGTACAAAACATAAAGGCTGTGATAGGAACTGTATGCATCAACATAATGGCTCAAATACGAGGGGTGGGCAAAAAGTTTCGAGCCGGAACATATTAAACTACAATTTTTTCACAATCTATGTATCAGTAAAACATGCATTTTTTTCACTGACTCTTATATGAGTCTGCTGCAGATATGGCATCACCGTAATTTAAGACATCACAGGACATAAAACTGAAATGATTCAAAGCGTCAACAAAAACATCTGATGAATGACATCATCATGCATAGTGGCCACCACAATGAGCAGATTTAAAATTTCAAAACAAATAATAGTCACTGGGGGTTTGTTCATTACTTTTTGCAGTGTGGTCTTGGTGCACGAAAATATACTCATGAACAGCCGGCTGGGTAATAGTAGATATAGAACTGGACTGCAGTGCCAAATTTGGAGAGGGTGCATGGGGCTTGCTCCCACCCCTTTGCCCATCAAGGGCCCCATGCAACAGGTTGGATATCTTGAATAGTTATGAAAATTGTTATGAAACAGCAAGCCTGACTTTCCGCTTTTTGCGCTAGCACTACAAATCATTTCAGTTTAAAGCTCTATGATGTCATAAATTACAGTGACTTCACATTTCCAACATGCCCACACGAGTACGCAAGAAAGGCGTGTTTTACCAATGCATAAACAATAACAAAAATTTTGGTCTAATATATGGAGGCTCAAAACTACCTCGTACACTTAGAATAAAATATCAAATAAATAAAATACAGATTGCTGATGACAAATATTCAGAAATGTTAAGCTTTAAATAATTTAACACTTGAATTAAAAACACTGCACAGTATGGATAGACAAAATAGCCCTGGCCTTGGCCTTCGTGTATAAAAACATTCGTATGCGAAAACTTATCTGCAGATTATTTAGCAACATTACTGACATGTAAAAACTGCGTCTGAAAGAAAAACAGTTTACGATGCACCTAAACTGTTTGATCTGACTTTCAATCTGATCTATGATGCCAGTTTTGCCAGTTTCTGTATCGACTGATGCATCAGCAGATTCCTTCGCTGCAGCAGCTGACATGTGTCGCTTGATCTCCGCCAGAGCTTCCTGGTTACATCCACGCAAACAGTTTGCCTCAATGCATCAACTCCACATAAGCTCCAAAGTATTCCATTTCTGACAAAGAACTGATAAAATGATGACTACTGGCGGCGGTGATAAAAGTGTCAGCAAAAAATGGGCCAAATTTGAAATCTGTGGCAAATTTTTTAAAACAAAATTTGCACTTTTTGACAAAAAAATGACACGTTTAAACGGAAAAAATCTTTTGTAGCCTACCTCCACATCATCAATGGCTGTCTTCTAGTCCCATCCAAAGAGCAATCTTTTCTCCCATACCTTATCCAATCACCTGGGGTGTAGATGTACACTGTACAGTGAAGCCTGCCAATGTGATGCTCCAATGCTGTACACACGCTAATCATTCATTTTACTTACTTACTTACTTACTTACTGACAAACAAAGCTGTATCATAATCATCATCATCATCATTGTCATCATCATCATCTATCTATCTATTTATTGCAGCACTGACATTCAATTATTTAAAATACAAATAACAGCAAACACAGACATTTAAATAAATAACATTTAATATGAAGCCTTTAACACTCTACTGTCTAAATACATCTTTTCACAGAACTCAAAAACTCAGCTGTCATAATCACAAAGCTGGTTTGCTTACTTTCAGCTTGAGCATAGCAAGAACATTGAGAAGCGAGCTGGCCACTGGGTCATCTGGGTGTGACAGGCAACCAGGTGCAACCAATCGGAATTCAGGATTACTACAATACATCAAAAACACGGCGCAAAATGCACAAAACTGCAAACTGTAAAACGAACTAATAGACCTAAACACATATTACAAAGCATAAACTAACAGCACAATGTATGTGATTAAATAAGCAAGTAGCAAACTAGTCAACAACTTGGAAATGCAAGTATTCAGGTACAGTTAGTACCCCTGTTTAGGGAACGGAGGCTGTGAGGAGTCCATGTTGGTACCACAGGTTAGTGTTCAGGCAATCCCATTTGTTTCTTCAGACAGTTTTCTGGCAAGATATACCGTTTAGCCACAATACATGCATTACAGACAACAGACAGGCAGATGACAGACATAATGTTGTGTATAAAAAGCACGACCATTCATACAGTTGGCTGAGAATTTATCTAAAATATTAAAAAAAAACAGAAAAGGTGGACCAAACAAAAGCATTTTCCACACAAAATAATAGCGAAAAATAAAAAAAACAAAAAGCCCAGCTATCGCTAGGAAAAGCCGACCGTACTGCCTACATCCAAAGCCCAGCATCCGACTTCCAATCATGAAGAGAAAGCGATTTGCCAGAGGTGACACAGTTTCATGCAGGCTATGTTAATGGAATGCTATCTTGAAAGCTACAATGAACACTAGTATAACAGACATTGCACTTGGTCATTTGCCAAGTGATATAAATAGCTACTGTTCCAAGCATGTAATCATCTTGTCAGATGACAGCTTCAGAGTAAATAAACATAGAGAATATTGGATGCAGGTTTTGTTAATTTCTCACAATAAAAACGCCTTGCTCGGGAAGACACGCTACAGCCTATACAGCTCCTGTTGCAGTACTGGAGCCTGATTCACAAACATTGTCGTAAGACATGTCGTAAGACATGTCATAAAATTATCATAACTCAATATTTAAGATGTCATAAGATTATCTTACGACATGTCGTAAATGAATTCACAAAATTAATCTTTAATGATCGTAACTTTTTTCACAAAGGTGTCTTGATGTCATGGTAACTATGGTCGTCTGCAAGCCACTGACTTGTCAGAAAATAAAAGCGATCATTTAGAGTTAAATTTGTAATGTTTTAATTTAGAAATTTTTAATATTCTGACTACACAATTCCGAGTACATGGTGTTAACACGAGTGCTGATTTATTTTTTATTTGTTTAGGTTTTCTTATTTATTGGATGTTTTAAATTTAGTTTATTTTTGAAGTTTATTAATATTTGCTAGATTTTTGAGACAGTAGGCCTGTTGAAAGCTGTACAAGAGTGGGAGAGGCGAAGTATTTGAAGCATTTTTTGGCTGCAGCACACTCTGCTGCACTGTCTAGACAGCGCACGGTAGCGATTGGCTACTAGCAAATAGTAGAGATAAAAGCGTTTTTTATACGCATTAGCTATTTAGCTACTACAATAAAAGGCCTACAACGAAAAAAACAGCCTGCATCAATCACCGACGGACAGCTGTGGACTATGCAGTTTTATTTTGATACTGTGGTACTATCAAGTATCGCGATATTTGAGTCATTATCATTAATTCATTTGTCGCACCGCACAACACCACACTGTATTATTTTTTATTCTATGTCTGTTGTCAAGATATGTGTTTACATGGCTACGGCGTAGCAATGGTCCATCGCCAATGCAAAGTGCTGTTTATTTATCCATTAATTAATTAATTTAGCAAAAAGACCACACAAAACAAATCTAGCATTTTTACGTTACGAGGAAAATTAAATTAGGAATCTTATGAATCGATAAAAAAAGTTTTTTCGTGTTAGATATAATTAGAATCGAAAATTTTGATTGTCATAAGACACCTAAAAAGTGGTTGTAAGATTTCTGTCGTAAAATTGACGTAAGACGTTTTGTGAATTAGCACATTGGCGTACGTGTGCAAAATGTCATAAAATTATCACAAAATTGTCCTAAGATGTTTTGTGAATTTGACTCCTGATCTTCAAGGTCATTCAAGATGAATGATTTTCATTTCATTTGAAAGTAATTAATAATATGCAACTTCCTATTAGTGATCAATAAGCAACTTAAGCCGTGTCTCTCACCATTTGCGATATATAGCCACTTATAGCTTCAAACATTCCACTCAACATTGCGACCAAACAGCTGCAGATGGACACATGGTTACTATTGACAGCCTATAGGAAGTCGCCACCGCCCTATCCCATGGTACCATCACCGACCCTCTACAACTCACCGTTCATCCACGATCATGCGGTAGCATGACTGGCCTACCATAGTGCATTATTACCCTTCAAGGTCATTCAAGGTCAATGATTTTTATCTCATTTGAAAGCCACTATGCGACTTCCTATTAGTGATCAATAGCAACATAGGCTGTTTAGCCACAGCACAAACGTGACAGATGGACAGACAGACGAAGGAACAGATGGATGACAAGTCATGCCAATAGCTCGATCGTTACATAAGTATGGTCGACTAAAAAGAAAAAACTGATCAAGCTAGAAAGCACCTGGTAACAATGCTGACTGGAGTCATGTCGACCATTATGTCAGCATGATGTCCTGGCAGACGAGGCAAAACAGCAACCATCTTGTCTAGCAATGTGTCATGAAAATGTCCGATAACACTGGCCAGATCCAATGTCCTATCAACTAGCAGCACGGAAGCCTTCCGCTGTGCAGTCTAGGCAAATCACCAACAACTGACTAACTGATCAGCATGCAGTTTATGCATCAAAAATAAAAAAATCACAAAAAAAGCACACACTGCCGCTGTGACAATGGCACACGAGTTGTATAAACTTTCCAATATTTTAATTGTTAGTCATTGCGCATTTACCACGAAACTGCAGTATTTCTTCACACTTATAACGTAAGATCACACTTGCAAACAAGTAAAGGCAAAAAGTACACCAAAATAGCAAAAAAAAACACAAAGAAAACACGTCACCCACATATGTTTTCAGCTGATTTAGTGAAATTCTTAACTCAGAAGAGATGGAACCACAAGACTGTGCTTAAAAAGCAACAAAAATGAGAACATATATCTCCATAGCATAAACAGTCTACATCTAAAGATGCTTACAATGACCAACAGCAAAACATATTCAAACCTTTCGTCTTGTCCTTGCCCAACTAAGAGAGGCCAACTCTCCAGCGACAATGTTACTAGTTGAGCCGAGAGAAAAGACATCATCGGCACAGTTCAATACTTCTAATACACTGTTCAGTGCACAGGCCAGCAACTGCAGCAGACCACAGACAGCTGGTAATATCAACAATCCATTCAATCACTCGATAAGCATAAAACAAACAGTTTAGACAGCATCATATAGGCAATTAAGACATCAAACTGACCATGCAAGCAAAATTGCTACCCAACTTCACAGATGACAGCGTTTGCTACAACAGCTGGTAATATCAACAATCCATTCAATCACATATGCACAATATTAACAGAAAAAAACTTTGCACGTTAATAACTGTGTCTATTGCATAACATGTTAACTGCAGTCACATGCATTGACCAATAAGCAAGCAAAACTCAAGATACAGCCACAAAATAGTTTTTCTTATGATCACAAAAAATACGATATGTTATGACATAATCACATGACACATTTACATGCAAAAAAACGTTATGCTTAACCTCTTGCTCTGTTGGCTTATGCTTAACCAACCCACTTTTCCAAAATTATTCAAGGTTCAGCCAGTCCATGAAAATAACTTATGAAAACTGCTGGAGCTGGACCTTTGACAGTTTGCATGTCCTGCCAGTTGTCAACCCAAAGCTGCAAAGCTGAAATGATGGCAGGCTGAGAAAACTGATTTTCTGAGTTACGACGACAACTAAACAAAAATAATGCAATGAATTAACCTTCAATCTTAACTGCAGCTGGCGTGGTAGACTAGCAAACTCAACGTCAAGATTACTACTAGCAGCAGCTTTGTCTCCTCCCTGGCCATCAAACAAATACATCATATGATAATATTACGAATATTTTCATGTTTTTATCCAGCATATACCCCAACGTGGCTCGGTAGTCTAACGGTAACGTGTAGGACTTATAATGCTGAGGTAACTCAGAGGCGCAGGTTCGACTCCGCACCAGGACACTGCCAGGTAACGACCTTAGGCAAGTTGTTCACACACATGTGCCTCTGTCACCAAGCAGTATAATTTGGTACCGGCT
>Ga0056128_1009331_pt1 | contig 12332 bp, 9 predicted proteins | sample WorMetLIZISLAND2_FD_71113 | JGI IMG/M metagenome (GOLD analysis project Ga0056128, IMG submission 71113) | Marine gutless worms symbiont microbial communities from Max Planck institute for Marine Microbiology, Germany - Olavius geniculatus... ...
ACGGGTCCCCTCGCCGACGTAATCAACCGTGCCAAATTTTATCTTAATCGGGTCAGGGGTTTTGATTCTGTGGGGGGTCGAATTTTTGGCTTTCCCATAAGAAAGAGAAGTCGCCGTTAAAACAGAGCTTGAACTACCGTTCAGCCTGTGAAAATGCATGTTTTCATCAACACTGTGTATAAGTTATTCAGCTAACAGCTGATGTCACAAATGCACTGAGACAGTGACAGGTACATGTCAGGTACATATGCATATTATAATTAGCACAATTAATCGTTGATTTTCGCAGCTCTACAGCGTGAACACTCACAACGATTTAACCAAATTTTAATAGTTAACTTTTCAGAAAATAACGATTTAATTAGTCAGTAATTTAGATTAAAAACTGAACTGTATTCTTTGATTAATAATTTTCGTTTAGAAAGGTTTTCGGTTACTTGCTAAGAACTAGGCTATCACAAATGGAGGATGACTCAGTTTTACAAAGCGTTTTTCGTACAGTCTTGTATAGGCCTATAAGCAGACTAGAATGTTCACGTTCTCAGAACATTTAAAGAGAAAATTGCTTCAGCGCAAACTGTTTCGCCTATAGCTGTTCATTTTTTCGTAAAATAACAATTTTAAGACAAAAATGATTTTTCAGCAGTTTTCTGATAGCCCAACATTTAGGGGGAAGGAGAGGCCCCCGTCAACGAACAATTGGACCCGCGGTTTGCAGCAAGCAGACATGTCATCGCCTCAGTCAGCCACACTAGGTCTTCGCCCCGTAGCCCATCAGCTACTACTCATTTTGCATCCCACGAAGGGCAGGAGGCTGAGTTATGGCTTGTGTGTGCGCATATAGGCAAGTACCGGGTGCGCAAGAAGTTCCCGCTGCCGCGCACGATCTGGGACGGCGAGGAAATGTCGTACTGTTTCAAGGAGCGATCGAGAACGATGCTTCGCGACTGGTACGCGCACAACACGTATCCGTCGCCGCGCGAGAAGAGAGAGCTGGCCGATGCTACCGGTCTGACGACCACGCAAGTGAGCAACTGGTTTAAGAATCGACGTCAGAGGGACCGAGCAAACGACGGCAAGGACTGCAGGTTATAACAACCGCCGCTACCGCACTGCTGGAATGGATAAGTGAGTACGCAGTACGAGCTTATAGCACCCCAGACAGTGCGGTAAAGTATATAAAGGTAAAAAAGGTAAAAATCGTCAATTTGTATAGCGCATCGTCGCGAGCAAGCGCACGCCTCTAACGCGCTTTCGTCATTAACCAGAACCGCCTGCCGCACGGCCACCGTGTGCAGCCTGCAGACACAGGCTGGCGCAGCGGCCGGCTTAGGCAACCCCAGTCAGCTTTACCAAGGTCCCCACCTTCCGTAACTCATGTAAATGAGTTACTACTCATTTTACCATCCCACGGAGGGTAGAAGGCTGAGTCGACCTAGCTGGCACTGCTGGCAGGCTTCGCACCGAGATGGTTTACCTGCCCGCAGGCAGTCACCCATCGCAGTACTAACCGGGCCCGGCGTAAAGTAACTTCGTTTCAGCTGAAACGCGTTACCAACTACGCCACGCCACCAAGCTCAGATCGCATTGTTTGATTTTCACGAAAGTTACGAAAACAGTGTCAGTGCGAGCTGCGTGCATGTGGTTTAAACACAGTAAACTCGAGTGCGAGTTGATACACTTTAAGAAGTTTTTGTGAATGTTCAATCTCGCAACATTAGTTCTTTTATTAAAGATATATTAACTGTTACAATAAATTGTGTATAGGGGTCGTCCATAAATGACGTCACACGATTTTAAGGAAAAACTTACCCCCTCTCCTCCCCTTCGTCACACTTCGTCACACTTGCTTGGACCCTCCCTTCAAATATGACGTCACGAACGTCTAACCCCCGCCAGCCTGTAGTGTAGAGTACAGAGATGAGTTTCAGCATATCCTAATTCTAATATATAAAATTATATCCATTATCAAAATTGTCTACTAGCTGTCAATTTAATGCATAAAATTGTGTGAATTAAAGCACAGTGTTCCTAAATGTTCCTCGTCCTGACACATACGGCGAGTTGGCAACATGAATTTGGCTGTCTGTTGTGCCTTTCCACAGATGTGACGTATGTGACGTCACACTTCCTTTAACCCCCGTACGTCACACGTCGTCACAATAATGTAAACCCGCCTTCCCCCCTCGGAGCGTGACGTCATTTATGGAGGACCCGCTAATTTTGATCGTTTGGTCAGTTCACTTTGTTCAGCCGGCGTTAACGAATTACTCGCGCACTTGTTTTCTATGAAATCATTTTCACTCGTATAATAATAATTAAAGCCTGTGCGTGATTATAACATTTTATCCATTTCGTCAGCTGGCACACATCGTATTTTTGGATTGTATACGTAAACGGTATATTAAGCGTTTCAGTATTCTCGGTTGTTTTCTGATTATGTCCCGCGTTTACGTTAAGTCGCGTGCATTGTATGACAATCGCATGTTGTTATAATAGCGTTTATAATTTTTTTACCAGCTAATGACAACCTCTTGGTAAATATGAACCTTTTCATGTTTTATCTACATGAGTGAAGTTTTTTGCGCAGTATTTTATGTTTAGAAAGGTACAACAGTGCCCCGAAACCTATAGCAGTCCAGGCCGACTTAATTTTATGCCTGCGGAAAAGCGTTCCGACTGTAATGGTGCAATAATGTCAAAATAATAAGCATTTAATTTTCATTTCATGACCAACATTGATTCTCAAATCACCGAATAAATTTGTCATTATCTAACTTTTGTGTGATAATCAGCAGTCACACTGCCTGCAGTGAATATGCTCAGTTTACGGTTGCGTTTTTCATCATTTCGGTTTTTCGTTTTTTTGATGCTGAAATAAACCAAAGAGATCTCGTGTGATGTAATGGCAAGTGCGAAATGTCTTGCTGTATGGCTGCTGTTTTAATGCGGAGAAAAATATTAAATATCAAATTGGAATAACCCATATGACCTGTTATCAGATAGGATTTAAGTTGCTTTTGCCGTTTCACGTCGCACCCGTCATTAAGACAGAAAGTCACAACAGTTGGAGATTGCAAAAGTTGCAGAAATAGCTGACAAGTAGTCAAAAAAACTAGACCGAAAGATTAAGATCACTGGGCCAACAATATGAAGTTGTTGCATGAGAACAGAAAGTTCAAGGTCAAAGCTTTAAAGCAAAAGTCACAAAACGTCTTCGAGCAATGGGCCTACAATTCAGTCTTGATAGTCCTACTCATTTGATATGTTGGCTCGGGCCATCTACAGCATTTTTTGTGCTTTATTGTGTTTTTATTTTAATATATAGAATATCTAGAATTTTATCTCACCAATGTAAAGCGGATATTTAACAGTGTATTGCATAGCGTACTATAATGTGGTTGTTTGTTTGCAAATAAATGGAGTCACTCGTCGAAACATTTGTCTTGTTTCTTAACGAACTTTTGCACCAACAGTCGCTAAGCACATTTCTTTTGCATTCGTCCGCTCAGTAAAATATTATTGAATTAGTACAAACACGATTAGAATACTATCGTTATGTTTTTCATAGTGGAGATTACAAAAAATCTTCTTCCAATGAAACAACGTCGGTCGTGTTGCAGCCATTTTCGAGCTTTCAGCCAACTTGCAGGAAAACGGTGACAATTCACAGTGCCTGAAGAGAAATTTGGAATAGGGGGCAGAAGGGTAAGGGGTGCAATTCATGCAGTATACGTAATGTTTTGCCTAGAGTAACAGCAGCGACGAATGATATGTTGATTTGGCCGATCTAGCTCAGTGAAAAGGGTCCGCACTCCGCAGACAGACTTACGACGGCTGTACAGACTACAGAGATCTTGTATAGGGAGAAATTGCTGAGACTGAGTGAGTGCTGACGCTTGTTCACGGCTGACAACTATTAGCTGCAGTGCACTGCAGTTGGTTCAGTCTGCTTGCATGCATGGAATCAGTCATTCAACGCCGCAGGAATTGCAGCTCGCTCGCTGGCCAGCGATGCCAAATGCAATGTCGAAAAACGCCTGTTCGAAAATATTGGGCTGGCGCGACCTGGATCAGTCGGTTTCATTGACAGTTTTACAAAACCAGGTTTGAATTGACAGCAAAACGCCATCGATTCCACCGATAGAATGAATACGTCTCTCATCCATTTTCCGCTTCCGGTTAAATTCCATCCAAATTCTTTCTTTGACATGGCATACTACACAGTATATACATGAATCTAGCATTTCAGTCTGGCTTAACTTCAGTGTTTGAATTGTGAAAAATTAGCTAGGGTGTAGAGCATTTACACGGTCGGAGACCGAGCAAAATTGTGATGTAAATTGTATGTACTATACAGTATAGGGCCTATAGGTGAACCCACTGTACGTAATTTGATAGTGTGCTAGGGGGTTGAGAAAACAGTTGGGGGTTCATTTCCCCGGCAATTCAAACGCTGCTTAACTGTGGAAATTTCAGAAAGCTAAACTTTGTAGATTCGAAACTAATTTTTCAGCCACTTCTTATAAAATGCCACATTTAATCGTTTACCGTTTATATTAACTGCTGACATTTTATTCCGAATTGCACGTTGACAATATAATTGCCAAGAGTTCATGATTTCGCATTTTGATAGCGCTAATCGACGGCCGTAAATTCCTAGCTATTTTTTAAATATTTTTTTTTCTCCGTGGCGCAAACGACGTAACATGGGGAGAGTCAAAATGTACCTTCAAACTCTTCGTCATATCTTCACCAAATAGATATTAAATAATCTTTAAAATTCGTTTACCGCTATGCTTCCAGCAAGAAACTTGCAATAAGGAGATTGTTGCGCACCTTATACAACAGTTAAAAAGTGGCTCTGCACTACCTTGCAAAAGACTTGTCTTTTTAAACTATTGACCGAAAGCACATTGCAGATTTTTTTCGCCCACCGTGTCGACTGTGCAGCTACTCGTCAATGAGTCTAGCTCTCGCGCGTAAAAACTGGTGTCTGGCTGAGGGCCTTAGGAAACGGAGATCAGCGCCGCCCTATGGGCCGTAAGGCTCGGGAAGGACTTTACGTTTACGTTTTTTTGCTAGATGGCTGAAGTTTTGCATGTCCAAGTTTAACACACATGACTAATATTATTCGTGTAAAAAGTTTTCCCGTATAAGCTATAGCTTAGTTATAATACATCCGTTACAGACGGACTGACAGACGACGACAACCACGTCAATAGCTCGACCGTTATTTAAGTACGGTCGACTAAAAACTGTGTCGACCGAAAGCACGTTGAAGATTTTTTTTTCGCCCACCGTGTACAAGCGTCGATGTCGAATGTGCAGCTAGCGCGAGCGACTCGTCAATGAGACTTGAATGAGTGAATGCTGCTTGCTGGCTGCGTCTCGGCGCCGTTGTCTTGTTGACCGACGCGGCTTGACCCACGGTTCACCCGCTGGGCGTCACGGACGTCGTGACCGGTCGAGACCCGGGTCGAAACCCGGCAGATCCTTCGTCCCACCCGACCCGACCGCTCGACCTGACCCGTCACGTCACCGAGCCACGGCTTGACAGTTGGACCGCGGCGGTGAGATGACTTCTCGGCCGTAATTCTGCGCCTATAGATTCGCGAGTCCGCCCTTCTTCAGCACGCAGCCAAGTGCCAAACTCTGACGCGCCGAGTTCAAGGTCAGCTTCATGCATCGAATACTCCAGTCCGTTACAGCTGCTAAAGTTCTTCGTTTCGTATCCATACCACAGATCTCTTTCCACTAGTCTTTCTAACTCTCTACGGCTCTCTACGGGCTTGCATACGTTTGATTCCGCAGATGTCCATCTGCTGCTGAATAATAATTTTATTACATTATCGCATTTGCTGCCAGGATTACCATAGGATAGCTTTCTGATAGGTTAAAACCGACCAATATATTTTTGGATCGGATCATAACATAACACGATGATACCATACAAAAAGCAAGTATTAAAGTAACACGTTTTCATTCAAAATAGAACACACAATGTATGTATCAGTAACGCAATGACGCACGGCGAAGTCTTCGACCTACATGGTGCTCGTTCACTTTATCATGATATTTATTAAATTTAATATAGCTAAAGTCAGACTTCAACGGACGCAAATCTTGCAACATGATTCTCATTTTTTCCCGTATGCTATGTATGAGATCTACATGTAATTGGATAGAAAAAGACGTGCAATCGCACCTCCGCTGGCGCACGTCAACAGGTTGGCATAACAAACCGCGCTGTTTTGGCGCGGCGTGTTAGTAGCCCACGAGTCATTAGTACTACCTGGCTCTCTGCAGAACCGCCAATCTACCCCGCCGGCTCACTGGTTGTTGTCGACTTAGCTCTGGGCTAATTAACAACGAAACCGAGTCCCGAGTGTCGCAGGCAAAAAGGTTCAAAAGTCAAAAGACGGAGGAGTAGCAGTTTGAGAAGGAGAAAATAAATGAGCCTGCTTGAGCTAGCTGTTAGGGCGCGCACGTTTGACTGATGATGATGTTTTCACCGCGTATAATAGGGTCTACTGCTCCACGATGTCTGTCAGTCCATGTGTCTGGTACGAGCGTCGACCACTTTGACTTAACCTGCTGCCTCTATGGTGCACCCCGCCTACCGGGTAGCGCCGGCGACACGGCCGCCATCTAGCGGTAATCGGAGAAGGCGCCGCCGAGGAGGTCTGGGCGCTGTCGCCAACCGTAGGTCGGTTTCGACCACGGCCCGACGAGATATATCAGCACTGTACTGGAGCTAGGCCCTGGCCTGTCCTGCCCCCGACCAGGCCAGGCCAGGCCGTCGGCACGCACCGTGCAAAAAGTACCGGCGGCCGCTGCGGCGAAGATGGAGCTGGAGATCGGTTTCGTTCAACGAAGGAGCGTGGGAAAACGACTTCGGGTCGGAGCACCAGGAAACTGCTAGTATCATACGAGGCAGCGTTTGCCCGCCCGCCTGCCCGCCCAGGCATGCAGCAGAGCAGATACGGCACGGACATTTTGTCGGAAGGAAAAGGAAGGAAGGTTGATGACTGTATAGTTACCACCGCCAACCAACCTACTATCAGCACTTCTTCCATCATTCGGCGTTTCGCTCGCTCTCAAAGAAGCCGAGTGCTCTGGCTTCCGCATTGCACCGCATCGTATAGCATTGAGCTGTTACGTCGTTCATCAATTTTCATCTTCCCTTATTACGCGCGACAGCATGTAATGCTTCGCGCGTCTTAGCCATCGTTGAGGTGTCTGACTGTCCCTCTGTCACACTGCAAAATCTTCACCGTTGGCTGCCACAAAGACTCTAATTTATCGTGACAAAATTTCGTGTCCCAAGGTGAAGGGGTTTCCCTTGAACGAGGGCGTCAAAGAAAGGTACCCCCTTAAAAGACGTTATTTTGTATTTTGCCGTTACTGGCTCGTATAATGTGAAAACGCCTGCTGATAGGTACAGACATGCTGCTTATCATAACAAGCACAATTGACGGGCTTTTAGATTTATCAACATCGATTACCTTGAACGACCTTAAACCCCCAAAATAGGGTTTTTAGTGAATTTTTCACAATTTTTGGCTGCAGTGCACATTTTAAGAGTGATTTGCGACGAAATGACTTTAGATAGACCAAGACAACATGCACATGAAATTTTTAGCATTAAACGCAAATTTTAGCAGTCCACGTGCCGACCCCGTAGGTTCAAGAAGGCCTGCTCACGCGAGTGTCAAAGAGGGGCACCCCTCTAAAAGTGGTAATTTACCGATATTGGCTGGTCGAGCAAATAGGCATAGACGTGCTGCTTATCATAACAAGCATTGGTCACAAGCTTTTTAGCGGTATTAACATCGCTGACCTTGAATGACATTGAACCCCTAAAATAGTGAGTTTTAGTGTTTTTAGGCGATTTTCGGCTGCGGTGCACACTTCAAGGATAAATTGCGACGAAATGGCTGGAGATAGACCAAGACAGTCTGCGAACAGGAACTGCTAACGCTGTCGCTGTCGCGCGTTTCATGAGCTTTGCTCAAATTATTTGTTCTTTATGGATGTGTTTTATTGACTCTATAGGCCTAGCCTTGATTTTACACACTTGCTTTATTTATGTAATCGTGGCGGCCCTTTGAAATGGCGGACCAACACCGGTCTGTGACGATTGCGTCGATCGTCGTGGCGATCGTCGTGGCGACAGTAGCCGCGTAGGTTCACTACTACTGCAGTGCAGGCAACTGGTCGCGAAAAAGTAAACGCTAGGAATAAAGTTATGGCTACGGTTAGTGAGCAAAATAGGAATAGGGATTGCGTTTTTGGCTTTGGCCGACATTGGATATGGACGGTGGCAGACCGAGTTATAGCCAATTTCGGACTAGTGGCACTCGGACTAGGTGACCATGCAGTCAGTCGGTGGAAAGTGCATGCGTGACAGACCGCCCACCCCGGCCAGCACGCCGCGGCTGACCTACGCGACTTGAGATCGCATCTGCCTCCGAGCGCCGACCGGGTTAAAGGTTTTTCGCTGATGAGACACACTCCATCGTGGTCACTCGGGTCGGGTCGGGTTTATCGGAACTGCAGTTATTTATTCAATTTTCTCGCCGCTGTCGCCGATGGACGTGTATACAGGCAGGCGGACGGACATCTCGAGTGTAGACGTAAATGGAAGCTGCTGTGAGACGCGGTTTGTCTGTCACTTGGCATTCGTTATTCAGCGATCGATCAATAACGCTAAGTTGGCGAGTTATTTGCATTAAAAATGAATTTTAACGTTATGCGCTATATAAATTCACATTTGAGTTACTTAACTTATTTACTGACTTAGGCCTACTATAAATTTTGTAACATATAGTCAGTGGCTTCTATTCTTATACCTAATGGGCAGGTTGCGCCCAGTGAAAAATAGAGGGTTGTTAAGAGTGTAGATCAAAACTTTTCCCTAGAGAGGGAAAGAATCCCGAAGGGGGGTCAAACCCGAAAGTGGTGGGAAGTTGCGCCTGGTTTCGAATTTTAGATTTGGGGCGATAAAAGCCATTGAAGCTACAGCTATAGTAATACTAGCTATAGACTGCTTGTTCTGTCTTTAATTCAATCACACGGACAGTATGCTTGACAAAAACATAGGATCGGTACATAATGTAGAAGAAAGTTGCAGCAACAGGTAGTGTAGTGTCTACAGCCCACGCAGTCACGCACGACCGGCGTATATACGACACGAGATCGCCGCTAGCGTTCTTATCACGCACGTCGTGGGGAGATATCGTTTCACACGTCGGGTCGACAGTTTCCTTCCTATATAATTCCGAGAGCATGTCGATAAGAATTAAGTCTTCACGTCGAGCGAGCTGTCGACCGAGCTAGGCGTGATTTGTTCTGTGCAGGGCGCACACGTGCCTCAAGGTGACCTTGTAGTCGCACGACCCCGGAGCATGCAGCCAAACCAAGCCACTACGAACTAAGATATGATTGATAAATGGTAAACTGGCCGCGCTGGCGCTGAAGTGAAGTGGCACCCACTGCTCCAGCGCCGCCGCCCTGGCAGCAGGTCGGACCGACCAGGTGAGGTGAGGTTGTAATGGCAAGGTGAGTGACTCCAGTCGACGGCTGGGGCGTGGGAACGCAACTTGCACGTCGGCGGGAGCTGCGGGACGCCAATAAAAAACACCTCTCAGTCAGAGCCGAGCGAGAGGGCGCGAAGTTAGTTGTCGGGCGTTCGGGTCAGCTTCAAGGGAAGTCGGGAAGACCACCCCGCCGCTGCAATGGCGTAGACAGGAGGCCCAGGCCTTTGCCGATCCTCCAGACCAAACATAAGCGCACGTTTAAACTGCAATAAATTTGCCAATTTGGTCAGTTTATTCTCGGAAAATAATTAAAACTGTTGCCACCAGATTTCATCTTTTACAGCTAAAATGCGCCAAGTTCGATTTCGATTTCGCTGAGAGAGCTCACAGCTCTCCCCCAGACCCCCTACCTGGATTTTAGGGAGTCCTACCCTTAAGAGAAGGAAGGTGAGGGGAATAGGGAAGGAAAGGGGAAGGAAGAAGAGGAGCAAAAAGGTTAAGGAGGGAAAAGACGAAAGGGGAAAGGAAAAGAGAGGGGAAAAGAGACGAGGCACCTAGATCCCTATTGAAATTTCTGGCTACGCCACTGCCCCGCCACCGCACGGGCTTCTATGCCCGCCGCCCGGCCGGCGTCCAGTTGGAAAGTGATCGTTCTTTAACGGTGGCCGACGTGCGGGCGACGGACAAGCAAGCGTTGATGCATGCCGACAGTTGCGCCACGCCACGGCGACGGCACTGTGTTATTGTTTCGCTGTATTTTGACGTGCCGTCTACGACTCTTTGCAGCCAGGGACCGAGCGAGAGGCTTATTTGCGGTCGGTAGACGCGTGGCCAGCGCTTCCAGATGAAAAACACGGCGGCGTCAGTCGTCGTTGCCAGGTCGCCATGCACCGCCGAAGCGCCACTGACGATGCTGGGTGATGTATTGTAGCCCAGACGACCGCGTGGCACCACGACGCTGTCGACTAGCCGCCAGTTGCTCTGCATACTGCGGTACTTCGCGCCAATTTCTCCGGGTCAAACTCTTTGCTGTCGCGCGTGCATTAGGTCTATTTGCCACCTGTTCTCGCTCAATTTCAACTGTATGGTATAGCTATGGGATTTTTTACATTAGTATTAGTAGTAGGTTTAAGTAGCAGTTATAATAGCTGGAGAAACTGTTAAACCAATCAAGCTAGATCAGCGAATGGCAAACCGAGATGTCATAATGATTAGGCCTATACGACGTAATAATCAACTACGAGTACGTGTTTACATTACATTGCTCCAAAAGCGCAGAACAGACCTATAGAAAAAGTGTTTTGCGTATCAGCAAGAGCAGCACGAATTTATATGAGCATATTTTCCACAGTCAGTTTATGGAGTTTGTGATTCATAAGTTTGCTTCCCTCCAACATGACTGCGATGATTAAACCTTGAACGGTGTTGACTGGGTTTCCGATGTGCAAACACGTGACAAATTCGAAGCAGAGAAGCGGTATATGTTACACAATTTGACACAAAAGGTTTTTTTGTCGTAGTGGGTTGCCCGTACATATGCCACCACATGTGCAGCCATTATATCGCGTGGAGACAGTCGTAGATCTTGGTAGTACTACGCGTGCGTCATCGCTGGACCTGCCGTATCATCTGTGTCTAAATTACTAGCAGAAACCGAGACGCATAAACTGTAAGCATGCGTCATGCACCGAGCCTGGATTAACCGCCGCTCCAGGCCTCCTATATTGATGCGTAATGGATACAAAACACTTGCTTTTGCTTTGACGAAAGCACTCTTTTTATTGAGTCATTTGAGTCTTAAACCTATAGTTGTTTGTTGGGTAAAAATGGACCCCTTGGGGTCCATGGATGAAAATCAATTTCTATAGGCCTATCGTGCAAGAAAACTAGCCTACACCAAAGCTTGTTAAGTTACGGTTAATACGTACTTAATTACGTGGATAGGCTACACAATGGCAGCCGTACGTGGGACCTCTACTACTGGGTTTTAAGTTCTGTGAACATTTTCTTTGGCTTTTACTAGCACCAATAATTAGTTTCCTTCAGTCCACTGAAAGACCCCCTTGTTTCTGTTTCCTGTTTTCGCAAATTCGCAGAGTAATAAGCGCTCAGTGGGATGCCAGCCGGAGCAGTTCCAATGATGTCGACTGTCGACCTATCCCTACTCCACGTGATTTCCGGGGTCGCGTGAAAATCTCCAAGGGAGGAAGGGCAAAGGCTACACGTACGTCTCGACGAGGATAACATATACGTGCAGTTTATCAAAGCCACAACCGTCAGTGTCTAACACTGGATGATGGATGAATGAGCTAATGATTCTGACTTGTGTTCGATCGGCAAAATACAACAACGTAAACGAAGCATTTCTAGGAAAAAAACACATGGACTTTCACCCCAAAACTTCAAACTCGCCTCTGCCGCTCTGACTTTATAGCTATAATTGTTAAGACGTAGAGTACAGAGCGACGTAAGCAGTGGCGTATTTAGAATTTGGCAAGGGGGGCATGGCGAGCGCGCGGAGCGCGAGCCTATAACGGGGGCCTGGGGGCGGAGCCTCCAGCGGGGTCCAGGGGCAGAGCCCCTGGTCCGGGGATCAGGGGGGCGAAGCCCTCCCTGAAGCTGAAACACTTTTTGCTTCTAAATGTTCAATGGAAACCGCAAATTCGCCCATTTTTCTGAAATTTGAAAACGCAAAAGACCATCAAACATTGTTGAATTTTGCAATTCTTGCTGGAAAATGGCAAAAAACGCACCTTTTCATATAAAGTCGCCTGTAAAAAATTTTCATGG
>Ga0056128_1009334_pt1 | contig 12329 bp, 6 predicted proteins | sample WorMetLIZISLAND2_FD_71113 | JGI IMG/M metagenome (GOLD analysis project Ga0056128, IMG submission 71113) | Marine gutless worms symbiont microbial communities from Max Planck institute for Marine Microbiology, Germany - Olavius geniculatus... ...
AAAAAAAAAAAAAAAAAATTTAATTGACTAAGCGAGTAACATTTTGTTATTACATTAAAATATCGTAGCAAATTACTCCCCATCTTCTGGAAATATTTTTGTATGTGTCTAAGTAAATGTGAACACAAATTTATCTCAACATCTTAGTTGCAATAATTATTCACTGACACTACCGGCAACATTTAAACTTGTAAAACTAAAGCGTGCGAACTCGATACAAAAACATCCAAAAATGTAGGCCTAGTACATCACCTTTATGAATACGTGCTTTAAGTGCTCTGGCACTTGAAATGCCACAGTGCATAAGACACGCCGTTTCTAGTTCAGCAGACTGCAAAGTTTCTTCATGAAGCCTTTTAAAAGACAACCAAATACCCAGCTAGTCAATGGCCGTATAACTGCTCTGTCGCGTCTTATGCGGTATGTATAGTGAACTAATGCTGACAATAGACGACCAGTAAGTGGGTCTTTGAAATGCTTTTTGAGTATTATTCGTTAATTGGCTGAGGCTACTTGGTGTTGCTTTCCCGCCACATCACTAGGTACTGCTGCTGAAAGCTTAGGCTTAACATCTGCTGTCGGTCTCATCTTTGATGTCGTACGAACGAGCAATTTGACGGTCAGTGTTTTTGTTATGCGCCATTTCAACTGAACATTTGATTGCTTACGAGTTCTTAACGGACATTATGTAGCATTTGAAAAGCCAGAATGCATTGCGACTTGTCGAATTCAGTCCGCACTAATTTTTGGTCACGTCCTTAAAGCGGCATATAGGCAATAGGCGACGATAGACGAAGCGTGTACAAGAGATTTGTGATTTATCCCGAAGTGCAGAATTTCCGCTATAGCAGTGAAGTATGATTGGCTAATCGTATTAAATCGTTTAACGCATTCGTGAAAAAGTGCTGCATTATGTGTATATAGATTGAATCTCGGACTGTGTTCTCGGTCACCAGCAACAAATGCGTGACCCTAAAAGCCTTCGAGCTTTTGTTTGCCGATATACTTGGCAAGGAATTTGACTTACTTTGACTTGACCTAATAAACACGTTTATTCGCCATAAAGACAACCAAACAGACAGAAAGAAAAGACAGATATGTACAGATATGCGCCTCTGAAGCTACGGCACTACGACGCTATACAAATGTATTACTATTATTATTATTATTAAAAAACACCGCTTAATGCCATGGCGACGTTGATGAATCAGCGCGCTCCGGCAGCTCCAACTTCATGATTACGAATCCGGTTTCTCCATGATGTCCTGTTTTGAGCAAGTCTGTCAGCCTCAGCTACGGATAGGTGCAGTGCATCGCAGTCTTCTGTTATGTTGTCCGCCCATCTATTCTGTGGTTTTCTCGGGCGCACGCCACTGATGTGACCGTGAAGCAGTATGTGCGGATAGGCTATCTGTTGCGGTTCAACCTGGCAACGTGGCCGAAGTAGGCCTATGACGATGAATTTAATGAATTAAAAACCGTCGACGAGACTGCGCTGACGTCGACGCGTGATGATCAATCTGTCACCGGTGTAAGGGTATATTCATCATCATCAATATTCGTGTATTCGGATGCTGTTATCTACAGCGCATGTTCTGTCTGATAGATTTGATGATCGCTGACTGACGTCCTCTGCTGTGGTCAGTCCATAGCGGGGCAAGATGTGTAGAAGCATAGCCTATGTACGTAGATGACCGGCACCTGATGACGGCGTGGCTGCTGATTGTGATGCATATAGACCACTCATCTCGCAGAGTCTCGTCTAGGCAGAATGCTTCGGCTTGCTGCTGCTGCTGCCTGGATTGCATTGCATACTATTTGACTGATGCGATGCGTGAAAACGGCCGATAAACAGTACAGTTTAAATGGTTAAATGGTGTAGTTCTTCATGAAAAACCCATTTCACAGCATTTTTTGCGCATTTTGTGCATTGCCCGGAAAGGCCATCCCCGAAATGATTTATACTCTGTCGGGTGCGACGTTAAACCCTACTCACTCACCCCGTCCCAAAGCTACCTGCCATACTGGACCACACGGTGTTATCTGTCTGTCACGCGACACGTGTAAACGCGCCCCGCCATTACCGCAGCCAAACAGGCCGGAGATTTACCTACCCCGAAAGGATCGAAGGCTGAGTTGACCTTGGTGTTGGTAATAAACCGAGATGGTTTACCGGTCGGCAGACAGTCACCTATCCAAGTACTAACCACTTGATAACGACCCGACCGGGAGTCGAACCCACGACCTCGCGATCACAAGTCCAACATCTTAACCGTTGCACTACCAAGCGATCGTGGGTGGGTGAATGTAGACTTGAGGCTTAGACAAAATAATACCAAACAAAGACGTCATATATAAGTCAATGTCACCGGACACAAAGCTTAAGAAACTGTGGCATTTTCGCCTAAATTTGCACGGCTTGTGCGGTTACCTGTTTTATTCTCAACGCCTGAAACGTTCTACACCTTAACGTACAACTGCATCTTATGTCAGCATTCGTCGTTTTTTCATCTTTTCTTGTTTGTAAGGTTAAGATAATCAGGTTATTGCTAAAACGCAGCTGTCTGGCTGAGAACGCCTCATCGATATCTTGTTTTATTTGTCGACATGTTAGGCCTATTGCTGTACTAATATTGTTGTTTCGCGAATTTTTATGCTCTGTTTACTTAATCGTGCTAAACATCATGCAATTCATTGGCCCGACGTAAAAACAAAAAGCCCAGCTGTCGCTAAGGAGAGCCGACCGTATTTTTTGGGTACGAAGGCCTGCAAATGCGAACGTAGTTTCTTACTTGCTTACCAACATAATTCTAAACGTTAACTTTTGGCCACGCTTTTAAAATGTCACTAGTAAGCATTACAATTCGCAATTAAGTATTTGGGTGACGTTAGTACCCCCGTTTGGGAATGGGAGGTTGTAGATGGGGCGAGACTTAGTACCGCAGGGTAGCAGTCGGTCTGTCTTTATCTTATAATACCGTTCGTTAAGTTAGCGGACTTCATGCAACCGTCCATCAGTTGAGGCTGATAACGAGCTCTCAGCGATGCTACTTAAGTGGTGACATTTAGGGCTTCGTATTCTGCAATGACTGGTAATTTCCAGCCCCCGCTAAGCATGCCCAGTTGTCAACATCACTCGGAGTATACACGTAGACCTAAAGGATATGATCAACCAAACGCTGACCGAAATAGATGTTTACTTCGACTCTGTAGAATTTTTGCACTGTTCGTTAAATGTGAAATGCTTCAAAATTTGGACAAACATTACGTTACAGTGTAAGTTAGATGAGAACGCAAAAGATGCCAGTCACCAATTGGGAAGCCCCACTGAGACAAAAACATTTCTGAACTGAATTAATAGTAAAGTACTTATTAAAATAATGTATGAGTATGTCTGCTTTTCTGCTGTGTCATTTTTTGTGAATAAAATTTATGTGCGTTTATGCTATTAAAAGTATTAAGCTTATTTTTTTCTACGTCAAAATGCACAAAAATGCTTTTGGTGGCTTCATTCAATTACTAAATTCAGAGTACACTAATGGTGTTAACTGTTAGCAACTATGGGGATGGCAGTCAGTAGGTGGCGGCACAAATTTCGCTTTAGATGGCTCTACAGAGAAATCAATAGTCGGTTAAAGTTTTATTATCGACAGCCGATCCATCACAGATCGTTAGAGTCAGCCTACTAACGAACTCTAAACCCCAAGGTACACATAGTTGGCTTGCGGTTAACGGCCGACATTCTGCGAAGAAACTAGGTCGAGATCAACGATGCTAACTGCTGAGGCACGACGGTACAAAACGTGAAAGCCGCTCTGTCGCGAGGAAAGCGCGCGCGATGCCTCAGCTGTGCAGTGTGCACTCACGTAGATTTTACTAGCCGATGCTGCTCGCTTATATCTTTATTAATTTTCACGCGGTTGTTTACGAAAACAACGACTTGGGGGTATAGAGATGGACAGACTGGTGTAAAAGCAGGGTTTAACATAAAATATCTGTTTAAAATCATTCATAGTCTCCTATTTTGAGGTCAGTAAAATGCCAACAACGGACTGCATAGCTTATCGCTATTATACAAATAGTGATTGGCGTAGAGGTCGTCATTGAAAATGTTTGACCCAAAGTTCGTAAAATGTTGCCCAAGATTGAAAATCGAGGGCAACCTTTTACGAACTAAGGAGAAAAATTTCAATAATGATCGACACGCCAGTCACTATTTGTTTTGCTATAACTCAAAACCAAACAATTCTACAAGTAAACTATATTACAAAAAGCTGTGACGACTTCAATGCTGCCCTGGAAACAGTGCGCGAGCAACAGTGCGTATTTGTTATCGTCACGTGATGCGATTTTGACCAATCGCGTGCATATATTTTGCGCTGAAGTATAACAAAAATACTGTTGCTTTTATTTTTGGATGTTAGTAAATATGATTTTAGTAGCTTTGGTAGTAGTAACGTAGTTTTTGTTCTTTCCTATATTTATTTCTCTTTGCTCTTGTCTATTTGTGCCTGAAATAAAAATATTGCTTGACATGACTGACTGATTAATAAATCGATACATCGACCAAAAGTAAAAAATCGTTGTCGTCGACCACGCCAATGTTTGACACATGTATTCTATCTATCTTTTAACTTTCTCGGAGGAATCTTAGCGAATGTCGGCATAAGTCCCTTAATGCTGGAGTTAGTAAGCTACATGTACATTACCGCCGCCGATAGTCTGTTTTTACTGACAATTTCGCGGTGGGCTCCGGTAAAAACACGTGTATTTCGAAACAAAATACAGAGTGGCAGTTAAGGTCATGCAAGGTCATTGATTTCGATCCCAATTAAAAGCGCGTGTGCAACGTCCTATGGCGGCCTTGTTTCGTTTTGTATATATGGCTAAGACCGCCGATGTCACAGACAGACAGATAAAAAAGCCGTTAGGCGACGTGCCTCGCAACTGCTGCAGTAACCGAGCTGCAGACAAACAGACATTCATGCAAACAAAGTCTCATACAGACACGCTGCTCTACGATAAGTGTCGCGTTTAGCTTGCAGCTTTGCGAGCCAACAGATGGCGGACAGGCAGCTTTCCGCGGCCTACACACGTGCGTTGCGTGTTGATAACGAGAAATGTGGGGCACTAAACTAAAGCAACGAATTCTAGCTAATTTGAAAATTATTTAGTTAGGCCCCCTATGGGGTCAGAATGGAGATCGAATCGAAAGCTCACAGGTTCGACTCCCGGCCGTACTACTATCCACGAAGGCCGAGAAGGTACGTAACGATAGTACCGTATATGAGAAAGGTGTGGCCAAATAACATTATATTAGGCCTAATGCTATTTGTGTGGTCTTTTGCCTACCGCCACATAGAGCCTACCTGAGTCGAGTCTGCAGCTTTCTGCTGTCTCAGGGTCTGGAAACGGAGATGAGCGCCGACCTGTATATGATAACCGCAGAGCTGTGAGACGAGCCTGGGTGACTTAATTTTACTCGTTTACCTGGCCTATCACATCGTCCATGTCGGAAAACAATGTGTGTTCAAGCAGAAGTTGATTAGTTTATGACAGATGCCTGAGGCATGTGAGAGGTGTACCTCGCATTTGCAGACACAGTGGGCGACGTTCGTTACTTCCTCAGTAAGTCTTCCTGTATGAAGCCAATTTTGAAGTCTCGACTATTCGTTCAGCTTCTTCGAGCAATATACAATGCATCCGGCCACTTCGGACTTTTTGCGGTGACCGGATGCCGACAGGGAGGTCTAATGGTAGCAAGGAATCTCGTAGGTGGTCTAGCGGCTACGCACTGTGTGGATGACTGGAACGTCAACAACAACGCGTCTTCGCATCGACACTCTCGTGTCCATTATTTCTCCGAGTCGCAGGTCTCTGTCTGCTGTACGTGAACGGATAACCAAATCATAGATTGATCGGACACACAGAGAGACAGACGTTACAGACGGACGGACAGAAGTAACACGCCGGTAGGCGACCTGGCTTGCGATCGCTAGCGACAGCTGTTTTGCGAACGGACAAACGCATACGCAGAGTCGGATACGGACACGCTGGCCCGACAATAAAGGTCTTTCGTAGTTTTTAGTGTCGCGAGCCAATGAAAAACATTTTTAGCTTATCCCTGTCCTCTGACTTGTTTTCGTGTACACTACAGTACTAGGCTACGTTTCATTGGTGTAGCTTTTCTTTTCTAGCAAATAAACGTGTACGTACGTCGTATGCGTTAATGTCTTTAGGTCCCCTATACACCGTGTCTCAATAAAAAACGTGCCACTCTTATTTTTTGAGTAACTCCGTAAAACAGTAACCGACTTTGCTAATTTTAATATGCAACATTAAGAAGAAACTTGACGTATATGACTATAATTTAGATCACCTTACCTAAATACTGTTGCTACACTACCTTGTGGAAGTCAGAAGTCGTAATTTGACCAACAATGAATTCATATTGGGTGTGTATGCGTCGGCTCAGAAAATTAACTGGCCACAAAATTCTTGAAAATTGGTCATCTACTTAACATTAGTCGTATTTATTATCAATAATGGCTAATGTTTTATGGAGTTATTTAAAAAATATAAGTGGCACGTATTTTTTCAGACGTGGTGTATATACGTCACTGAATTAAAATCGGTCGTTATCTAAATGCACGTTCGCGGTGGCTTATCACTCTGTAGTGAAACTGTACGGAAACACCTCGATGTTAGAGATGTGATCGTCTTCATTGCACGGTGACAATAAAGTGCCAATATAACCCTGGAACTTTCCTGTTTGTGTCAACTGACGACATAATAAATACTGCACCCGCATGGTGTTCAATTATTGTTTATGCGTCCGTCCTAATAGTCGATGATGATGATGATGATGATGACATACGTCTGTCCGTCTTTCTATCTGTCTGTTTTTTATCAGTTTGCCCGTATGAACTCTTGGCTTGAAAACAAACATAAACCCCAATATTTGTGCAATTTTTTTTCCAATTGCGATTTGCGGGTTGGTGGCTTGTCGTGGCGGTAACGCGTTTTATCCGATCAACAAAGTTACTCTACGCCGAACAGGGTTAGTACTTTGATGGGTGACTGCCTGCGAGCAGGTAAACCATCTCGGTATGTTACCGGCCGCCTAGGTCAACTCAGCCTTCCATTCCTCCGGGGTAGGTAAATCGAATACCAGCCTATCTGGCTGGGGTTAAGGCGTGGCGCGTTCGGGTGGCAGTTAACACTGTGTAATCCCATACGGCAGGTGACGCTCTGTAACTTTCAGATGGGCTCTCCATTAAGAGCTGTATCACTTTTTTTTTATCTTTTTAACCTTTTCGACAGAAGTAACCGGTTTGCCAATTCCCATTCAGTTCAAAAGGTCAGACACTGCATGACCAACAAATTTTATAGTTTATCGAAACATTACAGCAACGACAATTTTTTTTCTAAAAAATTTGTCGAGAAACCGATTTGTGTCGTGACAGGGCAGGGGGGCATTTGCTCCTATCTGAACGTTGGGTTATCAGAAAATTGTCGGAAAATCTTCTTGTCGAAAAGTTTTCGTCTGCTTGGGACTGAAACCCCCCATTTAAAAAACATTTGAGGGCAAAATTTAAATTTTGAGCACCCATAATTATCTCCGTCAGAAAATCGCAACTTTCTGCCCCGCTACTTTTTAGACCCCCCCACGCCGCCGCTGAGTGTTATTGTTAGTGTTTTTTTTTCTTTCTCACTCACACTGTTGCTCCGGGGAGTTATAGTGGTTACTGGCTCTTTTGTTAACAGGATGATAGGTCAGGAGACGATCAGTTCGAACATGACGTCATCCGTGACGTCATCGGTGGATCAGCATTCGCAACTGAGTGCCGCTGACATCGTGTCGATGTTGCACGGTCTGTCGGCCGAGCAGCAGAACGAGTTCTACCACGCCATCGGACTCGAGCATAAACAGCAGTTCTACGACATGCTCGGACTCTGCCCCTCGACGAACGACTCACTCCATTCTCAACAGGTAGCGTACGCCTATAATAATAAGCCTACACGTATTTTTCAACGAAATTTGGTGATTGCTTTACGTAGCAATTTATTGGAGAGTAAGTGGACGAAATTTTATTCAGATTCGTTAGGATCTGACATTTCTTTTGTATTTGCCTAAGGGTTTACTTTTTTCGGACACGGTGTATTTATAAACCATAATTTATTTGCCATAGCGGCAGCTTGCAGACACGACGGACATTCAACACAGTGCAATACAGTCATGTGCAATAACGAACAGAGAAAGACAAATAAAGAAAATAATACCGATTACAGTTTATAGCTTTAACCTAACCTCATATCTTGGTAGCCTGTTAATTACTCAGCTAAGTGAACGAGACAGAATAACGCATAAAAGGCAATTTTCTGCGATCTGTCTCACTCTTAGAAACACACAGACTAGTACTGTGTTACATATTGATAATATTACACGTATATTATTCAGCTACCTTGCGGCTTGGTGGTTTAATGTTTTGGACGTCGGGCTGGCAACCGAGAGGTCTCGGATTTAACTCTTGGCCATTTCACTGCCAAATAGGTCTAACACACATAATGGCTATAACACTATAATCAGTGCAATTCAGTATTGGCCAAAAGCGGTGATGCCGTGCGGACTATGAATGTAAAAGTTTATTATGCACGGTGACATGCCGCCGGGTTTATTATACCCCGTTTACACGATCATGCAATCATCAAGCAAACATTAAGCGAACATCGAGCAATTAGAGCACACGTCGTGCACGTGTATTTTGATTGCATTTGCGGGATGTTTGCTCGATGTTTGCTTGATCGTGTAAACGGGGTATTATGCGTACCGGTATATACATGCGTAGTGACATTGCTGCCTGTAGAGACTGGCAGACTGCAGGGATCAGCTCGTATCGAGTACGGGATTATCTAAACCTTTAAGCATACGTTTACCTATAATCTCTGGCATATAACGGATAACGCTAGATAATAAAATAGTATCGCCAATCGTCATCATGTGACGGATGCTTGGAGCAGGTGCAGTAAGCATGCAAGGTTTATGACAGTTGAATTTTTTCGAGCCGCTACTCGAATATTATCCGGAATATAATCTGAGGGTACTACTGCTTTATCTAACGTGACTTGCGTCGTCGTGTGTGTACTCACATGTATCTCGCTGGGTTGTGGCTGAGTTTCCCAGGTTCTTATCGGTGTTTTAGCAGCGTCTGATAACAACGGTAGCCGAAAAATAATTTTATTACATGAATAAGTAAACAAACTATTTAAAGTGCACAATGTCGGCTGTTGGCCAAATCTGAGGCACTTGGCTGAGCCGCTAGGGGGAGCTGTAGGCCTGCTGGAAGCAGTGAGTTTTAAGGAGGCGACAGAAAATTTTTATTATTATATTATCGTCACTGATGTGATTGTCGTTGTGCCGTCATCGTCATCGTTGTTGTTGTATTTGCTTATGTTGTTATTCTTAATCTTGTACTTTTCTGTTGATGTTTATTTTTAACTATCATCATTGTCGTCATATTATACTTTTATTTCATTTTTAGCCGACCGTGCTTTAGTAACGGCGGAGCTGTTGTCATGGTTGTCGTCCGTCCGTCTGTCTGTCAGGATATACTGTGGCGAAACGATGCAAGATAGAGCCGAAATCACTACTAATTACTAATAAAAAGTGGCAAATATACACCCTGTCAGATTAAATAAAAATCATTGACCTTGGATGACCTTGAAGGTCACTGACAACCAGAACGGTCGGCTATCCTAGCGACAGCTGGGCTTCTTGTTTTAATCGGCGAAAAATTGTATGCTGACTGACTGTGTGGTGCAGAAGATGACAGAGCTGGAAGAGTACAGAGCGCATCGGTTGCTGCAGCTGTACGTTCCTCCGCTCATCATCATCCTCGGAACGTTCGGCAACGTCTTCGCATTCGTCATCCTCAAAAACAAGGCGATGCTCAAGTTTTCCACATACTTTTTCCTGATGGTGATGTCGATCGCCGACACTCTGGTCCTCTACGCCGGTCTGCTGCCCATCTGGATCGGCCAGCTCACGTCCGTCGTGTTCAGAGATCTCAGCAACTGGTTGTGCAAAACGAGCAACGTTGTCGGCTATACGGTGCGTTGTCATATGAACCGTTTTAATCGGCGTTAACTGTTAGACTATTGCAATTGCGTTCGTGCCACATGCCGTTGCTACGACGGGAATTTTAACTCCCAAATTTTCTCTCAATGGGATACGGCGCAGGCCGGCTTCACGTTGGGCTCTGCCGGTCTGCCCCAAATTTCTGGTATCAGCTACCCACTGTCATCTATCGTTTAGACAAGCATGACGTTCTAAACAAAGAAACTTCATAACCTGACTTTGATGCCTGAAAACATGATTAGGCTATCTGCATAAGCCGCAGTTAGCATTGGGCCAATAAATATGTTATCACTTCAGATTGCTGTGATATAGAACAATCGTTCCACCTTGTGTTCCGCTGGATTGGAGTTTTTCTTTAACGTTGCGTGCTGTAGAAATATACGTTTTACTTACTTACGTACTTACTTACATTATTTATTTTATCTTAAATTAGGCCTAGGTCTTCGTGTTACGTAAGGCAGCGCTTTTTCCCAAGTGCGAATTTGCCCCCGGTTGCTGGGGAAATTCCAGGCCAGGCCAAGGCCGTTTGTCTTTATTCCCATGCACTGCAGCGCTATGCGTCGACATCTGTGCCTGGTGCTTAGCGTCGAGCGACGCAAGGAAAGAAAAGCGCAGCAGTCGTGTTGTGTGTAGATCAGTGACTACTCGGTGTGGCTGATCGTGGCCGTGACCTGCGAGAGATACCTGGTCGTCTGCCATCCGTTCCGCGCCAGCATGTTCTGCGGCAGCCAGGTCTCTCGCCGACTCGTGTTCGGCTTGCTCCTGGCGTTTCTCGGCCTCAACTCGCATTTTTTCTGGACAGTCGGCGTCGTGCAATACTGTATTCACGGTCAGCCGCACTACCAGTGTACCGCAGCCGACGACAACTACGTCCCCCTAGTCACGGTACTAATGGCCTATGGATTAGCAGTCATAACACCCTCGTTTCCATAGGCCTAATCAACACCATCAGCATCAGTAGCGTAGCCAAGGGACGGTAGAGATAAATGTAATTTTGTGCAGTCAAACTGTATAACTAACAAAATTTATACTTGCATGCATCGTAACTATTAACTAAAAACTGTGTGCGATAAACCTTTAAAAGCTTGGTTTTATTTTGGTTGCACATGCAGACGCTGCTTAAAATCTTGCACTCTTCGGTATCATGTTAATAAATCTACAACTGTTTTAGGTTTTTTTTTGTTTCATTTATCACAGATGCCGCATGTGTTACTGGATAGTGTTAGACTACGTTTGAGTTTGTATTAGTTTTGTTTTAGTTTTAGCGGACATTTGCAGGCGCCGCCTTAAAATGAGGCTGCGTGCAAGTCCTCCCACGCTGTCGTCAAGGCGTTTTATGCGCACGTAAAAATCACGTAAAACTGTAGGACACAGTATATGGTTTCCCGTGTTGACCAGCGTAGGGATGGCACATAGATCAAATGTTTGTCTGTCTGTGCGTGCAGGACGTATGGCCGTGGGTGGACGCTCTCGTCTACTCCATCATTCCTTTCGTTGCCATCCTCGTTCTCAACATTCTCATCATGCGACAGGTCGCCTGCAAAGCATTATATTTTCACCATATGCCACCAAATCTTATTACACAGACTACTGGAATACACTGTGAGACATAAAAAACACACCAAAATTTTTAAAAATCATAACTTGAAGGTGGATTATTGGATTTTAATAATTTTTGGTACAACTCATCCTGATAAAGCTAGCCGTCAAATTATTGTTTAAGTTTTCACCTTACCCATCATATGCTTTTGCACTACCTGGGAAAATCAAAAAATTTAAAATCGGCGCTAAAATGAACAAAAACGCCATAAACCATCCGTGACATTATTTATATTAACTTGGAGAAGGATAACAAGATTTTAATAGTTTTTAATATTTTTTGGTACAAACATTCCTGCCAAAATTGGCCATTAAATGGCCATTCAAATTTCCAGCTCATCTAACGTTTGTTTCTGCATTACCTGGAAAAAGAGAACAAATGTTACATGAGTTAAAATAAAGAAGAAAAACATCAGTATATAAATTTCATTACCTAGGGTTGATGGCCAAACGGTATAAGTGCTTACCTGGCAATGTTATCGTAATCACACCTTATTGCACATTTCATGAATGTCTGTCGTCAGAGGTTTCGTTTGAGCGCTGGAAACAATTAACTTTCTGTAACAGTAAGACAGACTGGTTAATAACGTCA
>Ga0056128_1009335_pt1 | contig 12328 bp, 5 predicted proteins | sample WorMetLIZISLAND2_FD_71113 | JGI IMG/M metagenome (GOLD analysis project Ga0056128, IMG submission 71113) | Marine gutless worms symbiont microbial communities from Max Planck institute for Marine Microbiology, Germany - Olavius geniculatus... ...
CTACTACCTTTATGTGCAAAGAAAAAGCCGAGATGGTTTGACATAGAAATTTATCATTCGTACGAGCGTGTTGCCGTTGCTGCTGTGGTCTGTTTTCTGCACAGTTCGACGGTCAACAAACATGGTGTCGATGTCATTTCCATCCTCCGACCTTAGCTTCGCGCGAACTCCATGGTTCTAAATTCACCAACCAAAAACACTCCATGCTCAAACAATCTACCCAGCTGGCCCATCCAAAAGTTCGGACTGTTAGACAATTGTACAAAAATCTTCCTGTCCAAAAATTTGCATGCAGAAATGCCAAATTTGGGACAAAAACACATAAAAAAATTACAGGCAGATAAAAAATTCTGAGCACCCATAATCTTCTCTGTCGGAAATTTGAAACTGTCCATTAGAATTCCATCAGAAATTTACCATCTGTCAAAAAATTGCCAATTCCTGCCTGTTTACTTTTTTTAACCATAACACCACTGCGGCAGAGTAGAAGAATGACGTTTATGAAAGAGAGGAAAATTGGACTAATCTTACACTCTGTCCCATGCCACGCTGTAGCTGCAAAAACAGATTATTAAATGTACATACATACATAATTTACTTAAACAAGAACCAGTCGTAATAGAAAATCATTCCAAACCAAATATTCACTGAAACTGGCAGTTGGCCTAGTTGGTAACATTCGTGGTCACATCAACCGAGATAAGTTAGTACTAAGACAGACAGACATATAAACCATGCAATGGCTGTAACCAGCCGTTTCAGGTCAACTCAGCCTGGCCATCCCTCTGTGGGTAGGTGCAGTGAGTAACAGCAAAAGCTGAACACACTGTGCAATATGGTCACCCTGCAGTGTAGACTAGTGTCTAGCTGAGGGCTAAGGAAATTGGGAAATCAAGATCAGTGCCACCCTGATAAAATTATTCCTCGGAAGGAATTTACAGTTTTTTACCCAACAAAAGTAGTAGTATCACAAGAACTGTCCCGCCCTAAGCAGTGTTGGTTAAGAAAAGTTGTTGTTCACGGAGTATTTCTGAGAGAATTATGATTAAAAAATAATATACTGTGGGTCATAAAAACGTGGCATTTTACTTTTGATCATATCTTCGCCAATTATTGGCCGATTTTCAAAATTCTTTCACTGGCACACTCTGCAAACAATATGCAATAATGAGATTATCATGTATCCTACGACATCATAAATGCAACTACCTTGTGAAATATATACGTAAAAAAACTAACAATATTACAAACATTGAGGCAAATGATAAAAACTCTTCAGTCCAACATTGCAGTGAATAATCCATATGACATTAAACTGGATTAGACCCACACAGTCTAGTGCCATACAGATCACGAACCATAATGTTAATTTGTAGTGATTTTTTCCTTTTATTTACCTAAATGTCTGTTTGTTCTAATCATTATTTCACTTATATTTCACAATGTAGTGTAGAGACGCATGTACGGAGCGGTGGGATATATATAATAATCACTTTATTGCAAATTGTCTGCAGAGTGTGCTAGTAAAAGAATTTTGAAAATCAGTCAATAACTGGCAAAGATATGGACAAAAGTAAAATGCCACGTTTTATATGGCCCACCATGTAGAATTACAGAAATTATTGACCAATTCATCACAAAATTCAAAGCATATGTCTATCTTATATTATGCACGATTTTAGTTGAAAAAAAAACAAAAGAAAAAAATCAATATTGACTGACCTCTTCAATGAGCTTTGCTCGTGCCTGGGTCAGCATTGGAGCTACAGACGGACGGACACATATGTGGTCAGTGAACTTCCAGATATAATCCGGAATTAAAGCTAACCAAACTAACATCCGTTTCACACAAAACTGATTCCACAATCAGAAAAAAAACAATATTAGCGTAATTCACAGTCAATAACAGCCGCTGAGAATAATTTCACTATGATATACATCTAACCATCTGCAAATTATTCCCAGACAAATGGGTAAAGAATAATATAAACTATTTCCACTGGCAGAAATAATACACTATGTGGACCCATAACAGCCTAGAAAATAATACACCATGGGCCAATAAAAAACGTGGCACTTTACTGACCACTTTTTATTGACCAATTTTCAGAGCTGTCAAAGCATTAGTTTTTCAACGCATTAACGCACTGCATTAATTAATTTTTTAACACATTAACCAATGTGTTATTAATTCACCCAGGCCCATCGCAGATGGAGAGTAGGGGGTAAGTTACCCCGAATCCTGCAACGTTTGGGGTGCTTCGCCTGTAGAATATAAAAAGTTAAAAACACATTTTAAACATATAATGAACAATAACTGCCGTCATAGGTAGCACAGAAATCTACTAGCCTGAGGTCAAAATAATTATTTATTTCCAGTAGTGACAGAACAGCAACTACAGTTTGGTTACTTGAATTTATTCGATTGTCAAATAACCGCAATCTAACGGAATATTGGAACTTTCGCTTCATGGAATTTAGTAAATTAACATAAATTGACATATGTGCATTAATTATTTTAACGCACGTTAATTTTTTTAACGCACATTAATTTATTAATGCAATTATGCATTAATTAATGTGTTAATGTGACAGCTCTACCAATTTTTAAAATTCTTCCACTGGCACACTCTGCAGACCATTTGCATAATGTGATTATTATACATCCCACCATACCGTAAATACATCTCTACACTACCTTGTCAAATGTAAATGAAATATGCATATATAACCATAATAACAAACAAACATTTCAGTAGAACTGAAAAAAACACTTCAGACCAACATTGCAGTGAATGATCCATATGACACTAGACTGTGTTAGTGTCATATGAATCATTCACTGCAATGTTGGTCTAAAGTGTTTTTTATTTACCTAAATCTTTGTTATTATCGTTAGCTTTTCTTACATGTATATTTCACAAGGTAGTGTAGAGACACATTTATGGTGTTGTGCGATATAAAATAATCACATTAATGCAAATTGTCTAGAGTGTGCCAGTAAAAAAATTTTCGAAAATCGATTAATAAATGGCGAATGCATGAACAAAAGTAAAGTGCCACATTGTTTATTGGTCCACGCTGTAGAATAAGAGCACATTCGAGACCAACCAACCGAACTACATTGTGTCCTGAATAAACAAGAATGATTAGCTGAAAACGATTTTCAATATTCAAAACATGCAATTTAAAAAAAAAATTCACTGATAAATAAATATGATAATAATAATAATGAATAATAAAAAATTTCAGATAAAGTAGCTAACATGTATAAATGACCCAAAAGAGCAGACTAGATAAAAGAATAGCAGGATAAGATCGAGCTATCCGTACAACTGACCCATGAGAGCTTGGACTAAAGAAGTGGCGCCTGGGTATAGCATTCGACGACCGAAACTGTGAACTGCTAGGAATCTGCAGCATTTGGCAAAATATTGCTTAAAAATATGAAAATATATACCACTATATTGTCTCCATAGGAGAAAATATACTACTGTATTTATCTAGCCTGACTATGACTGTACATTTGTCTTATCTTTTTCAAACCGTGAAAAAAAACTGCTAATTAATCTCTTCATTATTCAATGCTGCTGCGTTAGCTGAAGATTAAAAGTTGTAAACAGCTCTTTATCAGAGACCCATCTCAAGAGCTACAGAGCACCACATGCCATATGGGATCACACAGTGTCACCTGCCACCCAACGCAGATGAACATGCCCCACCTTAACCCTAGCTAGACAGGCCAGTACTTGATTTACCTACCCCAAAGGGATGAAAGGCTGAGTTAACCTAGGCGGCTGATTACATACCGAGATGGATTACCTGTCCACAGGCAGTCACCCATCCAAATAGTAACCACTTGATAATGACCTGACCAACAGTTGAATGCACAACCTATCGATCACAAGTCCAGCACCCTGCCATCACACTATCAAACCAATAATCATCCACAATGAGAACAAAATGATGAAAATGATGAAATGTAACAGCAATAACCACAAAATTCAATCCAATATGGCAAAAATGCAGCATCCAGAATATTACACCAACAATATGCCAATAATCACAGGCACTGCCAAAATATGAAGCAGACAATAAAGAGTTCTCACGAACATTTTTCTGGTGTAATGATTCAAACACTTTTAGTGAATCCTGCCTGAGAGCTGTCAAATTACTGGACATTTTCCACATTCTGTATACAACTGGCAAAACTCACGCAAGAATCTGGCATGGCAGACCGTTGACGGTTTCTATCAGACCGCGCCGATGTGACGATGAAGTTTCAGCAGTTGTTGATGTATTAGCAGTTGCACTTGGCGGCTGGTTCCACTTGCTAGCGTCACTGCAAACCCACAATTTCTATGCTAATGAATTCATTACAGACGTAATTAAACGTATACCAGGATGGCCACAGTTTGGGGCCAAAAAATTCAAGAGCTTCCAAGTGCCTTTCAAGACCAATTTCTGCGATATTTTACCATGTCCTGTTCTGACATCATATGCTAGGGTTAGAATGATACCAAAAAAAGCTACCCAGTACCCAATACCCAATATTATTGAGTCACGCCGATAACAATACCCAATGCCAATACCGATATTGGCTTCGTGCCACGTGTCCTGCTAGAGCTAGGCATGAGAAGTGAAGTGTATTGTGCTAAATGTGCTAGCCAAACAATGTTAACTAAGCATTAGCATCTGTTTGGTTTGCTTTGCTAGCACCTGCAGTCAGCCCACCATTTAAGGGTGCAATGTCCATTGCCTCTCAGCCTGTGGCCGTGCTGTACCAGGAATAAGAGACAGCCACGCTTGATCCTCACTATAGGGCAGTGTCAGTGGCAATAGCAACGCGGCGTCAAATTACATCATGCAGCACAGGTGCCTACAGTCTGCCTCACATGCTAGTGAGCCAATAGTGGCAACCACCAGAGAGCACAGTGGTTGGCTACAAGGGGGCGGACATGTGTGACTGTTCACTGGTCAACTAATTATATAGCTTACACAGGTTTCCTACGCCTCCTGAAAAGTCCTGGAAAATAAAAATCCTGGTTAGTTGATGAATTCACTGGAGCTTCAAGATAAACAATGTGCAGAACTGACATACACTTACTTACTAAAATACAAAAAATAAATTTTAAAATAGTTTTCTGCCGTTTTTTACTTATGAAGAGCTTTGTGCATTGCACTACTTAAAACTCATTGAACGGTATTGGTATTGGATAGCACAAGAAAAGTATTGCTCAGTACCCAATACAACCCAGTACTAGCAAATATTGGGCAATACCCAATATCCTAATGCTAGTATCGTTCTAACCTTAATCATACGAAGAAGATTTTCACACTGTAGTCACAATGATTTTGAATCAAGGACTGATAACATCAGATGCAAGTACTTTCAAAACCCAATTTGGTTTTAAAGAACTTTCCAAGACCTGAAGAGAAATGAACTGTTTTCAAGAACGTTCAAGAACCCAGTTGCTACCCAATCAGATAAACTCACTCACAGACGTACAAAGAGCAAACAATTGACTCAAGTGACGACTGATCTAAAACAACAGTCAGACAAGAATCTACCAAAATATGTTTACACAAAAATTACATTTAAACACAAAAAAAACTGACAGATACACTGATAAACTGATCGTTTATGACACCATAAGCTGTTTCATGCTCAATAATAAATTTGTGACGTCCGACATTAATGCACATAAAAATACATTGCTCTTTTGACAATAGCTATTAGCTTTTAAACCTTTCATAATGATTAACTTTGGTAATAACAGATTTAATTCACAAAAAAACTCATTTCATGCCATTTATGAATTGAATTTGGAAACAAAGACGAACCCGCGAGCAGCTTCATTCCAGTGGAAGTCAACCGGCCAAGCCTTGAAGTCAAAGTCAAACTGTGCCAGACGTTTCTACAAGTCACATCACTAATTACTTGCATTTCTCATTTGTCACATCACTAATCTGTCGAATGCAGCTGCAAAATATGCAAAACACAGCTGGTTGTCAATATGGTCACAATTTGATTTAAATATTACATGTCGGTCATAGTATAGGCAAAAACACCTCAAAACCACGAACCGCTGTTAACCAGGGAGCACATTAAAAGTGCTGTCTATGTTTGTCAAATGCTCTACACTGTGGGCCATAAAAAATGTGCCAGTTTATTTTTGTCCATATCTTTGTCAACTATTGACTGATTTTCAAAATTCTTTCACCGGCACTCTCTGCAGACAATTTGCAATAACATGATTATTATATATCCCACCACATGTTAAATGCGTTTCTACACTACCTTGAGAAATATCAATGTAAGCAAAAACTAATGATAATAACAAAAATTTAGGTAAATGAAAAAACACTTCAGACCAACATGGCGATGAATGATCCGTATGACACTAAACTGTGTTAGACCCACACAGTCTAGAGTCATACAGACCATTCACTGCAATGTTGGTCTGAAGTGTTTTTCTCAATTTTACCAAAATGTTTGTTTGTTATTATCGTTATGTATACATATTTCATTGATATTTCACAAGGTAGTGTAGAGATGCGTTTACGATATGGTGGGATCTATAATAATCCCATTATCACAAATTGTCTGCAGAGTGTGCCAGTGAAAGAATTTTGAAAATCGGTCAATAACTGGCAAAGATATGGACAAAAGTAAAGTGGCACGTTTTTTGGCTCACCCTGTAGTCTCATGCACAAAGCCTATTCAACATCAGCCCTTTATACAACTACAGTCATACACCTAAGTTAACCCGTATAATACAGTCTAACGTTATGACATTACCAACAGCAATCGTAGTCTAATGTCGATAAAAGTATTCTCTCAATATCCAGACTAAACTGCTGATATGACCAGAGGCTTTGTGGGTTAAAAAATTAGGCCGAGCAGAAAGTTGCAATTCTCCGACAGACAGCTCCAAATTTCGGACAAAATTCCCGTTCTGCAAACAGAGGCAATCACAAGTGCTCAAAATTTCAACCTGCTCCTAATTTCCCCACAAGAGAGTTTTCAGGCCTTAATTCTCCATTTTGGACCAAAAAATTTCCAGACAAAAAAACTTTCCATTCAGACAAATTTCCGAGAGCCCAAAATCTGAAAAGACAACTACCCCTGTCCACCTCTGTCCCCAGCTATGATGCCGTACTGGAATTTAGTCACTGACCTTGTAATCGGGATGGGAACTGTCCTGCGCTGCAATCAGAGCTCGCATAAAACTAACGTAGTTCTCATTGAGAAGACGACCAAATGCTGTCAAGACACAATATACTGTAACCGGTCAGATGAGTAGATATGCAGAAAAAGAATTTGGTGACATTGTTAATTATTTGATTAAACTGATATAAACTTATTAGGCAACGATACACAAAATGCTCGAAAGGCAAAAGAAGATCTAGGACAGAAAACAACTGCAGGAAGATGGCAGTTAGCTCTAGCCAGTATATATACTAGGGTTTGATCAAATCTGCTTCCCTTCAGTGACATGTGACTTGTGATTCTTCACCTCTGGGAATGACTTAATGCATGTGGAAACTGCATAATACATACATAAATAACTAGCCTGTCAACTAATGCTAGAAATACACGAGGCATTGCTATTGGCCTAAGTGACTAGCCCCAGAGTCAACCTTAGAAGTACACCATGAAGCAGTCTACATAGCTGTAAGCAACATATATACCAATCAAAACCAATAAACCATGAGACAAAATGCAATTTGTTGCAAAAATGCAACAGCTGGTCTAGATAGATAGGCCTCTGTTAACTCTTTTAGCAAAAGAATGAAAATCAAGACAAGACAGTGGTGATGATGAACCTCGTACGATGACAGCAAGTAAGTAAACAATGCTGATGCCTGCGATGTACGTTGTCATGACAGGCAAACCCTCGCTTGTGAACGCACCTTAACATCATTCACAACATCAGCATTCAGACATCAACCTTGTGGCTCAGACAACAAGCTGCAATTTTCCGACAAAATGCCAGAAAATTTCAGAGAGAAAAAATATCAGTGCTCACAATTCCACTTTCGACCCTAAATTCTGTGAAAAATGGGGATTTTCAGAGTGCACAGATTTTGCATATTGGCCCAAAATTTTCCGACAAGCCAAAATTGAGGAAGTGAAGCAATTGAGCCCCTTCACACAATATATGAATGATGTTGAACAAGTATGAAGAGTGTTCAACTGAATGATGAGAATGGATAACATTTTCTTACAATCTAGAGCCTAAAAATCAGTAAAACAAGATCCGTAATGTGGCCTGTTAGGACAGCCGTATAAATAGACCAAATAAACAAAACAGCCGAATGTGATCGAAGTTTGCGAACGAAATCAATGGAGCAGTGAAACAGTCAATTCAGCATGCAGCATCAATGCTAAATACTGCTTAGTCTAAGTTAGCAATGAGGAATGGCACCAGCAGCAGCAGCAACCATCCAACCTGGAACGCTTGGCCAAAAAAGAAGAGGAGAGTGAAAAGGAAGCGATGGTGACATCATCAGCGCACTAGCTCGATCCAATGCATTGACGCAGCACCTTAGCTGCAAGCATGCTTTCCGTCTGTCGAATTCAGACGGACGGACGGACGGACGGACGGACGGACGGACGGACGGACGGACGGACGGACGGACGGACAAACAGTGTCTGCAGTGTCTGAGCAACTAAGAGTGCTGTCGTAGCACTTGACAGAGCTCGACAGTCAAACTGAGTGCATTCTTTACTTACAGAACATACCAACACTGCAATTGAAATCAATCGTTAAATGCATCCAAACAGCTCAGTAATATCAACATTCAACACAGCAGTCTAGTTTTCAGGTAGTTAAAGGTCCATGACCACGGTCAAACTCACTCGCGCAATTTCTGTAGATTTAAATTAGACACTTAACCTCGCATATATAATATGTCGATTTGAGCTTCATAAATATATGAAATTAATGTGTAATTTCAAATGAAATGCGGCATTACGTTACGTTATGCGAAATATTTTAATCTATCAGTGCCTGCGGTGACGTCATGACCCTAGCCCATATATATCATGAATATTAATTTCCTAGCCGACGACGTCATCATTCTAGTCTAGGCCATTAATATTCATGACGTCTATAGGCTAGACTCATGACGTCACTGCAGGTCATCATGGCGGCGCGTTTTCTACGTCGTTTTCATAGATTGTCGACTTCAAAGGTAAATTTTTCCGTGTTGACAAAATGCTAGGCGCCAATATTACTGTCAAAGTTATCAGAAAATTCTGCACTTTAAGGAAAATGGATAAAATGCATATGTTAATTTTGGTGACCACGGACCTTTAAGTAAATCTGGTTCAAATCTACAGCATTGATCAAGTCAGACCTCGTCGATGGAGAAAAGTAAGCAGGAGCGGAGAAGTCCAGCATGACACTGAGTAACCTATTCTAATCTACACACACATACATTCACACATACATACACACATACAAATACACAGCAGGTTCACTGAACCAGGACCCCAAGCCCCTGGCGGCACCAAGTACGACAACGCACGTACATAAGGCAAGAAAATTAGTGCAGCAGTGCAGCAGGAAAGGTCATCCGAAAACACAAAAAAAGCATCTTGCTGGCTAAGGCTTCACCCCAGACACACTGGGGAGACTTACAACATTCCCCAGATTTCTATTGCTTGCAGAGAAGGGTCTCAATGCCAATACCCCCAACCTTTAGACCTCACAACTAAGGAAGAGCCCCTAACTTACTGCTGAACCAGGGCCCCTTGAAGACTTGCTACGCTACTGGATGGACCATTTAATGAACAAGCAACATATGTAATGCAGCCTACAGCATGGACAGTCCCACACTCAACAATCTGCCATCTAAAATTCTGAGCTATGTTAAGCATTCTCTATGTGGGCTATTCAGTGTTCATATCTAAGAATGCAAGCACGATCACATATTCAGTCTCCTTTTTTGGTCTTCAGTTGGCAGTGACAGGGTTATGACACTCCTCTGGCAGCTGCATCTGTCTTCTGCATCTATCTTCAGAGTGACGTAGTCCTTGCTTGTGATGTCACTGAGCATTTGTAGGTGCTTTCGTCCTTTTATTGCCTTTCTCATCATCCTGCCTTCCATTACATACTGCAGCTGAGAATCATGTTGCAGGATGTGTCCTATCCATCGGAGTTTGCACTGCCGTTCTGTATCCAAGATGCTCCTGAACTCTTGGACTCTTTGCAGGACTTCATCATTCGTTACCCTGTCAATGCAGCTGATCTTTTCAGTCCTCTTCCAAACCCACATTTCCAATGCTGATAACATTTATCAATCGGCCTGCATTATTGCCCATGTCTCTGCACCATCTTACTATAATGCACGGAAAGTCTGTTTGTCTGTCTGTCTGTCAGTCAGCACCCTCTAGCACCTTCCCTGTTACATGGTCGCGAACCCTGACTGCGGCGTTTGAGTCCTTGGGCCTTAGGTACGTGCCCCCACCTTGCCTCCCACCTGCCCCCACAGGCAGCTTGTGGGGGCGGGGGTTGAGTTGCCAGGTCTTCTTTCCCTGCTGATTCTGTCAAGTTCGTCAGTAGTGCTCAGCTTCATGGTGACATCTGACGAATGATGGCCACTTAAAGGTCCCAGCCTAAGGCCTTAAGACCAGCTATGAATTTCATAGTCTCTGCCATGTGTGTCGGTGTCACAAAATAGCATAGCCCCCTCAAAATGTCGCCCCCTGGTAAGATAAAATCGTCCCGGGAGCAAGGAAGGTTTGCAACGAAAAAAATGCCCCTTTGCTTGAAAATTTGCCCCACCCAATAAAGTAACATCACCTCCTTGATTAAATCGCCCCTCCTGCATTTTGCTTTCAAGTCTTTGCACACTCAAACAGCAAGTACGTTATGAGACATTAAACATGCAGGTTTTGAATGTTTAATGATGCTGAAATGAGAAACGACTGTATGGCGCTGGCCGCCAGATGAAGCTCACTATGTAATCGTCAGCGGTCGTGTTACCTTGGCACGCAGTAGTGACTAAACTCTTGCGTGCATTCATTTCACTAGCAAAGTAACCCGCCCGTAGGGCGGGTACTTTGCTAGTAAAGAGCAATGCTCCACACTGCACATTTCACTATTCTTTTCATCAGTTGTAAATCTCACTTCAAACAGTATTCTATAAAAAGACACTCTTGGTTACCAATATGGAAACACATAATTGTAAGACAACATTATTAAGAGAAATTACATTGCACATTATTATGGATATAAGTTATCTACGTACCCATTTAATAAAACTTTCGCCTACACTTTCTGCTGTGTTTGGAATGTACATCTGTCCCTAAACAACACAAAGAGCTAAGTACACAATTTAATAATGACTTATGTTGTAAAAAATATCACAAGAAAGCATCACATACTGTAGCAACAAACAGCAGCATCTATATGCGAAAAAACTGAACATGTAATCCTAATCCTAAAAACTAACCATAACTGAAATCTACTGAAAAGTACCGAAAAAACAAGACGGTTGTTTTCGGTAGCTTTTGAATGTTTTTGATATTTAAAGCCATCGTAAGCAAGTACTAATATCAAAGAGTGACACTATATACCAAAAACTACCGATAACGTATTTGGTAGTTTTCGATACCGAAAATCTAAGCCTAACCCCAGCCTTAAACCCTAAACCTAACCGAAAACAGGTTAATTGTTTTCAGTAGTTTTAAGTATTTAGCGTTACCAACATTAAATAATGCTTTTTACTCTCTAAAACTGTGCTTCAGTACTGAACATGCTTTTATGACACAGTGATGTAATAACATTGTGAGATGACGTGCAAGAGAAAACTACACAAAGTCCAACACATAAGATCTAAAGGCAGCACTAATTGCTGAATCGGCCGATTCATAAGATCACTATCGATGAATCGACGAACTGCAGATACTAAATAAGCAGCATATAAATAACAAAGGAATTAATATTATTGCTTATCCCCACTCAAAACTCCGAATTTATTCTCGGGTAGCAATATGTCAGTCAACTGCATCGACGCCGATTCAGCAATTAGTGCGACTGAGATCTAATGCTTACACGTCATGTCATGCCATACTTTTCAAATTTCTGACAGATCTGTAAAACACGAAAAGTTATGAGTAAATTATTCTTTTCACACTTCGAATTTTTCAATGGTCAGTGCTAGGGAAGATCGGCGATCTCGCACTAGTGAGCAAAAAATTACTAGTGGTAGATCGCCACTTTATCTAATTACATTTATCACATTATTAATGTAAGAATGCAGCCATATTTCTTCACTGCATTACCAGGACTGTGGTTGGGACTGAAATATCAGT
>Ga0056128_1009337_pt1 | contig 12327 bp, 9 predicted proteins | sample WorMetLIZISLAND2_FD_71113 | JGI IMG/M metagenome (GOLD analysis project Ga0056128, IMG submission 71113) | Marine gutless worms symbiont microbial communities from Max Planck institute for Marine Microbiology, Germany - Olavius geniculatus... ...
GAGTCCTTGGTCAGGGGGTCAGGGGCAAAGCAAAGCCCCTTGAAGCTGAAGCACTTTTTGTTTTTAGACGTTCAATGGAAGCTGCAAATTTGCCCACTTGTCTAAAATTTAGAAACGCCAAAAAATCAAATATTTGTGTTATACGAGTACTTGCCAAAAATCATGGGTGGCCATGAAATTTGGGGTGGGGCTGGAACAAAACTGGGGAAGGGAGGTCTGTGCCATCCAGCCCGGGCCTAAAACCGCCACTGGCCACATTACATCCGTGACGGACAGACAGACGAACGGAAGACAACCCATATATGACAACAGCTCGACCGTTACTAAAATACGCACATGCGTAAGTTTACTAAATTCTGTGAAGCAGAAGTTCGAATATTTATATTAAACTTCGGTTCTTTTGCAGTGGCACTTCTAGTCCTTAATATCTGGGGCATGGCCCCATGGCGAGCGCGGTAGCGCGAGCCTACAATGGGGGTTTGGGGGCATAGATCTCAGCAGAGTCTAGAGGCAGAGCCCCTGGTGAGGGCCCCCTGAAGCTGAAGCACTTTTGGTTTTTGGGCATTCAATGGAAGCTGCAAATTTGCCGACTTTTTAAAAATTTGGTAACGCAAAGAAATCGGATTTTGTGTTATCTTTGCAAAAATCGTGGGTGGCCACGAAACTGGGGGGGTTGGAGCAAAACTGGGGGGCTGTGCCCCTCCGGCCCGGCCCTAAAACCACCACTGCCTACTGGGGGAGCTTACAACGTTCCCCAGATCCGTACTTTCAGGTTACCAGTAAGCGCTACAGTCAACTTGTTCGACCTTATGACATTGCGTGTATTTTGCGTTTGCAGACTGCGACGTGACTATACGCAGCAGTGCACGCAATAAGTCGGGTAACATAACGTCGCCGAACTATCCACAGCGCTACGGACCGAACCTACGATGTCTGTACTACCTCATCGGACGACCCAACGAACGCGTTCAGCTCTTCTTCAATGACTTCGAGGTCAAAGGCGTCCTTCCCAGGTAAGACGTAATGGCCTATCCACACCTACGACGCCCTCGCGACTCAGTCGTTGAGTTGAGTCGCGTCGTAGGTATGAACAGAATCAGTGGCTTGTATCCCTATACCTGGTGGGCGCAGCTTGCGGGGAAGTCTTTGATAAGGTTGCAGATCAAAACTTTCCCCTTATTTTCATTGGGCAAACTACACCCTTATTCCCCCTATTTTTTACTTTCCCCTATTTTTTAATCTGCACCCTTAAAACTTCCCTTATTTTTTTTACTTCCCATCTATTTTTACTGGGCAAACTACATCGTTAACAAAACTTTCTCTCTAGAGGGGGAAGAAGCCTAAAATAGAGGGGAAACTCGAGTCATAAATTGGGGGAACCTGAGTCCAAAACTGGGGGGAAGTTGCGCCCGATTTTTATTTCAGATTTGGGGATAAAAGCCGCTGAACAGAATTGACGACGCGACTCACCGCTGTCCGAGACTGTCGGAGACAGTTGAGTCTCGTCGGCGTCGTAGGTGTGGACTGGCCGTAATGTTTTATGTTACTACGTCCTATCACGTCCTGTGCCCCGAACCCATGCTATGGAGCTCACAGCGCTTCCAAGACTTTAACTGTTGGGAAGGGAGCACCCAAGAACCCCATCTTTGCTGTCAGCCTTCGGCTTCGTTTTTAGGTTCACTGGTTCGCTATTCAGAACTCCAACCGACTCCAATTTTTGGCGTGGTGTTTTTCTAGAAATTATGTATGCAGTGAAAACATTCTATCATTATTGCCAGCGGAAGCAACGGCAATATTGTTTTTAGCATTGTCATTCATTTTTTCTCTGTTAACACAATAACTCATAAACCGCTCTTATAGCTCAAAAGTCAAGGTCAGTCACATGGGTTATAATTGTGCGCCTGACACTGCGGCTACTCGCTGGCAGTACTTAGTCTTGAGAAAGACTTGAAAGTTTTGTTTGTGTGTTTGTTTGTTTATTCATTTATTTATCGTAGGTGTCTGGAGGACTATGTAGACGTTTACACCCAGGTACGCAATGAAATCGACGACCTGCTTTCGGTGCCTCTACACGGCCGGTACTGCGGCCTAGACAAGGAGAAGCTACCGACGACGTTTATATCAATGACGCGAATACTGGTCGTCGGCTTTTATACCATCAGCAGCGTCGACACCGACGTGAAGGGATTTCGCGCTAACTACTCCTTCATCAGCGATAGTCAGTCTACCAATTCTACTTAGGAATGGGGAAAAACTAGATTTTGCAGAAAAGGTTGTAGGTTTATATATTTTTGTTGGTTTTTTATGGTTTTAAAGGATGTAAACGTTTTGCTTGAGTTTTAGTGCAGAAACAAAATGGGACACAAATTTTAAGACCCAGGAAGAACATTTGTGGGCAAGTGATCACAACTCGATGTACACTTACTTACTACTTACTTACTTATTTACGTACTTGCTTAGTTAGACCTACTACTTATCCGTCGGGTCGCTATCAAATGATTAGTACTGGAATAGGTCACTGTCTGCGGACAAAATCATGAACCCACAGTTATGTACCGGCTCGCTTAGTTGATGTTGAGGCGGAAACCTCAAATCTGTGTTGAGTGGCAGGTTACACTGTGTGATCCCATGTGGTAGGTGACGCTCAGTATAGCTCTGAGATGGGTTTCCATGAACAGCTGTAGGCATCTTACAGCCTGTTTTATGTGTACTGTTCTGTACGCTGTAGCGAAGTACAACGTGGGTACGCCGGCGCCGGACACGTGTGGTCAGACGGTGAACTCTCTGCAGTCTGGAGTCCTGCTGTCACCGACCTATCCGGGCATGTACCCGGACCACATCTTCTGCTTCTATAAGATCCATGGTCTACAGGGACAGCGCATTAGACTCACGTTCACGGACATCGACCTCTACTCCGGCGGAGACCAGTCAGTTATGCGCACATACGTTTCTGTCTTCTGTGTCCATCTGTCTTTCTCTCTATTCACATAGAACATGATGCCCAGCTCTCAATAGAGTGGGCCGACCGTGCCGCCTATATCCAAAGGCCATTCTCTGACTTTCGGTCGCGGAAAGAAAGCGATTTCCTGGAGCGACTACAGTCCCATAGACGCTATGCTGACGCTGCTATATCGAACGTTAGCTTGCAATTAGGTAACGCTAGGATTTGATACGGTAACTCGTGGATGATGATTGCAGACATCAACTTACATCCTAAATTGGTTAATAGCTCGCCGACTGTCTACGATGTACGCAGTGGCGGTTTTAGGCCCGGGCCGGAGAGGCACACCGGCCCCCCCAGTTTTGTTCCAGCCCCCTCAGTTTCGTGGCCGCCCATGATTTTTTGCAAAGATAACGTCAATATCTGATGTCTTCGTGTTTCCAAAGTTTCGAAAAGTGGGCAAATTTGCGGTTCATAACTTGCATATCAGTCTGTTTGAATCAATCATTGTGCACTCAGACAGATTCAAAAACGCAACGATAATGTTCTTCTTCGGCAGTGTTCGACGGAGGTGAAAAAAAATTTCTCAAGCACTGCTGCACAGGTCAGGTAATAAATACCGCGCTGCTGGAGATTATAAACGAGTACTTAGTACTCCAGACAGTGTGGTGTTGTACTTAAACGACGCTCGGATCGCACACGCTACACTGTCGTTTGTTTTATGACGCACGACTGCAGTCGAAAATTGCGAAAGCAGCACCAGTGGGAGCTGAGCGTGGTTTGAGGTACAGTGTCGCACTTTGTAGCCTGCACAATGCGATCTAAACATGACATTATGGCAGTTCGTTTCCAGTGCAGCAATCAGAGAGTTCGGTCGACTCGACGAGCGGTGATGTCGATAGTGTAGCGCAATAGTGAATAGTTTCTGCAGTGTAATTACGTGCTATTGTGCTTGTCAACCGACTACCGCCTGTACTTCTATCCACGTTGTAATAATATCAGCCGAAACTTGTAGCGCACAATAGGAACGTGTGTTCTATTAGAGCGGATATTGTATTTAGATTTACTTATGGTGGCAAAAATTCGATGATGATCGCGCAAAAACTGTATTTTGATAGAATGGATTTTGTCGATATCGATCAAGTAAAAAGGAGACAGTTTCTTATTTGTCTTTTACAAACGCATTTTGAAGTCGTTTTTAAAAATTTTTCTAACTTTTATTGTGCAGCCGTACGAATAGGCCGCAGTGACGTGTCTTGTTCGTTCGTCTGTCCGTCTGTCTCTGATGCACATACGGGCTTTTATAACTTGAATACTAGAAGGCGTAGGAAAACGAAAATTGGTGCAAACGTTTCGTGGGACAGGAGTAACCAATGTGCCATTTGTGCCCAAAATTTCATAGGTAAAGCGGATAGCGGCACGATATATCGTCACTCGTCACTGAGCGGACGTGGCTTAAAAAAATACGCGGGACATGAAGTTGCAGTTTTTGTTGCAAATTTCCGACGGAGGAGATTACTAATGCTCAAAATTTCAATTTTTTGGCTTAAATTCCCTCCTCCCCCAAATTGGGGTTTTAGCTCAAAATTTTGCATCCTTGAACGAAAATTTGCCGACAAAAAGAAGATTTTCAGACAATTTTCCGCCAGTTGAAAACTTAGAGTGGGCAATCGTCTCTTGCTTTCCCACCCCAGCCCCACCGCGACGCTACTTTATAACACTGTTTTCTGTGTCTGTTTGCAGTTGTCTTGGCTTAAACGGGGGGGGCGTTCACCGGTGTCAGGTGGTAGGTATCACTGTGTGATTCCATATGACAAGCGACGCTCCGTAACTCTGAGATGGGTTATCATAAAGAACTATACACGCCGTTTAACCCTTTAATGTTTATAAGTTTTATGTATGTGTCCGTGTATAGCTGTCCGTTCGACTACATAAAGGTGTACGACGGACCAGACAACGAGGCGGAGGAGATCGACACATACTGCGGAAGCATTGAGAACCGTACCATCTTCAGCACCGGCGACAGTCTGAACATCGTCTTCGAGACGAAGAGCGGCCGCCCGGAGGCTACCAAGCAGACGTACCTGACCTACGACCAGAAACAAGTCACCGAGGTCGAACGACGTGGATTTCAGGCTGTCTTCGAGATCAGCGACTTATTCGTCAATCTCGGTATGGGGGCCTATAGTCTGCCATATCAATGTGAATCAAAGCCGTATTTTAAGGGGGGGAAAGAGTTAGCGGGTTTAACTCCCACACCCACCCCGAAATATTGTGAATTTTTAAAGATAATGTGATAATTCTGCGTTCAACAGTTCAACTTTTGTCTCGTTTCACTCGCAGATTATTTCTACCTCTACTTTTGAATTTGTTCCGCCGTCCTTGCTTGCCTTTAGGCCTATTGTTTAAACTGCATGTACTAAATTTGGTCAGTTAATTCTGAAGAAACTGATTAAAACTGTTGCCACTAGATAGAATATTTTATGGCTAAAATGCGCCTAATTCGATTTCGGCTGGAGCTCCGTCTCATACTCCGCTGGAAGAGCTGCGCTCCCCGAGACCCCTAGCTGGATTTGAGGGGTCCTACTTTTAAGGGAAGGGGATGGGCAAAGGGGAAAGGGAGAAGAGGAGGGTGGGAAAGGAAATGGGGAAAAGGAGAGAAAGATCAAACCCCCTCCCCGGTGTAGATGTGAATTTATTTTCTATCACTGTTATGTAGTACTTGGTAAATTTTATGAAACTATTTGGTTTTTCGTTTCTTCATGATAAATTGATAATAGTGACGAGAATAATGATGACATGTTGCGTTGTTCGGTTGTTTTTGCAGATTACATTCAAGGCAGCCATGTCAGAGGCACAGGTAGGCCTAAATAAAAAGGTGGCCTTCCATTTAACTTCACGTCGAGCATTTCTTCTTTACTGCATCAGCATGATTTTTGTTTTTTTTTCTTTTAACATTTCTATTATAGGAGCGCGTGCCTGTCTGTCTTAGACCTTCACTTCAGCCATCGAATGGCGCCTTCGCCGCTGTCAGATAAATTTGACCGCATACAGTCGAAAAAGCGACGGCAGATGTGTTTATAAAGTACGACCAAACTTGTAATATTCTATAGGACCTACTCAGTCGAGACTCGAGAGTAAAAACCGATGTATTGTTGTTAGAGCGTTGGAATAACGATTAACAGGTCTTGAGTTCAAATCACAGTGTGGTCGCTATCAAGCGGCTGGTATATGACAGGTGACGCTCCGTAGCTCTGAGACGGGTCATTATTATAAAGAACTACGCACGTCTTTAGCTTTTAACTTCATTTTTTATCTTCGCAAACTTTTTCTGTGCGTTTTTTCTGTCTGTTTTTGCTATGAGCGACCTTTATTGTCACACATCGTGTCTGTATCCGACTCTGTCCGCCTCTTTGTCTGTCCACAGCTGGGCTATTGTATAGCAGTCGCGAGTCACGTCGCCTATCAGTTTATCTCTTTGTCGGTTTTTGACTGTCTATCTGTCTGTCTGTATGTCTGTTCCTCTGTCTATCTCTATCTTTTGTGTGTTTGCATCTGTGTCCAATACAGAGTGTGATCAGGTGATATTCAGCCAGGGAGAGTCGAGCGGCATCATCACGAGTCCATACTATCCACATCGCTACCCGCTCAACGTCCGCTGTACGTACTACATCGACGGACTGCAAGACAAACAGAACCTCGAGAAAGTCCGACTCACCATCACCGACCTTGACATTCCACACGGATCCGCAACTCGGTGAGTATCGGTCACCTTTTGTCCGTTGGTCGCGGCTGCTGTAAGCGACCCTTATTCTTAGACAGCGTGTCTGTGGCTGTCTGCATCTCTGCGTCTGCTGTCTGTCTGTAAGCAGCTCGGCGATTGTATATGGCAGTCGCAAGCGACATTCTCTGGTCGATTATTTGATTTGAAAAAAAACTAACTAGTTAATTAATACTGATGTCACATTACATGATAAACTGTTCAAATGTGACTGTTTTGGAGCTTGATGGCGTAACGGTTAAGACATTGGACTTGGGTCAGGTCGCTTTCAGGTAGTTAGGGGCCTCCTACTAGAATGGGACAGATAAACTGTCTTGGTATATAACCAACCACCAAGACCAACTCAGCTTTCTATCCCTTTTGGGTAAGTAAACCGATTGCTGGCCTGCCTAGATGGAGTGAAGGCAGGGCACGTTCACCTGTGTCGGATGGCAGGTAACACTGTGTGATCCCATACGGCAGGTGACGCTCTGTAGCTCTGCGATGAGTTTCTGATAAAAACCCTTTAACCCTTTGGTTGACTGATTGACTGACAGTTTGATTAATTAGTTGACTGATATTGTCGTTGTAGCTGTGACAGTGCCGGCGGTTACTTGGAACTGTTCATCCACGGTCAGACTGAGATCGGTTCGGACGGCACGCCGGCTGACTACCGGTACTGCGGTGGGCGTGACCGTCCTGAGACCGTCACGACGACCAAGCCACGCCTACTCATGGTCTTTCACGCCGGAACACGCTCAGCGGGGCGGGGCTTCCGTGCCAACTACCAGTTCATTACCGGTCAGTATGGTTTAGTAATAAATCTGTCGATCAATCAATATATCAATCATTAATTAAGTCAGGCCTACTTTACGTATTTTTCGAGTTATAAGCCCAAACGGTGAGACAGATGGACTAGCGGACGGACTGACAGACGGACGGGTAAGATGCGTAATGTGGCCTAAGCCTATAGGCCAAACGCATGGCAGCTATACAATGAGAACTTTATACCCCGTTTACACGATCGAGCAAACATCGAGCTAGCTCGACGAGCTATGGTAATTATCATGCTAATTAGGAGGGCGGGCGGGTTGTAACTGGATGGCCTATATAACACGTGATCAGCTGTGGGCTAAGCCTAGGCCTACACTTGACTCAGGGGCGGGGTTCCATCAGGCCTGCTCGATGTTTGCTCGATCGTGTAAACGGGGTATTAGTAAAATACTGCAGCATAACAGACTAGAAGCAAAAAGTGTTTTCCACTGAAGCTTTGAGGAGAAAACAGAAATTGCATCGATATTTTGAAGATCCAATACATACATTTTAAGTACGAAAGTTTTTAGGGACTGAGGGTAAATAAAAGCATTCATATATGCCTATGAATAAGTTCAACATAATACATCATTCACATCATTCTGCACGCAGACGCGACTTAGCTGTCGAGTTGAATCGCGTTGCAGATGTGAATTGAATTGTCTGTCAACGCAACGCAACTCAGCGAACAGTTTTGTGCAGTGGCTTGTATCCCTATACGGTACCTAATGGGCCCAGTGAAAAATAGGGAAAGTTTTGATAAGGTTGTAGATCAAAACTTTCCCTCTATTTTTCACTGGGCAAACTGTATCTTAACAAAACTCCCCCTATTTTTCAATCTGCACTTTTAACAAAACTTCCCCCTTATTTTTACTCCTTTCCCCCTATTTTTTCACTGGGCAATCTACACCCTTAACAAAACTCCATCTTATTTTTTTACTTTTCCCTATTTTTCCATTTTTTCCCTTAACAAAACTACCCCTATTTTACGTTTCCCTATTTTTCAATCTGCACCCTTAACAAAACTATTTCTCTCTAGGGGGAAGAAGCCCAAAATGCAGTCATAAATTGAGTCATAAATGAGTCATAAATTGGGAGGAACCTCAGCCCAAAATTGGGAGGGGGGAGTTGCGCCCGATTTTGATTTTAGATTTGGAAGGGATGGAAGCCACTGCAGTTGTGACCCAGTTTCCGATGACAAAGTCATCCTATTGTATTTGGCACTACTCACCGAACAGTTAGCATTGGAAACTGGGTCACGACAGTTTTCGTACACGGTCACGTTGGGCAAATTCCAAACTCGGTCAGTTTCTAATTTTTCGACCGAAGTCCGTTTGCAGTCGTCGGCAGTTCGACTTGAGTTTACATCTGCGACTCCGACGCGACTCGCGATTCGACTCGAGTTAGTCGCGTCGGCGTCGCCGGTGTGAATTGAGTAGAAATCTTTTCGTCTATGTGTCCGTATAGATTATGCGATACCGGGCACGCCGGCAACTTCAAGAAGCCAATCATGTTCATTCACATACCGGAGCTCCAGCGAGAAGTTTGGCACCTTCATTTCTCCGCGTCATCCGAGCTACTACCCGGACAGCACGATCTGTGACTACGAGTTCATTGGACTCGCCAGCGAACAAGTTCGCATCACCTTCGAGAACTTCGAAGTGGAAAACGGAGGCACAAAGTACGTATTCACACAGGGGCCAGGTGCACAAACGTTATAGAAAAATTATAACGTTTTGTCTGCAAAAATTTTTTTGTAAACGTTGAAAAGAAAAGCGACCTTTGTTACTTGATAAGTTGACATATTAACTAAATTCATTGCTTATGCAAAAATAAAATAAATAAAAAGATTGTATTATCGATGAAATTGCATGACTTATCATTGCTTATACATTTTTTATATTCATCATATTTTCCTCATCACTCGCACGCATTTCTAAGCAGACCTAAGTAGGCTGTTGTGGTGCTGTTTTTAATACAAAATACTATTATTTTATCGGCGACGCGATGAATTTGGTCAAAATATTTTTTATTTTTATATTGGGCAAATGAAAATATTTATTAAAAAACTCAAAGTGCTGCCGGTAAAATTATAGCAGAGGGCCCATTTGTTGATAAAAAAAACCGTGTGCAAACGATATCTCAGCCAGACGAGCCCGTGCGCGATTTACTTACCCCGGAGGGACGGAAGGCTGAATTGAGCTTGATGTTGAACGGTGCAGTTGCAGTAAGGACCACGTGAAGGTGTACAACGTGGCCCCGCGGCGTCTGTCGGGCGGTCGAGCGGGTCTGGGCGGGGGTGCCGAGGAGACTCTTGTGGAAGAGACCCTGGTGGGCGTATACTGCGGAACCAAGCTGCCCGGGCCGCAGATGAGCGAAGAGAATTCGCATCAGATGAGGGTACGACTGACGACCAACGAGGCCGGCGTACACGTCGGCTTCCGCGCCAAGTACGAGTTCGTTGAAAAGTCGCCCAGCAAACGTGCGTAATACAATCTGTCAGTAGCCGGTAATTAATTAAGTAATTAGCGGCAGATTTTTCTTGCTGTGCGTTACGTACAGGTATATGTGAAAGCTGGGTGAATATGTTTAAGTCAGTGGAGAAATGTTTATTAATGAATGATTTCATTAAGCTTATATATTTATACATTCATTAATTTATTAACTTGTTTATTTATTCATTCACTGTTTTCATTTATTTTATTTGTATTATTCATGTTCACACATAAGAAAAATTTGAAGTAACATTACCAAGTGCAACTACAGTTGTGAATTGATACAGCGAATCTTATTGGCTGCACTCATGAGAACATTTTGAAAGAAGTATTAAAACGTGAAACGTTTTGCTAGTGAGTCGACAGATTCGATAGGTTTCGGCCCAATTTATAGTGTCAAATTACTCAAAGTTATCGAATGTAATATGTAAATTTATATAGCATATTTTCGCAACAGCTTTTGTTGATTTATTGACTAATTATTGCTATCTTTCATACAGGTTGCGTACAAAACATCACGGGTAGCGGCGGCGACATAAAGTCTCCGAACCACCCTCACAAATATTTCACCAACAGGACGTGTGAATGGTACATAAACTCGCAGTATCGCCAGGGACAAATTATGCTCATCATACACGAGTTCAAGATGGAAGGCAACCCTCAAGGTAGATATGCATGCAGCTAATTTCAGACAAATACTTTAAAGGTACAGTAGATTCTTAGTTAAAATTTTTTATGTGTGTGTGGACTCAAACATTATTTTATCATTAAGAATCCTCAATTTGTCACTCTGTTTATGCCACTGGAACGAGTACGAAGTTGAAAACATTGTGTCTTACTTTTTTATTTCAAAGAAAAATTCTTGGAGCTTTCGCCCGTTTTTCTTTCTGCAGGGCTTCCATCGCTTCCAGGCTATAATTCACTGAATTCTGCCGTTAGCAGTGCACAAACAAATTTGTTTTTTAGCAAGTAGGCCTATTAGCTTACAATTTAACAGCCAGAAGTTGTTTAAGCTTATAAAAAAAACTTCACTTGCCGTCGTTTGCTACCATAACACGTAACTATACATACATGCTTTTATTGGTCTGATCATCTAAGACATTGCAGCGTATCATTAGCTGCTGTTATACAGTGTGAATTTGTCAGATTAGTGTGTATGTTGTCTCCACCATTTTGCATCGTTCTTTTCTTTTTGTACGGTTTTTCCGTTTGCAATCCAAAGATTTGAAACCAGATTTCTCCCTATAAACAGCGATTTTGTTCCGGCTCTTTGCAAAGCTCTCAAGACTCACTTTATCGTTTCCCAACGTTACTGAACTATGGACATTGTAATGCACTGTCGGCATCACTGTGTAGCTTACAATAACATTTATGATTAGGGGCCTATGATTGCTATTGTCTGACACAAGAGTTTAACTGGCTGATTGACTAATTGAGTGATAGATTGACTGATGCTTGATGATACAGGGGTCGGTTGCGGCAACTGCGTGCTAAAGATCTACACCAACAACTCCGGTTTACCTGCGTACGAGTTGTGTGGTGAGAACAAGTCGTACTCCGGCATGACCATTCTTTCACAGGGCAACTCCATGCGACTTAAGTATGTTATATCTACTACTTTTTTCTTTCAGGAGCTTGTCGTAGACGTTGCCGTTGTCAAGACTTGTCGTCATGCCACCTGTCTTGTGGTTTGTTATACGCTATACCCACGCTCGCTCGAATCCGTAATTCCAGAAAAAGATAGCATACGGTCAATAGAGTTTCTTGTTATTGTGGCCTTCTTGATAAGTCGCATTTTGCGTTTGCCCGTACGTCCGTTTTTTTTATCTGTTTTTATCATAAGGGCTCTTAACTCAAAAACAAAAAGGCCCAAAAAACCAAAATTCGTGTGAAACTTTCCTTTAAAAGAGTCCTCAGTCCTAACCAGTATGTGAATAATTATTTTTATTTCAGAAATTGAAATACATGGTTAGCGTAATGGGTGCACAACATTAGGCGGACGGCCACAGAATATGTCGGCATTGGGCTGACATTTTCATCATCATCATCATATTCGTTTAATACATTAATTTGACAAAACGCAAGCATGTGCACAATGTAGACCTGACATACAGTAAATATAGAGTTTAAAAAAAAAAGTCCACAAAACTATGTACAAATGTTGCCGAAACAAGCAGGTCAATTGAACAACAGCATAAAACAACAAAATTGGAAAGTGTGACTGCCTAAAATCTAGTAGGCTTAACTAGTAAAAATACGATAAAAGTCATGATGTGATAAGCCTAAAAACGACATTTAAAACTTAATAACTGTGTTTA
>Ga0056128_1009338_pt1 | contig 12327 bp, 14 predicted proteins | sample WorMetLIZISLAND2_FD_71113 | JGI IMG/M metagenome (GOLD analysis project Ga0056128, IMG submission 71113) | Marine gutless worms symbiont microbial communities from Max Planck institute for Marine Microbiology, Germany - Olavius geniculatus... ...
AACCCTGCAGGAGTTAAGCCACGCTGCCCTAGATAGGCAGCGGTGGGCAGCGATAGTAAGAATGGCGTCAGACACCAACGGGCATTGAGCCCACGGTTGTCGATGATGATGATGATGAGACGCAACTACAGTAACAGACAGGCAGTCAAAATGCTTCGGTAACCAGTCAAATCCAGACTCACCGCAAAACGTTGCTCCAAGCTGCTGTCCTTGAAACGTGAAGAGACGTGATTTCTTCTCAACCGCTGCCGACCGCCGTCAAGTCGATATATCTTCGTCGGATGGATTGATCCTGTCGACTGCGCCAGTGTCGGATCCCCGAGCTCCCGCACGAGCAGGAAAAGACACAATTCGTACGAAATAAAGTTTAAGCATTTATTTACAGCAAAACATTAATCCAAACGATCCTGTATCGTCCCATAGCGACCGCTCAGCATGGCAGTTCGTCACAGTCTGATGGGCCACAGCACGGTAGCCCGCGTCGACCGTCCGTATACCGTCACGTGATCCCCGCCAGCCCGGAGCCCGGACCAGGTCTCTGACACAGCTGTTGTAAATTTAAATGGAAAAACGCCAACGACAGCACAGTCACTACATGGGAAATAGGCGGGAAACAGACGACGAGTCCTGAGTTGAGTCTAAAATGTTCACAGATGCTGTGACAGTGACGTAGCAATGAACCACTGACCGAATTGTGTTGTCGGAACTACCGGAGACCACGAGCTTGTCTCGATATTGTAAACATGCAATGCCTCGCTTGTGTCCATTCAAAGTCCTCACAAACTCACACGACGATGTACACCAGACTTTGATCGTGCGGTCGCCGGACGCCGAGACAATGTAGCGCGTGTCAAAGTCAACGACGTTGACGGCCGCCCGATGACCGACCAACACACGCCGTAGTGTAATGTCAGTCGAGGAGTGCATGTCCCACACTGCTATCGACCGATCCTAACCACCATACATGAGCCATTCAACAGCCAATGTATGATGATGGAGAATCGGCTTTTAAAAACCCAAGTACTTCAAATTCTAACCAAATTGGATTATTGAATTTTGTTTTTTTTTGGAATGGGGGGATTAAGCCCGGTTTTTAAGAGGCTGGGTTTTGGATGGATTTTGGTTTGGGAACTGGGTTCTAATGGTATGGTTAAAGAATTGCAGATGCTGAGTTTCGAAAATTTTGTTGTTGTTGTTGTAGCCCACAGACCTCTCTTTTCATCAGTTTTCGTCGAGCTTGAGAAAATCAGCTACCACGTCTGGGTTGTTCCATAAGTCTCGAGTTGTCAAGTAGTTAGGTGTGCAGAGCAATGGAACAGATGTTCAACGGACAGTGGTGCCACTCCACAGTCCAGAGAGACATCTGTCACATTTGAAAGTTTGACATTGTATTGGAAAGGATATGGAGAACTCTAGCCTGTCCCTTGACGATGCTAAAGAATGGGATCAACAGAGACCAAAATTCAACGGAAAAATCTGCAAAACTGAAAAAACGATTGTGAAAACAATGCATGCATATGCTTGCAAATTATTATACACTGTGTCCAAAAAAAACATACCACAGTACGTTTTTAAACAGCTTCCACAATCCTGGTTCAATATCAACAACTTTTGGTACAAAGAATCATCCCACATCACTTGTGACTATGTAAAAATGTTAAAAATAGAGCAACAGCTGAGGTTTTTTGTTCCACCGACAGTACAGAGACAAATGCACACTGTGCATGGCAATACTCCGACGTCAGTCATAAAATCTCAAGTCATTAATTTATGTCGTAACATTTAAAAGCTAACGCTTAGCAATCCCATGACCATCATATGCTCAGTAATACCTTATAGCAGTCAAATTACTATCTCTTTACTTGGCCACAAGCCCAAAGACGTCTTCTCCATTTGTGACATGTCTTAGTTTGCAAAGTGAGTGAGTTTTTAATGTCCTGCTTGACACAATATAGGCCATTTCGGGAGAGCCTTTTCAGGCAAAATTGCACATACACATAATAATGGAACAAAAAATTTAACCTTCACAAAAAGTTTAACCTTTATGAAACACAAAATAACGACCTAAACGTAAAGAACTGCCAATTATAACTGTGCATATGTAATGATAATGGCAGTCCTAATAATCTTCCCTGTTATCCTCCAGACAGTCATCAATCTCATAATGCTGTCTATTGGAAGGCAGGGGGCTTACAATTGCAAGCAACGTGATGAATAATGAATAACATTTCCAGGACCTGTGTATAAGCAACAAGACATCAGTTTGAACATTTATTGTAACTTCTGACTATGATGTGGCTAATAAACGTTCGATAACATTATAATGTTAAACATCTTAAAATTCTGTGACTGACTCATCCGTTTCCTTGGAGTATTATCATGCAAACACCACTAACATGTGTGCTACAGGAAAACCTAGGCTGGTACTCTGTTCTGAAAATTTTTCACAAAGTTAGAGGTGATATTAAATGCTGACTATATAGCGATTCTCTGTACAAAAATTGGTTAAAACTGAGCCAGGATTGTTAGAGTTATTTGAAAGTGCGGCAGTGGTCCATTTTTTGAGAAATAGTGTGTAAACAAAGTCAACAGATCAGTGTTCGTGGTGGTGATACCTTGGAACAAGTGACCATGATCCCGTCACTAAAGCGCAGATGAAGGACAGCTTCACAGTGGTGGATCAACGTATTGACCATTTCGTAGTTCTGAATGTTCCACACCCTGGACAAAACACGCAGACCCGGCTCAATTATCTCCGCCAACCCAAAGGAGGAGATAACGCATTCACTCGATTTGTCGTTTTGTCATTCTGTCTGCGCTCAGTGGCACCACAGTGACTCAGTATGCACCAGCGCCAGCAGGACATCTTGGTGATGGCTTGGTCTAGGGGAAGGGTAACACGTTTGATCCAATCAACAAAGTTACTCTACATCGGGCCAGGTTAGTACTTCAATGGGTGACTGCCTGCGGGCAGGTAAACCATCTCAGTATGTAACCAGCTACCTAGGTCAACTCAGCCTTCCATCCCTTCAGGGTAGGTAAATCGAGTAGTGGCCTATCTGGCCGGGGCTAAGATGGGGCACGTTCACCTCTGTCGGGTGGCAGTCAACACTGTGTGATGCCATATGACAAGTGACGCTCCATAGCTCTCTGTAAGGGGTTCACTCCTTAAGAGCTATATGCCTACCTTTACATTTTACCTTTAATATTGACATCATTACGTCATCACTAAATTTTAGTCGTCAATTATTGTCTGTTCAATGCAACGCATAGCATTGGACAGAGTATAAAATCACCTGAGCATCTGTGCATGTGTTTGTCCACCAATGTCCAACTTTGAGGCACTATATTTCCATAATAGTGCAAGACAGATACATAGTCACAGTGGACCACCCATAGAAAATGGCCCACCGCGAGTTGAATGGTTATGTGACCCCAAATAGTCAAGATCGTGATCTCATTTTCTTTGATGTGCTATATCTCCATAACAGTGCAAGACAGACGCATGGTCACAATAAACCATTTATATAGTAAACTACTGGTGACGAATCAAATGGTCAAGTGACTAATGATGTGCTGACTTATATCAGCAGAGCAGTAAAAACACCAGAACAACATATTCTGTCAAGGCGTAGACAGATGCAAAAAGGCCCAACCTTGAAATACCGCAAACATGTCAGCACAGGTGCCAAAAATCACAGGATGTAGATTATACTTCAATCTAAAACCAGTGGGACCGTGAGTGAGTGAGTGAGTAGGGTTAAACGTCACACCGGACACAGTATAGGTCATTTCGGGGACGGCCTTTCCAAGCAGAATGCACACAAACACATAATAATGGGACCACTCTCCACAAACTATGAAATTCCCTGACATTTCCCTGACAATTTGGAACACTCCTGACGATTTTAACTGGTACTCATATGACAGCTAGAGTAACCTAACCATAGTACTAACTAAAACATCACATAGATATAAATGTTAGAAACTAAAACACAAGTAAGCAAAATTCAGCAATAAACAGCATAAAATAATTGGCATTGAGTACCAAATGAGTAATACTGAAAAGCCTGTGTTGATGCAATTTTTATGACAGTTTTAGGCAATTTTCCCTGACAAGATTTTCGCCTGACACTTCCGTGATTTTGACTGAAATCCCTAACATTTTCATGGCAGCTGCAAAATTCCCTGACATTTTCCTGTTTTCCCTGTTAGTGGTCACCCTGTGAAGCATTTTTATCACCCAAGCAGGTTTACAAATATGCAAACACAACAACTCGACAAATATTAACACTAGCTAAATCAAACGACCACAAATAATAATGACAGAATGCAGGACTGCAGACCTGACTGTGGCGTCACTGGAGCCTGATATGATGACATTCTCGTCATATTGCAGACACAGAACAGAACCGGTGTGACCCTGTAGCACTTGTACACACTCCAGACTCTCTCGGTCCCAGATCTACAAACAGCAAATTCAACACTCGAACTGTCAACACTGAACGATCATCGCAAACAATTGTCAAAACATTTTTGACCAGATTTCACAACCAGAAAGTTGTCATGTACATTTGTTATTGCCAAAAAACCGCAATATTTCCGACTGTGTCTGCATTGCTTTTATATGTATGACATTCCAAAGACAAAAACAGTTTGTTTCGCAAAATCTTTTTACCCTACAGTTTAGTTAATTTTACGTAGGTAGTTTTTTATCTTATTTTTACAGACCTTATTGTATTTTATGCAAATCCAACTCATGGCTGTAACGCGTGATAAAGATGTTTCAGTCATTCATTCACATATCACTAGTTTCGAGACACATTTTACAGAATGAACTAGTTAGTGAGGAGGGCAAACTAAGCGGCATTGCATGCAGCATTACCTCAGGCTTGGTGCGAAAATTTTTCTGCAGGAAAACAGTACATGGCAACAAAGTTCTAGCACTGTGCATTAGAAGGTCCGAAAATTATGCCCCACTATGTATATGCAGAAAGACAGTAAACACTAAACAAGTAAGCAAGTTTTACTGTTTCAATAGCAAAGGAAAAGTATACTGCTAGGCTACGCCACATTAAACCACACATTATAAGTTACGCAGACAACAAAATAAGCAGAAACATATCATTAAAACACATTTTTAAAAGTTCTTCCCGAGCTACAATGTTCACAGCATGGTGCTGGTCCCTTTCGTTAGCCCTCTACCAGACACCAGTTTACACTGCGAGACCACAGATACAAAGCTAGTTCATTGCGAGCTGTGCACCTACACACAGAGGAAATAGATACTGCCAGGTTGGGTTGACCGTCTGTTACATATACACAGTGTCCAGAAAAAAACATCCCAAACATTATCGATTGTCACTCGAAGAAGGGATATCCAATTATAATAATTTTTGGTAGGAATATTTCTGGCACAGCTGGCCATCAAATGACCATTCAATATTCCACCTCACCAATGTCTGTTTCCGCACTACTTGAGGAAAGCAGAAGCAGAACCAACGAAATATGAGTTGAAATAAACAGAAATACGTCAAAAAGCATCCCCAACATTATCGATTTTGAGTTGAAAAAAATTGTCAGATTTTAATAATTTTTGGTGCAAACATTTTTGACACTACTTTCCATCAAATGACTGTTCTAGTTCCCACATAACCGAATGTCTGTTTCTGCACTACGTGGGAAAACCCGAACAGACAGAAATGGATAAAAATTTTGTTGGTTTTGTTTCTCCAGGCAGTGCAGAAGCAGACAATGGGTGTGGCGAAAAATTGGACAGCCAGTTGTGTCAGAAATATGGGTGTCAAAAATTATTAAAATCTGCTAATCCTTCTTCAAGTTACGATCGAAAATGTCCTGGATGTTTTTTTCAGGACACGGTGCATATCAAAATGGTACACCTGCCAATGGTGACCCATCTCAGCACTAACCTAGCACAGCATAGAGTAACTTTTATAATTTAAATGCTACCAACAATGTTAATGCTAAACCCCACACTATTGGCACTAGTGCTAAAACATTCAGCCATTCCCTTTCACAGTGAGTCACTAACAACCCAACAAGGCTGGCTCATCCTCCAAAAGTCTGTAGTTCAAGTTCAAGTTCAAAAATACATAAATTTGTAGCGCATATCTAGAAAAGTCTCCGAAGCACTGGTGTACTGTTAATAATGTCAGCATCTGCAAAACAGAATGTTTTTAACTGCTGCCAAAAAGAATCGAAGGAAATGTCAGTCTGGTGACTTTAGGTAGTCTGGTAGAGCATTCCAACAGGCTGGACCACATCACTAAAGGCACGAGTGCCGTAGGTTGGCAGACCAAGTTGCTGGTTGTGGAGGATCGAAGCCCACCATGATGACTTGTTGACAGGCATACACAGTTCAGTGAGGTACACTGATGAACTTACCAGGGACGTCGAGATCCATAGTGGGGCTTGGGGAAAACGTTCTCGCGGGGCCCGCCTGGGGACAAAATTCTTAAATTCTGCTTTTACAATGGTGCATTCTGTTGTACTTTATATTTCTGAACAATGGTGGGGCCCCCAAACATTGCGAAGCTCAGAGAAAACTTTCCCGCATTTCCCCTCTCGACGAGCCTGTCTATCACTAATATCATTCCCGCTGTTATTATGATTCCGAGACAGCTGTCGACCATACCTTGATGGTGTTATCACGCAGACCACTGACAATCTTGCGATCGTCGTACTGAAGGCAGTAGACACCTTTGCTCGTCTCACTACGACAGTGAATGCGCTGCAACAGATGCTGGCCTGTCCGCCAGTTGTTCTCAATGTGCTGCGAGCACATGCAAATGACACGGAAAACAATAAGACGGCTCCTACACAACTGATACCATGTAACAGGCATGCAGTGATGAATTTGACACACTGGTGCAATATGTACCATCAAACTCATTGTAAATCATTCAGAAACGTGTGACTATAAGAACAGAATGACAAGTGCATTAGCAACAGTAGTTCAAACAATACGTCAAACTCAAAGTTGCTAGTAAATATTTCTCTGCTGCATGGAAACCCACAGCACTTAATGCTGTTGTTGTTGTTGTTGTTGCATAGCAAGCCCTTCAGGTGCTGCCTATATGGGGGGAACAGATGCCCTGAAGGGATGAAGAATTCCGCCAGGACGTCATTTCTTGATAGATGAATCCAGAGGTTTCCACCTCTCACTCGCAAAGTTGACAGCCATTTCACTGAAAAGGGCACCATTTGAAGATGGCTGTCATCGCCCACAGCTGACGGACTGGCAGGCGTTGTCGGATGTCATTATTGCCGAACTGTATTCATTAGTAAACGCTGATGGTTGACGTGCACTGCCGAACTGCTGTCAAACTTCACCGGTTCTCCGGTTGCTGCGCGGACTGACCATCGATGCGGGCATGATCGCACCATGCCAGTGCATCAGTCTGAATCGTCGGCCTCCGATGACGATGAGGAACCCTTCATCAAGTGATGTTTCTACTGCCCGCTGGTGCTCTCGCATGCTCGCACCATGCCATGTCATCACTTTAAGCTGGTGAAGGTTACAGTTTATAGGTTACATCAAACTAAGAAGGCCCTCAGTAAGATGGCTGGCTCTGGGAACAACAAGTGCCTTTAATCTATCAGTTCAAATGCCATCAGTCCTGGTACCAAGACATATTGTTATAAAATCTACAGTGTACATTTTCTCCCTGATAGTACTTGTAACCATCAACAGTACTCATTAAGTTGCCAAGCTGAGATGACATGACTGAGTTAAATATAAAGATGGTATAGCCACTACACCTATAAGTAGTCACCCAGCTCGAAGCAAGTAACTACATTGATGTGCCAAATGCAAACTACCACCAACACCAACACTGCTCCCAATTAAACACAGAGAAGACTACGCAGCTTACTCGTATATTTCGTAGTATCTGAGGATAGAGCGTTCGGTAAAACTGCTGATCTTTATGCTGTTCTCCAGGTCGTGGTCGAAATAAAAACTTCATCCTAAAATTTAGACCAAACTCCAGTATGCAAACACTCTTTTCTACTGTAAGCAAAATTTTTCCATCTCCAGAATCTTCAACCCAGCTGAGGAGCTGATACTTTTCATACAAGAATTTATTGTTGACTGTTTCTGTCGATGGATACTAGCATCCCACCATGTTTATCAGTCTAGCCATAGCACAAGCAAGCAAGCATCTCCAATCATGTACTGTACACACTGCATACTGAGGCACGTTTCGCACTTTTTTTCTCTGAGAATCTCACTTCTACGGCTCAGTAGTTCTCACGAAAAGTGTGAAACGCGCAAGTAAGAATTCTACGAGAATTCTAATATAGAATTCTACGCTAGCCAATTTTATCTAACTCACAAGCAAGTGGGCGGAGCTAGCATAACGTAGCAAAGGAAAATCTTGCTCACAATTTCTCGAAGAATCTCAGAGAAGTAGAAAATGCGAAACGCACTTCTAAGTTAGAATTTCTGAGATTCTCAGAGATTCTCAAAGAAAAAAAAAGTGTGAAACGTGCCTCTGATCTATGTAATATGGACAAGAAAAGCCCTGCTAATACAAAGGGGAACACACAACAGCGGTGCACTGTCGTACACTAGTGATCCACAGTCTTCATCCGGTGGATCTCATCCGTACGGCTTTTGGCTACAGTTTCAAAGAAAACCCAGTAAAACAAAATCAGTTGCCAGAGGTCGCCAGATGACCAGCGGCTAAATATGTATAGTGGTTTACTTCTACTCACCAGAGGGCGCGATTTATCCCTGCCAAAGCCGTATCAGCTGAGAATCACAAATTTCTCCCACCCCCCTCTCATTTAGCACCCTTATTCGGGGTGACCCCTTTCGAATTTATGGAAAAGCTTTATGGTTCCTGAAACTAGACTTCCAGGCAGCGAACGGTGAAAATTTGGTGATCCTAGCTTGCACCATTTTTGACTGATCGACCCATGTGACAGACAAACAGACGGACAAACAGAATTGCGATGGCTAAGACGCGCTACAGCAGTAGCTGCTGTTGCGTGTAAAAATACTGCAAAAGTGCAGTTCAAATCATAGCAACTCATGTTTGTTTATCCTCCCAAGTTCTTTTTCTGGTCTCATGGGGTCTTAAAAACAAACGTTTTACAGTTGTGGTGGCACAACTTTTTGCAAACCAAACTCCATTCAGTTCTCATCACCCAACAGTCAGCATCAGAGCAACTGCACTACAATATGTGTTAGTAAATCAGCACAAAAAACATGGTATGATGAGAAAATCTACTCCCCTATAGTAGCATGAATGGAGTCATCAATCACTGACAATGTGGACTACCTGTACGTACCATCCTTTGCGTTCGACCAGTCCCTTCCAAAGTGAGTCGGTAAGAACTTGATGTTCGATCAGTTTGCGCCACAAGTTGCCATCGGCAACGACTCGACGCCACTCTTTACAGACAAGTTCAGCTGATCTCAGCGATACAGCATCAACGTATGAAAGGATATGTTCAGCAATGTGATCGAGGCCTTTCGCTAATAACATTAACAAACACCATAATCTACATTGGAATTTCACAACCTAGACATCAGGCCTAGACATCAGGCCTGTAGCAGGACTCAAAGTCTGGATTAGTCTGGCATTTATGGCGAGTGCACAAGTACAAGTTTATGTTAGGGGTCTAAATGCTGTGCCCCCAGGTGGGTCTATGGGCAGAGCCATGGTGGAGGGTCAGGAGGGCAAAAACCATGAACCTAAAAATTATTTTACACTATGAAGACATATTCTCACAAAAATTGGCACCAATATTTCACTTTGGTCCAAAAGAATTTGCCGAAAAATTTATATATGCATCCAAACATTGGTCCAGCAGCTGCTGGACCTGCCGAACTGGCAGATATGACCCGACCCTGTACAATGCACAGAATGTTATCAGGTTATTGCTATGTTCATCTCTGTAATAATAACCTTTGATAGCTGTCAATATATGCCAAAATTTTGTTAAGCATGAACTGTGGATATACACAGTTACACACACATTATATTATATCATATTATTACTATTACGTACTACTGCTGCTGTGAGCCTGCTGTACCCGATACTACTGTTAATGGTACTAGCCCAGTATTCCGAAGGTCCACTGTGCAGTAACGTGTCACAGTGCTAGCGTTAGGCTTAGGGTCAGGGTTAAAGTTAGTGTTAATAAGCATAGTGTACCTATGGAATAGCAAACCTACGGAATATTGGACCCAAATCCTGTTAACTTCAATTTACTGTTTCTGAGTTAATTTTTCTCAAACCCAAAGCTGAGTGAGTGAGTGAGTGAGTAGAGTTTAATGTTCCATCCAACAAAGTATAGGTCATTTCGGAAACAGCCTTTTCAGACAGAATGTACACAAACACATAATAACGGAAAAGTAAGTTTGACCTTTACAATAAAGGAACAGAAAGCTTAACCTTTACAGAAACACAAAACACAAGAACCTAAAATTGTAAGAACTCCACTATACACGTGCATATGTAATTAACATAACGGTAGTTCTAACAATCTTCCATGTTATCCTCCAGACAGTCATCAATGTCAGAATGCTGTCTATTGGAACTCAGTCGGTCAGTCCCAAAAATTATGAGAAGCCTTTTACATGAGATACCCTTCAGGTCATGCAATATCAAATATACACAGAGATAATACGGATGCTATTGTTTGGATAAACAAACCTGGCAGTGATGAGATGAAATCTCGCTGCAGCATTGGCTTGAGAAAAGCATTGATCTGGCCATGCTGCTGATGACACATTCGCACTAACAGAGACTGAACGAAGTGGACCTGCTCCGACTGAGTCCAGCTGTCAAACATCTTTCCGCACAGTTCAAACTGTTCTGGGTACTGCGCTGACGGTTCACTGCTTTTGCGTCTCGAGATTCGAAATCCAGATGAAAAGGACGAGCCAAAAAACTGCAACACACAAACAATTAAACTCAAGCTATGGGTGAAAAGTAGATTGCAGATGTGCGAATCTGCAGATTTCGCAACAAGTAACGCTGTAATTAAGCTGTAATTTATTAGTTTAATCATCTCCTAACCCTAAACCCTATCCCTAATCCTAACCCTATTCCTAACTCTAGCCCTAATCCTACTGCGACATCTGCAGATCCGCACATGAGCCGATCCGCTTTTTACCATCGTCCTTAAAGTCAGTCAAACCATTTGAAGTTTAGCTGCTTGTTTTGGCATTCACTCGTACAAAAGATGGCTAATAAAGTACAGAAAATAAACCTCCTCACTGGGAAACAACACAGTGCAGTCTCTCTTACCTCGTTTGATATGTCGACATCTCGCGGCGAAGCAGTTTCCATCGGAGATTCACTCGTTCCAGTCGTTGTGTCAGTGTCCATGATTTAGCATCAACTTCGATGAGTAATAACAAACATTAAACGACATTATATGTATATAAACACAAAATCGCCGTCATCTGAACGTAGAATAGTTATTTCACGGTCGTGACATAACGTAATCTACATCGCATTCAAGCATTTTCGGTAATTTCGTTATGTTACAATGCAACCCGCGTCATTTCCGGTTCGTGGGCAATACGTCAACAAAATGTTGTGTTATTGATGATAAACTGATTTGCAAGACCGATTTTCTCAAAAGTAGAATTTTTTTGAGTACACTGAGATTGCAGGTAGATAAATTGTAGTCACAGAATATACCGTATGGCTACTCTGAGTGTTGTCATTTTTTGTAAGTCGCCAATAACGATGAAAAGCCAGCGTGCTTCAAAAACCAAAAACATTTACAGGCAGTCCGGCACGTGTGCAGTGTGTGCATCGCGGGGCATTAAAAATACGCCTATACAAAAACTGCAATATCTTCAAGAAGTTGTAACGAAATTGTCAGCGATTACTGTAAGGGGGAGATTTGCTTGCTATACAGGCCGAACAAGTTACGTGAATGCTGTGCAAGTTGTGCATATAATTATGACACTACTTTTCGTTTTAACGTGTCAGTTTTAAATGAACACGTCTCTATGACTTCAGTGCTATATTTGTATACCTGTTATAGGCCCTATATGTTCAAATTAAAATTGCAAAACAACCAATTACACTACTGGCTTAGTTAATAATGACGTCACGTACAGTATACGTAATCATGGTACTCTGGTACTCAATAATTGCCTGCTTTGCAAACATATTAGGCCTACAGGGTGAGCCAGCTAAAGTGAAGCCAACTTCCATTTTTGCTTAACATTTGAATGCATAGGTAAAATTCAATGATTTTTTGCAAACGTAAACTGCATACAACAAGAAGTGGTGTGATGCAAATTTTAAGAAAATTTTGTCATAATAAACACT
>Ga0056128_1009340_pt1 | contig 12326 bp, 5 predicted proteins | sample WorMetLIZISLAND2_FD_71113 | JGI IMG/M metagenome (GOLD analysis project Ga0056128, IMG submission 71113) | Marine gutless worms symbiont microbial communities from Max Planck institute for Marine Microbiology, Germany - Olavius geniculatus... ...
GCCGATGTGTATTATGGTCCCGATGGGCCGAGTCCAAGTGATATGCGATTTTCGAAACTATAACTACTGAACTGGAAATGCTATAGGCTTTCGCGCGTCTCGTGAGCTTTGCTCAATTTTTTTTTTATTTGTTATTTTTTGACAAAATTTTTCTCATTTGCTGGAAAAAAGCTTAATTTTCGGTCTACATGCGCGCGCTCGATTATACTCAGGTCAGAATCAAAAAATGTGGTCTTGCAGCGTGTGACCAGTAACCGCCCTCAAAACATTTGCAATAATAGTCTAAGCCCCGACACAATAAAGCATTTCGCATATTTCGTATTGCAGGTGGCTATAGCATCCAAATAAAAACAACTTTTTGCATATGTTTATGACGATTACTTGAGACATTTTTTTTCTTTCTAAAGTACTAATGTAAGTTAAGGATAACGCAATAGTGTGGCTTTTTGTCGCTGATGCTCTATACAAATTCAAGTTCTATTTCTTTATTTACCACGGCCTAACATTCACCGTTGGTACCGTATCGTGTCAGTGTTGGAGATCGGCAGAATTCACCGACACGTTCAATATCATGAGTTCCGTTGGATTTCTTGCGTCCCGTGGACACTCTGTCGACGGGTCGGGAGGACGGATCAGTCCGGCTGACGGGGAGTGTGGACGATGACAGACGATTGGCCAATGATTTGCATTCTCCTCCAGTCATTCCAGACTGCTGGCCGACCGGTGTTTAGCCCGCTTATCCATAGTCGCCGATTCCGTGGGCGACAGCGTCGCCCCTACAAGAGGTTTGTTGCTAGTAAAGTGAAAGGAAGGCGAAGTCGCCTTCTTAGTTATCGATTACTAAAAGTCGGCGCCTCTCAAAGACTCAAGTGGCTTCATAAGTTAAAAAGATTGGGCCCGGACAGGAGATTGCAATTTTCCGTCGGACACGTGCAAAGTTCTGACAGAGGAGGTCATAGATGCTCAAAATTTTTAATTTTGCGCTGCGCTCAATTTCCAGAAAATGTGAAATTTTCAGCGTCGCCAATTTCGTGTCGTTGGGAGAAAAATTCTCCGACAGGCTGAAATTTGGGAAGGTGGCAACACAGTTGTCCTTCCCCCCTTTGGCACCCCCACCTTGCGACGACGCTACTGGCGCCTATATGCCCGTGTCGGAGCAGCCGGTGTGGCCGGGTGCCCGTGGGGTGATAATCTGCCAGGCGGTCTGCTCGGTGCGACGTGACCGGCCGTCTGTCGACACGGATGTCGCCTTCTCCTCGTCCATCATCCACATTCGAGTCCTCCGCCGTCCTGGATCTTTGGAATGTCTCGGAATGCGGGTTAGAGGTCGTTTACGTGTGTGACTAAACCTAGCAGAGCGGGGCTAAGTATATAGAGTGCAGCTGTCAAACAAATCCAGTTTGATAGCGCCATCGCAGTAGACGCCAGTCTGATGGCGTCGCATGCGACGGCGCTGCCAAACTCGAGACTCGAGTTGATTGACAGCTGCACTGTAGGTAGCCCCGCCCTATTTTTTGTTGCATGCGAGGTTTTTTCGCATATGTATGATGTACATAGGCACAATTTTATCGACGATGAGTGACGTAGCCCCGCTTACAACATCAGGACGCAGCGAGCGTCAGGAATGAGCAGTACGAAACACATTTTTCATCAAACTCCAAGGAGGGAGGTGTGAAACTCACGTTTCAAAACACTGCCGGGCGGGAATTTACCGTCGGGACTCGAAACAATGCACGAGTTAGGCCTATCAGACCGAGACCGAAATCTCAGCGTTCAGTCCACACGCAGTCGGATCATGTAGACCGTGACCAAAACCACCGAATTTTCTCGTCGCAAAGTTTGTGGTTACATAAATTATGCAAAAACAAACCATTGTCACTGTACGCTTTATTTTATACGTAAACACGTTCTAGCTTTAAAATCATGCTGAAATTTTTTTGCAATGTTACACAAACTCGGTTTCTAATGTTACACACGGCCCACGGGTTAAGGTGCATAATGAAAACCTGTGCACACCGCAACGCAATGTGTTAATTTTTAACATGGTGTGACTGTATTTGGACAGTGTTTTTGCTATTAAAACAATAAAGCTTTTTTAGCCTACGTATAACAGTAAAACCTGCGCGCTGTGCGGGCCTGTGTACGGAATAAGATGTGACGAATGACGATAACGCAGCACTGCTGCACTGTTACAAATCGATGGAGCGGCCATGTGACGAAAATATAATTAGAAGCTAATTGAGAAATGGCTCAGTCGACACAGACATGGTCGGTCAGGCTGTTGTGACGTCTTTCAAATCCACGTGATAAATTAGTCAGTTGGACCGGACCGATGCCTATTAGAGATGGGCAGTTCAAAGTTCGATTCGAGTAGGTAAAATTTTTGGTTTTCGATCGGTTTTTGAACGAACGCTTGAAATGTTGTGTAGTTGTGCCGATGCGTAGACCGACACACTATAAATAATAATGATAACGATAAAAAATCATAAGTAAATAAGTTAGTAAGTAACACATTTCTGTCACCACGGAAAACATTATGTAAACAACTTTGGTGTCACTCGGCCTGCAAAAAATGCAGCATTTTATCGTACTTTTTCTCACACATTTGTATCATTTGCTGAGAAAAAATATAGACGACAAATATAGCTGAAACTTTGGGACAGAGCCTAACGTGAGGCCGCCCAGCGCCATAAGTTCGATTGCGGGACAAGCAAAGGGTTGAATCAATCGCATTAGCCAACGCAGCACACGCAGTGTTCAGTTTGGGTGGGTTGAAATAAAGTAATGAAACTGTTTTGTTCGGAAACCAAAGTGCACCATTTTTGCTTAACGTGGGAAGGGTTGTGATTGATCTCATGCTATTTTAATTTTTGATATCTGGATTTATTTCATAGATATTCGCAGTCAAAGTCTAACGTTGTCGGAATTCGCGCTGAATTTTGCACGCTTTAGCAAAATCCCAAATTTTAGGGGCGCTGCTTTCACTCCCCAAATAATTGTACTAAAATTGTCATTCTAGATGGTGATAAATTGCTGGGGGTATCCTCGTTTTTTGGTATGGTGTGGGCTAGCAAGCCTTAGTCATTATCTAGCGTTTCTTAAGGGCTGAAATATTGTTTATTGAAAAAGCTGACTTGGGCGTGTCAAGTGATAGGGTATTAAAGCCAACGTAACTGCGTGGTCGCGCGTCACATTAACTTGGCGAATGTGACTTCGATATGTTAGAAATGTTCCTTTTAACAGCGCGCACATTTTCTAACATGATGGGAACATCGAGCATTTGAAAAAATTTCTGTTTAATGCCGCCTGATTGACTGTCATCCAGCGCCTTCGTAGCTATGCATCCTGGCGCTATATAAATTATGTTTATCATTATCATTATCATTTTTTTATTCGAATCGGCGTGCGCACACACATTGCACGGTGTTTTGCGCGACCTAATAATGTCAAAATACACAGGCTACGATATGCGACGATTCAGCAATATTTGAGTACCCGCAACTGGTGTGCACATATACTGGTAGGCAGTAGTGGGGAGAAAGGGGGAGAAAGAAGGCATAGATGACCTTCACACATATTATGCATGTCGCGGATCGACTATGTCACTGTCTAAGAGGAGTGTCACGACGAGATGAGTGGCGCAATTATCGTATACTCATCGTCAAAACATGGCGATTTGTCACCGAATCAAAACTGTCACAGTTTGAATGCATTAACTGCACTGGTGCTCATATAGCACATCCAGAATATAGTTCAGCTGAATGCACGCCATCAATATGCATGTATACGTTCAACACCGAATCAGTCAGTCATTCTGACATTGCCTAAATTCTAGCTATAGCCTATAAGCGTTGTGAGCTCCCCGGATGGGGTCTGAGGAGGAGCCCCAGCGGAAATCTAATTTGGTTAAAATATGATATTTGGTGGCAACAATTATAGCTATTTTCCTGAGTCGTTAATATTTATTTTTTAGCAAAAAATTGTATCCGGCAATGCAGTGAGTGGAGTCTGTACCTCTGGGCCCCTTTGTATACGCCAAGGCCTTAGAGTGACAAAATGAAAGCCAATCCAAGTTCGGGTCAAATCCGGAAACTCCTTGTAATTATATATTAATATCTGTGTTTGTGTCATAATCTACACATAAAAGTCCTTCAAATTGGCAAGTTAATTTATACGAAATTTTAGGGTCAAAATGGCGCCTATTTCATCGGCGGCCTTGTTCGTCCGAACACCTCGAACATGCCTAACGCCGGCGTCGGTCATAATCGTCCTGATCAGACGGGAGTAAAAGATTACATGCGAGATATGCGACTACGATGAGTACGGGTGCGAAGAAGATGCCGATTATACACAAAGCGATGAGGCAGCACGTGGAGTGGCAGCATTCACAGTCGTTGCAGCACTTCATGGTGCAACACTCGCACTCGCAATCGTCGCAGCAATCCGCCTTGCCGCACTCGCAGTCGTTGCAACATTGAATGTTGCTATTGTTGCAGCAGCTATCAGAGACACAGCACATATACACGACGAGCCATGTACATCAAGATAGGGCTAAGTAAGTCAGCAAGTGAGCAAGTAAGTAAGTAAATTTAACAGGCGCGGTAGTTCAAGCCATGTGTTAACGGCGACTTCTCTTTTTATGGGAAAGCCAAAAATTCGACCCACACAGAATCAAAACCCCTGATCTGATTGAGATAAATATTTGGCACGGTTGATTACGTCGGCTAGTTGACCCCTCATGGAAAATTTCATGTAAATCTGCACAAGGGGCTTCTCGGCAAATAGGTGAAATATACGCAGAAATTTTTCTAGCTATACATATATCTTTTTTTTCACGCAGTCAGTGTGATGCAGGCAATATCACCTTTTGTAATTTTTGCTGTTTTCGATGTGTAAGTCCTTAAATGTTGCCGTTAACAAGTGTATAAGCTGATGTTTTGTACATTTATAACATTTAATGACCTGACTTATAGTGTGTTTTTGGTGTAATAGAAAGAGCAGAAAACATAAGTTTTACTTACTAATTCAGACACCAGAGTCGTAGGAGAATAATCTTCAGTACGATGAGCACGCTACCGCCGACAGAAAACCCGACAATCCATTCTACAAACATAGGTCTACTCATATGATTACAGTGTATGTCAGTTGCTTTTCTTCCCTCGCGTACAAAATCCCGGAACCCGAATAAAACACTGCCATAAACATTAATACAAGTTCATGTAGTATGGAGAGACAATACCCAGGCTCGTCTTTAGGGGGGTGGCACTTTGGCACTGTGCCAAGAGCCCCGCGCTCCAAAGGGGCCCCGCGCTATGGCAGTGATCGCCGCAACGGATGGTGGATGGATGATCAGTCTAAACTATTTTCATTGCCTTAGGGATGAATTATTGTCAATTAAAAATCAATTTTTTGCGGAGGGAGCAGCTAAAATCTAGGGTCTAAATTTTTTTCGCTCGCTCTGCTCGCGAAATTGAAGGCCTAAAACACACAAGATACAGGCCTACCTTACAAAGAGAGGCCTATCTTACAGTTTGTGGTGTAGTGTGGTCACAGGTATTAGGGGTATTAGGTAATGTGGTATTAGGGCCCCGTGGGTAAGTTAGTGCCAAGGGCCCCGCGCTGGCAAAAGACGGCCCTAACAATACCGTCTGGTGCTAACAATTTCTGCTTATTGCATTTAGCCAGACTTGGAGGCTGTGAACCTTTTAGCACTCCAACAAAGACCACGGCACAATGCGGTAGTGACATTGGACGTATAGCCAAGTGTTCGGTTTTTAAGACACAGTATACGAGTATTAGATTCTTTTTTTGATGTAACATAAATTGGCAATATTTAACTGTGAAACATCTATTTCGTCTGGTACTGCAAGGACCGGAGATTTCGACCCGCAAAAATTTGTTTGTTTGATAATACACTAAATAGTCCAAAAGTCCAAATTTATTAAAAAAACAAGCTAGGTCTTTACACTTAATACGATTTGATTTACTTCCAGGAAGCTATTCTGACATAAGGTACTTTATTGTCAAAACTCGACTTCATTCAGGCCATAGGCTGTTTTTATTTTGTTAAGTGCGAGATGCCGTTTATCTGTGTGTTACGCTTACAAAAAGAATAGCGGATCTTTTTTTCAAAAGTACCGTCAAATTGATTGTCCAATTTAAATGAATGGGTAAACTCACAAAAACCAAAATTCCATTACGCCGACTTTGCGACAAAGTCCGCCACAAAGTTTGCGGACTTTTCCCGTGTCTTGTCACGGATTAAATTTTATTAGAGCGACACAAACGAATTTGTCGCGGACTTGTCACGGAATTTGTCGCAACCACCTCGACATGTCATAATGGTATGATAGCTTGAAACTTTTCGTGAAATCCCGGTTTGATTGTTTGCGTCCGCGACTTTCATGGTCCGCATCCGCAACTTTCACCGAAACCACGGGAAAGTTTTTGGTAAAAGGCGGCGTAATGGAATTTGGGCTATAGGCTATTTATATGATTGAGTATTACAAAACAATCATTACAACGTTAGATAAACAATAAAACAATCGACTTAGGCCTACATACGTGCACTATATTTATATGCACATTTCGTGAAAACGTTCGCAGGGAAGACTTACCTGCAGACAAGTACCAAGGTGTTGTCGGTGAAGCAGTAGTGCTGAACGTAGACAACGTTGAATGAGTTGAAGTCGACTGAGTTAACAATGTCACATTGAATGTCACTGTCGAACTGGCGTTCACGTTAAGAACAGGAAACGAAGCGCTCGCCGTCGTCGCTGTCAGCATTTGTATCCATGTTTATATAATCATCGGAATAGAGTTCATAAAAGTGGTAAATAAATGTTGTATAATACAAGCATGTACACAATTTATTTTACAAAGTTTACCAACGTGTTGCAGAAAATCTAAAATTAGGTTGAATCAGCCGATAGAAAATAATTGTGAAGTTTTTTTGACTTTCTAGTTTCCGGCCAAAAATATTGAATTACACCGTGTCTCAAAAAACTGTGCCATTTTTTGGAATAACTCTATGAAACGTCAGCTGATTTTGATAATTTTTGGCAAACAATATCACGAAACAACTTTACGTAAGCGACTCTAGTTTTGGTCACCTTATCTTAATAATGTTGCTACACTATCTTGTGAAATTCAGAAGTCGTAGTTTGGCCGTTTACAAGGTTTACAAGGTGACAAGGTTGTAGGGCTATCAACATCGATGATCTTGAACGACCTTTAAAATAAGGGGTTTTAATGAATTTTTCGCGATTTTGTGTTGCGACACACATTTTAAAAGTGACTTCTGCCAAAATGGCTGGAGATAAACCAAGATAAGCTGCATAGGGAATTTTCGGTATTAAACGTAGATTTTAGCAGACCAAGTCTCGACCCCCTGGGCTCAAGAAGGCCGTCAAAGAGGGGTACCCCCCGAAAGTGGTTATTTTATCACTAGTGGCGTGAAAACGGTTGCACTAGGCCTACTTGCACATAAGTACAGATGTGCTGCTTATCATAACAATCACTAGTGACGAGCTTTTTAGTGGTGTCAACACCGTTGACATTCAATGACCTTAAACCCCAAAATAGGGGTTTCAGTTTTTTGCGATTTTCGGCTGCTGCGCACTCTTGAAGAGTAAATTGCGACAAAATAGATGGAGATAGACCACTAAGACCAGAGCTGTCTGCGAACAGAAACTGCTATAGGCTGTCGCGCGTCTCATGAGCTTTGCTTAAATTACTTGTCAAATCCAGCACAGTCTTAAAAGGGCCTACGAACTACATCACTATATATACGAAAATTTGACGGAAAAATGCGTAACATAAACTAGATGATAATTGAAAAGCGAAAAAATGCATGTAGATAATTTTTGTATGTCCAGTTGCAAATATAGGCCTAGGCTACACCACTAAAATTAATTACAACGCATACAACTGATTAAATAGGCCAGCTTAAAATAAAATACCGCGTAAAATACTTGACAGACTAACCGTTGCTATCAGCACCAGTTGTTGTCGTACACAGAACGAACACGATTACTGTCCAGACTATCTTATCCATCTCTGTGTTAATAAATCTATGTCTTCCTGACGCTACGAGTGTCGTCAGACAATAAAAAGTTTAATTGCTTAGACAAAATGTACGTATGCACATCGGACCATAAGCTGAAATCGGAACATGTACATGTACGTCGGGGTCTATAAGTACGAGACCAATAACAGACTACTATAGATCATGCTAATGCGCAGTTCAAGTCACGTTGGCCTAGCGCCGTAGGCCTATACATAGGCCTACGTAGACCTTCGTAATATAGCGACGTTTATTTCTTTTGTAGAAATCGAAACTGAAGTTTTTCGCAAGCCTACAGATAACATTTAAGTACGCGAAAACGAGCGACAAAACAACAAATATTGGCTACAATACAAAACGCTAAATGCAGAAATTTAAGACACATTGTCTTACATTTAATTAAAGACATCCCTCTGTGTCTGTGTGCGATCAGTTTTGTTACAGAAAATATCTACAAATTATGAACGAATGTTAACGAAATGCGTTAAAGAGGTGATGCCTAGCCAATGGACGCGTCTAGGTTTAGAACCTATGGTCAGGCAACCCACTGTCCATCCTAGCTGCAAAAAAGATGTGGGGATGATTTGCGTGCATTTTTGGCAGTTAACGGAAACTCGGCTCGCATTATCAGCATAATTGTCTCAGCCGTTTTCTCGAAGCTATACGCACAACAGAGCAGTATCTCTAATCTTATTTTTAGCCAATTTTGCCCTTCATTCGTTGCATCAGACTGGCTAGTTGTCTGATGTCTTATCTTGTAGCCTAACGTCTCAAGTCGACTATAAACAATTCAAATAATTGGGGCTGTGCGAATTGAGTAACTTGTTACCGATACTCGCCTTTTTGCTGATTAAGTAACTAAGTCCGGTATTTGTTTCCGAAGCTGAAAATTTATTATTTCGTTAGTAAAAAGCAAAACAGTTACGTTATGTTGTTCTATTGTGTGTATTGTATCGAGGTTCAAATTAACCGTTAAGTTAATAGAACAAGGAATATCGTTTTATTTCTTCAGCAACTGTGTGACGTGCATCCCTAGTTTCGAAAAGAATATGCGGTGGAAAACTAAAAATCATTAACGGCACAGAAAATTGTTTTATTTTATATATATAACGTACGTTGAAAAGTTATGTGTTTTAATAAACGCATTTTTATATTAGGTACCGTTCGCCACCAGTAAAAAAATACTTCACTATTTTTGGCGTGAAGTAAGTCGAGTATTCGACCCAACACTAAAAATAATCTTTGCGGTCATTTTACTCGCTCGTAATTCGGTTCCGTGATTCGGTTCTTCCAGTATAAAGTCTCCGTCTATAGTTTTATTGAATTACCGGAGCATGTTCAGATCCAACGTGTTGTACAGGATAGGATTAGACTGTGGCGAGACTATTCGCGGAGGCATACATGCCGTATTTGACATGTATTTTTAGCACAGTAGGCCTATGGTTACAGATATAGAGACATTTACTAATGTTACGCAAATCTTGCACAAACATTCCAGCAACATTGCGCAGTGATAGATCGTGGTTACTTGTCTTTGTACATTAAACCTAAAAATCTAAAAAAGAACTTAAGAACTTATTTAAAAACTTTAAAACCTCAAAAGCCCAATTGCATTTTTTGTTTTAATTGTTGTGCAATTAAAATAAAAACGGAATTTAATTTCACATTTATAACTGTCACTTAAAAATTTAAAAGGGCACAAAAACCTTAAAAGTTTTTTTTTTTAAAAATAACCTGGGCTTTTTTAGTCTTGCTCAGTTCAGTGCAGTTCAGTTCAGTTACGTCGCTCTGTACACGCTGTAGAACACCTATGCCGAGTCGCGAATACTGACTCGGTGTAGGCTGCTGACGACTGTGCTAACTAATGTTCGCTGGATGAACAATAAAGTCGTACTTAGGCCTACCGCCAACGTTTTTATGACTGGTGGCTTGTTTAGTGCGCTATTACGTAGTCGCTCTGGACTGCCTAAGACGCCCGAATCTACGGCTCTGCTGCGACCAACTATAGATACAGCATACGTATAAGTACAGAGAATGCATGAACATATAGGATTATCTAACATATTTGTATTACATTTACAGACCAACGTTAGAATTTGCGTACATAAGCAAATAGCCGGGTGCATCGTATGCAAAATATTGATATTTATCTACGTTGTAACTGATTGTTAGATTTTTACGCGCGAAAGCAGCTACTGCTTTCAGTGCGTCTTAGGGGAGAGCGGGGTTGGTTGAGACACGGGGTTGAATGAGACACCGCCGCCGTCAAATTTTTTTTTGTGTTTTATCTATAGTATATAAGTTTTTATCTACAAAATTTAATAAATAATCAGATAATAATCGCAATACGTCTATATCTGTGGAGATGTTTTAGTTTTTTTACGAATGTTTGTTTTGGAGGCGCAAAATTTTATTTTAAATAACCGTTGAACTCTGTCTTCTAAGGTAATAGTCGTTGTCACCTATAACAATGAGTTATATTTTGAGAGATCAATATACACGGCATTCAAAAGCGTGAGCGAGATTAATTTATGAGCGATACTACAAGTGATACGGATCGCGAAGCTGGGTCACCCTCGTCGGGGTTGGTTGAGACACTTTCAGTTCAAATATCGTGCAACGACGCCACTGATTATATCACCGAACAATTTGGCCTCTGACCCTTCTAATTCATTTGAGCTAATTCCCACACCAATTACTGGCAATTCCTCATATAAATACTCAGTTTATGAAGTCTTATTTTTAACATAATTTTAATGTCTCAACCACGACTGCCATTGTCTCAACCAGTACAGACTCGGGGTTGTTTGAGACATTAGGGTACTTGTTATTTTTCGTACTTTTTTTCACAAACAAAACAGAATTTTGTTACGCAGACTTATTACTTTTGTTGCTAAATAAATACAGTAATAATAGGAACTCAATAAGTCATACTGAACGCAATACATTTTCAGATATGGTCTTTGGACCGAAAGTGTCTCAACCAACCCCGGTCTCCCCTAGCCATCGCAATTCTGTCCGTCTGTCTGTCCGTCCGTCTGTCTGTCACACGTGTGGATCAGTCAAAAGCGGTGCAAGCTAGAATCACCAAATCTTTACCGTCGGCTGCATGGAAGACTCTAGTTTCAGAAACCGTAAAGCTTTTCCATAAATTCGAAGGGAGTCACCCCGAACGAAGGCGCTAAATGAGATGGGGTGGGCAGAATTTGCGATTTTTGGCCAATAAGTGGCTGTATCTCAGTAACTGTGCGAGATAGGGCCTAGGTTACTATTAATTACTAATAAGAAGTCGTACACTGGCTCTCGATTGGCGCCGAATTCAGTGACCTTGAATGACCTTGAACGCCAAAATAGGGGGTTTTATGGATTTTTTGGCGATTTTGGGCTGCGACACAAGTGGAAACTCAACTTAATTTTGCAGTTTTTCTCACGGCACCGTGCACTAGCATTATTCACAGCTGTACTTATTTGTTTGATTCAGAGATGTTAAAAATGTTTGATGTTGTTTTTATAAATGTCCAGAACATGTTATTGTCATATGTTTTGTTCTTAAGAACGTGCATTGCAAAATAGAACAAGAAATATTATTAGACTGTGACCAATCACTAATCACTAATAGGAAGTTGTACACTGGCTCTCGATTGGTGCCGAATTCAATGACCTTTGATGACCTTGAACTCCAAAATAGGGAGTTTTATGGACTTTTTGGCGATTTCGGGCTACGGCACAAATCTATATCATTCACAAGGTGGCGCCACGGAACTATCGTTATGCGATCCAGATAGAAAATTTGTTTTTTGTATATTAACTTAGCGTGAACACCCCAATTTTCAGCTAAAACACTGAAGCGGAACTGCTATAGGTTTTCGCGCGTCTCGTGCGCATTAGCTCAAATTTCTTATTCTCTTCTGTTATGCTATTACTAGACGTGCCAGTTATCATAGGCGGCTCAAGAATGTCGCATTTTTACTTTTTCATAAAGTTACACTTAGTTTTATGTCTAGTGGGATTTTTAATGATCGTATTTTTTTCGCAGAATGTGCCAAAGAAAGAATTTTGAAAATCAATCAGTATATCGACAAAAGTTTGGTGGAATCGGTAGGCCTACAACGTGGGGTAACCTTGCTTTTTATCCCATGCATTTTTTTTTTATTTTTTTTTTTGTCTTTTTGCCACTTTTTCCGCGGTCTAAAAATTGCTGCAAAATTTTCAGTCCGACAAAGAATACTAATGTGTGTTAAACGGCGCCTTTAATGAGACC
>Ga0056128_1009341_pt1 | contig 12325 bp, 11 predicted proteins | sample WorMetLIZISLAND2_FD_71113 | JGI IMG/M metagenome (GOLD analysis project Ga0056128, IMG submission 71113) | Marine gutless worms symbiont microbial communities from Max Planck institute for Marine Microbiology, Germany - Olavius geniculatus... ...
TGGCGCCAGTCCGCCCGCCCAGAAGCTTTTCTCCACGCAGAAGAAAGACCAGTGTTCAGAGGTCTCAGGTCTGCCTCCACCGAACGTAACCAGGTGTAACTGGGTCTCCCTGCGGGCCTTTTCCAATCCGGAGGAGGCTTGCGTCTCGCGGCAGCAATGGCACGATGGTGATCTTCGTCAGGAGAGCTGCTGGCGATGTGACCGAAGAAACGGAGCCATCTGCTTGTAACTATGCTGGAGAGCGGCTGGTAATGCGAGCGATACGCTACTGAAAATATTAGAACTGTGCCATTTAGCAGGTTATGTATATTTGCCACACAACACAGGTGAATGCACTCTGCCTAACCTCAGCCTGAATGCAAACTGGTACTTCATTCACCTACTCTGGAGACAGAGATGACCTGGGTTGTTGTTTACATATCATAATGGTTCGCTTGCCTGGAGACAGTCACGTGTTTAAGTTGTGACCAGGCTTAGCAATGGGCAACAAACTGCATTGTGTTTTACAGCATCTTGTATTTATCTTGTAGATTTGCATGGCAGTTTGCTGTGTTGCCGAAGCACTATGATTACCTTGAGCTGTATTTTTGACAACTGTCCAGGGCGGTGATGGTTTTAACCACTACAAGGTCAGAGCACGGATGGCGATCATGGAGAAGAATTTCAAGCTGGCTGAAAGTATTTTTCTGGAGCAGGTTTGTTCATTGTTGATATTCTGTAGTTTATGCAGTTGCAAGGATGGATTTTGCTTTGCTATTTCTAGAGCTAAAGTAGCGTTTTCTTGGATTTTTTGCATTTATTAGGCACTAGAGCAGTGCTGTATTTGACTGTTGTAATTTAATGTTTTTACTATCTTTCTGCACATATAGTGAAAGATGCAACAAGTTGCATTGATGTGACAATGTGTAGAATCACGTGGATGAAGCAATTGAAATGTATCAGGAGCTGCACAAGTGGGATGATGCTATTATTGTTGCTGAGGCCAAGGTAATGCAATGCATTATTCACTTTATTCAAATGCACTATCAGTATGCAGGCCACACATGCATAAATAATGTTAGAAATACAATACAGAAATGCAATGATGTGAAACAAAAAATATCAGTACAGGTTTCTGTAGAGAATTTTCATTGTAAAAGTAGGTAGAATATGAGTTAGGGTAACTGTCTATTGTATGCACATGGCCATTTAGTAATAATGATAATAGATAACGTGTCATTTTATGCGGTCATCATATACAATAGGCCATATTTTAAGTCTTGCCCATTTATTCGTTTTTTTGTCTGTTCCCATGGCTTCTAACTTGACAAGAAGTTTGAGCTAATGTTCACGAGATGCACGAAAGCCTATAGCAGTTCCTGTTTGCAAACTCATTGTTTGAATTGCCAGGGGGTTGGGGGGCTGTTGAACCCCCCAACTGTTTTTTCAACCCCCTGACACACTGTCAAATTATGTTTTGGGGTCAGCTGTATGATATATACATAGGATTTATATCACAATTTTGGTCGAGTTCCGACAGTCGATAACTTTAACCCTCCAGCTAATTTTTCACAATCCAAACATTGCGCAAACTGTCAGTTTGGGATGTGTAATGTGTAACTAGCTGGATATCCCCGTGGCACGTTGCAACAAGGCCTGGTGCCAATCTTCACTCGTTTGAACCATATTTGCATTAAAACAGTTAACCCTGCAGAGTGGAATATTCACTGCATATTGTGTGAATTGTTTGAATGACAGATGCATCCTCAGCTGGAGAACTTGCGTAAGAAGTACTACCAGTGGCTGATGGACACGCATCAGGAGGGTAGGGCGGGCGAGCTGAAGGAGCGAGAGGGAGATGACATGGCTGCTATAAACCTCTACATGAAGGCTGGATTGCCGGCACGTGCTGCCCGAACTGTCTGCAGTCGCGATGTCAGTATCCGCCACGTTCCAGTATCCGCCACATATGTAGCAGTCTGACCTACTTTGACCACACCTCAGTGTCCATGTGTAGTCAGTGCTGCCATTGAACCTTGCAAAAGCACTGCAGGCAAACTGGACAACAATTGCATAGCCTAGAAGATAGTCCCATCACCGTCACTTGTATAATCAAGAAGGCGTTTTACGTATAGACATCTGAGCTTGTTGTGGTTGGTGCTTGCCTGGTATATGACCCAAGTTGACTGGAGTGGATGGATGGCTTTGTTAACAGCCAGTGCCCTTAAAGGTCCATGGCCACGGTCAAACTCACTTGTGAAATTTATGTATATTTTAATTAGACATTTTACTTTGCATGTATATAATATGTTGATTTAAGCTTTATAAATGTATGAAAGTTAATGTCCAAGTATAACAAAAAATGGCTTTACGTTACGTTATGCTAAAAATTCTGATCTTGACAAGTGGCCGGGAATGATGTTACCGGTTGTACACAGTCACTGTTTACCAATTAATTTTAATATTATTAATGACAAAAAAATACTGTGCCGCATGAAAACTGCAGCAGTATATAGGTAGAAAATATGATTTTATAATGCTAATGTTTCTATGCATAATTGCATATTTTACGTTGATGACGTGTTCAGCCAGTGACGCCATTAGCTTGGCGTCTCGTTTTCTACAGCGTTTTTGTAGATTGTCAATTTCAAATGTAAATTTCTTCGTGTTGACAAAACGCTGGTCGCCGATGTTACTATAAAAACTAGAAATTTGGGGCAAAGCCCACGTGAGTCTGCCCGGCGCCCTAAGTCCAATTGGGGGAAAAATTAAGGAGGGGGTGAAATTTCCCATGTAGCAAAGTCACGTGTCCAAACTCAAATGCATTAGCATACACAGAATGTGCATTGTTGACTTAGGGTAGGTCAACATCTACGCCCATAACTTTTTCGTTAGTGGACCAAAGTTTACAAATTTTTTTCATTTAACCCCCCCATGGATCGCCCTCGATTAAGTTTGTTTCTGATTTTTGATACCTCAATTGGTGTCTTAGACATTCACGGTCAAATTTAAAAGTTGTGCAAAATCGTGCCAAATTTTTAAAGTTTTTGCTCTCCCAAATTGTTGGGGTGCGGGCCCCCAAAATTTTGTACATTAGTGTTCATACTGACCATATGGCACATCATATGGCCAATTTTTTTTGGTTTTACTCCCTCTACTCTTAAAGTTATAGGCACTAATTCACTAAAATTTAAGCCAAATTTGGACCCTTCTTTGAAAAAATATGTAAGGCGGGCTTCGTCCCCGGTGGAAGGTGCACTAGTAAGACTTGGTCATTTTCTAGCGTGTGTAAAAATATGAGGCCACAGCACCCCCTTGGGGCCGAAATATGGTCTCTCGAAAAAGTCGATTTTGGTGGATATGATTTCATCATTTAATTTACATGATTAGTGGACCAAAGTTCACCGAACTTTTTTCACCCAATGCGGGAGGAATCGCGCTACGAAATGTACTTGTCTTATTTTGAATATTTTCATCCGTTTTGGAGATATTCGTCGTCGAACTTTGAAGTCGTCCAAAATCGGGCCAAATTTTGCATGTTTTTGACCCCTGAATTTTTTTGGGGGGTGGGCCCCCCGAAATTTTGACCGGCATTATAAAATTCGGCTTAGTACTGATCACCGTGCAAAATTTCACGCCAATCGGCCGACGCATCTTGGAGATCTCGCGTTGACAAAAAAATAAACATCTGCAGCAAAATATAAGTCCTTCCAAAACTATTGTTTCCGGATATACTAATTATTAGAAAATTGTGCTGTTTTAGGAAAATGGATAAAATATATATGTTAATTTTGGTGTCCATGGACTTTTCACTGATCTTGTTCGTATGCTAACTCTTGTTTCAGTTGAATATATGAATGTATGAATGGTTTGTAGCTAATCAAATTGAAATCTAAATCTCAAAACAGTTTGATTTAGCGCCAGCCATTGTCATTGTGAATTGGAAGCACTGTGACCTGTCTCCGGTGTGGTAGGCTTATCATATTAATGGTCATGCTTGTGGTACGAAATGTCATCGGGCATCTGTCTGTCATCCGTAACGCATGCATTGTGGCTAAACTATGTAGTCAGTTTGACACTTTGCTTGATGTGCATGACGTGTACTGCGCAGGAGTTGATGAATAATTCAGAACTCATCAGTCGCATTTCTACTGCACTAATCAAGGGCGACATGTATGAGAGGGTCAGTTGTTGCTGTTTTGTTAGCTTTAACGTTTATTAAACTATTGAGTTTAGTTCAAAGTACTCACTTTTAGTTACTGGCAATATCGTTAATGCCAGTTTCCAAACACTTGTATCAAAAGAACAAGAAGGGCACTAGTGTAAACATTTGGTCTTCTTTGTAGTTAAATGGACATAGACTGTTTGATCATTCATTCTTTTTCGAAATATTCACAGAGAGCAAAACTTTTGTAGATGTTCGAGAATTTTGCACTGCTGCTTTTGGCCTAAAAGTTAATTTTTCTTATGAGTTGTGCTGCTCTAAACTTATTCGGTATTTTTGAGCTTCAGAATGGTTAAGAATTTTTCGGAGCAAAAGATGAGATTGTAAGATGTAATGTTTTTGTTTGATTATTTTACGAGCACATGTTTATGCATGTTGCAGGCTGGTGATTTGTATGAGAAAGTGAGCAGGAATGATGAAGCGCTGCAGTGCTACAAGAAAGGTTTTGCTTACCGTAGAGGTACAATTAGTCAGACACACGTATTCAATCTATAAGCACACTAAGCACACGTCTTTATTTTGTGATATTTTTTGTACATTCTATGTCCGTGGTGTTAAGCAACTTGGCTTCATTCTGCAGTGAACAGTCTAGACGTTTTCAGTTTCTGCACGTTGTCAAATATACGATGTTCGTTAGTGCTTTTACGCTGTTGGTTAATTAACAGAAAGGTCGTCTGGCGTGTAATAAAAGTCTAGCTTCAGTGTTTCAATACTTTACATCATCTAACTTTCAGGGGACAGTTTGACTCTGTGGAATAACTTTGCTAAACGTTTCTCGTTAAACTTTGATAAAAGTCGCATAGCAAATTACTTACTGAAAACAAGCAGAGTGCATGACATGAATATACAATAGTGAGAGACAAACATTTGATCATTTGTTGTCAGCTGTGGACCTGGCACGTCACGCATTTCCACAAGACGTCGTAAAGCTGGAGGAAGATTGGGGCAACTACTTGGTGCAACAGAAACAACTGGATGCCGCCATCAACCATTTCATCGAGGCTGGGTATGTCGTAATTTTTATGATGTATGATATAATAAGTGATTTGCAGTGAAAACTGGCCAGCAGGATGCCAGTTTAATTTAGTAAGTAAGTAAGTAAGTAAGTAAGATGACTTAAGGGGCGCAATTTAACAGTTAGCCACAATGTGCCACGCTCTCAACAACCGAACAAAAATGTCTTCAGCAGCCGCTTGAACTGTTCGAAGTTAATGTCAGTTTGTCTCAGATGTGTTGGAAGTTTGTTCTGTTCTGCTAGCGAATGGCCTGGTGGCATGATATATTGGACTTGCAATTAAGAGGTTGTGGGATGTGGGTTTGACTGCCAGTGGGATCGCTATCATGTGGCTACTACTTGGAAGGGTGAATGCGCACAGGTAGACCATCTTGGTTAACTCAGCCTTCCATTTCTGCATTTTTGATAAATCGAATACCATTCAGCTTGGCTAAAGTCAAGGCAGGGTACATTCATTTGTGTTGGGTAGCAGTTAACACTGTGTGATCTCATATGGCAGGTGATGCTCCATAGCTTGAGATGGGTTTTCCATAAAGAGCTATACATAGCTTACACTGCACCATGCTGCTACATCTATCGTCGTTCAATACTTGTTATCTGACGGGAAGTGTTTCATTACAGCGCTACTGTGCGATGTTTCCGTACAGAGCGACGTTGAAAGCGGTGGATGCGGCGGTCAGTTCTCGCCAGTGGCTGAAAGCCGTTCAGATCCTGGAAGTGCTGCCGATGAGGCCCGACGTCCAGAAGTACTACAAGAAGATTGCCCAGCATCACGCCAACATGGGAGAATACGAGGTACGATGATTAGTTTTCCACGGAGCCTGCAGGTTTCCATCCAGTGTAATTGCACACAATGCAATGCAATGCATTTTTTGATGCAAGTGATGTATGTGACACAAGAAAAGTACACAGCAACTAAATGAATGCAGCAGATGCAAGGAAGCAGCTAATGCAGAGGAGACAGCCGGTGCAAATGACACAATGTCTGTTTTTGCATTGCATTGGTTGTGTTCACTGGAAACCAAGCTTATGGTAACTTTGTGTGAGTGTTTTTGCGTGGTGCATACTAGTGTAATGTGTATTTTTGTAACAAGAAATCTGAGCTAATGCTCATGAGATGCGCGAGAGCCTATAGCAGTTCCTGTTTGCAGGTAATCTTGGTCTATCTCCACCCATTTCGTCGCAATTCACTCTTTTGCAGCCAAAAATCGCCAAAATATCATTAAAAACCTCTATTTTTAGGATTCAAGGTCAATCAAGTTCATCAACGTTGACAATTTTCAGAAGCTTGTTGCCAGTGCTGGTTATGTTAAGCAGCATAGTCTGTGCCTATCCGCAACCATTTTCACGCTAGACAAGCCAGCAGCGGATAAATAACCACTTTTAAGAGGGGAACCCCTCTTTGACGTTCGCGTGCGCAGGCCTCCTTGAACCTAGAGGGTCCAGACTTAAATTGCTAAAATCTACATTCAATGCTGAAAATTTTTTTATGCAGGTTGTCTTGGTCTATCTCTAGCCATTTCGATGCAATTCACTTTTGAAATGCGTGTCACAGCCTGAAATCACAAAAAAATCACTAAAACCCCCTATTTTGGGGGTTCAAGGTCATTCAAATCATCGATGTTAACATTTCTAAGAAGTTCATCACCAGTGCTTGTTATGATAAGCAGCATGTCTGTGCTTGTCTGCAACTATTTTCACCTTAGACGAGCCAATAACGGTAGAATAACGCTTTTTAAGGGGGTGCCGCTTTTTCTTTCCCTCGTTTGTGAGGACCCCCTCCACCCAGTGGCATGAAATTTTGTCACAAAATACTAGACTTTAAGCTATCATATGGTGAAAACCCGAAATCTCTATCTAATTTGGGCTCTAATCGGTACTGGGTTGTGACAGATACCAAGACAGACACCAAGACAGAATTACCATATAGCTAATATGCAGCTATGCTAGCTCTTGCACATAAAAAATCAGTCATTGTACCAGTGTTCACATTCACACGACAATGGAGTGTTACATGTTGTCTAATGTTTACGTCCACTGAATGAAGATTGATGTTACATGTTATTCTGTCTGTTTATCTGCAAAATTGCTCGGTAGTCATCAATGGATTTAAAAAAAATGTTGTACAGTGGGCCCAGTGGGGTGTGCAGCCAGCCAACTGTACTCTGTGTATTTGCAATAAAAAGCCTTGAAAACAGATGTTATTACTACACTATGGGTCTTATTCTTGTGGCTCAGGAAGTACTTTATAGGGTGTTTACATGATCTAGCAAACGTCCAGCAAACTTCCAGCAAACTTCCAGCAAATGTATTCAAAATACACGTGAATTGCTTTACGTTTGCTGGACGTTTGCTGCCATATGTTATAATGGAGCTGGACGTTTGCTGGAAGTTTGCTGGACGTTTGCTGGATCGTGTAAACACCCCATTGCTTTGTATTATGTTGCAACATTTATATGCCTGTAAGTGTGTGACATTTGTAGCTTGCTGAGAAATACTTTGTACAAGCTGATAGTATAAAAGATGCTATTGACATGTACAACATGGCCAGCAAGTGGGAAGAAGCGTATCGGGTCAGTAATATGTGCACTAAATACTGAGCACTTGCATGTGGTGATGTGATGAGCGCATTTGAACATGTGCCATCTGTCACATGCAGCCAGTCTGAAAATTAATAACAAATGATATTAGACATAAAACATGAATCAGCTTGAGCTCGAAATTCTGGTAAACTTTCCAGTAGTCTGTGACGTTAAGTCCCATATCATTCTGCATTATGAAATAGTTAGCTATCATAGTGATAGTTGTTATATTCTGTTTTCAGTGGTTCAGAGAGTCGCTAGTTATTTTCTCAAGATTGTTTGTTTTTTGTGCATTTTTAGATTTTTTTGTGATTCTTTAAATTACACTTTGGCTAAGAAGATAAGTTGCTCTAGAAGTCTGCAAAATGGTTGGCATTGCTGCAGTATGTGCACTGCTTTTGACTTACAATATTGTAGCAAAGCTGCCTGTGTGGAGCCACATAAGAACATAATACTTCGTCTACATGATGAGGCAAACATGAAGCAAACATGAAGCAAACATATTCGAAATACACGTGCACGACGTGTGCTCCAAGTTTGCTTCATGTTTTCTTCATCGTGTAAACAGGGTATTACTTGGACAGCGTGGCTTCTACTTTGCCCGACCTGCTGTTTTTAACAGTTTTCCAGGTTATCTACTACAATGTAAATGACTCTGGTTACCTCAAAACTGAACTGTATTTTGTAAAGTGGATTAACGTTACTGTTGTCGGCAGTTATGGGTGTTTTCGGTGAATGTTGCTTTGTATTGTACTTTATAACGTACTGCTGCTAGTGAAGGATATTATTTGTATATAAAGTTGCATGTGTGTAATTGTCCGCAGCTGGCGTCAACTTGTATGAACAGAGATGAGATAACCGAGTTGTATTCCAACCAAGCTGGCAGCCTGCGAGCAAAGGGCCGTTACAAAGATGCTGAACGGTGAACATATGCAGTAGTTACATTGTTGCATAGGCCGTGGAACATCGGGGGTAAGGAGGGCACATCCCCCTTGCTTTTTCAAGTGGGACATGTGATGTTATTTCCCCCCTCATTTTTATGTGCAAATAAGCTTTTACTGTTGATTTTTTTTAGTTTTGCTTGTATGAAAAACAATGAAATGTAGGATAACAAAATGCAAAATATGAATAATAAGGACAAATTCTTACTTATTTATGATTTTCAGTTTTGGGTGTTTTTATTCCTGCCTTTTACCAAAGGCTTACCTTTACTTTCAAAGACTTAATTCTATGCATTGAGGCCTATAGGTATATAGCTTAAAATTTTGTCTCTTTTTTGCATGCAGTGTCATTTTTTTTTGCCTGTTATTTATTGCAGCTGTCTTTTCAAATTGTCTGATTGTTGTTTTTGTTGTTCACCTCTAACTTTTCTTGCAGTATAAGATAGGACAGAACTTACAGGATGCAAGATATATTTTTTCTAGTGAATGACTTGACTTTTGTTCAATTGCGGGAAATTTTTTTTCGCTTTTGCCAACAGAGTTTAAAAGTGTTACTTGAACAGCATATGTGTAAAATTCTATTATCTGTTGCTCTTTTCTTGTGTCTGATTAACGTAGTTGCCTTACAATGGGCTTGGTAAGTGCTTGGATGCACAGGTAAACCATCTCGGTACATAGGCAACCAGCTAGGTCAACTCAGCCTTCCATCCCTTTGAGGTATGGTAGGTAACTCAAGTACCGGTGTAGTGAAAAATTCGTCGTACCGAAAAATTATTTCCACACGCAGCAGTACGGGTTAGGGTTAAGATTAAGGATAGGGTTAAATTTAGGGTTAGGGTTAGGAGTAGGAGTAGGGTTAAGATTAGGGTTAGGATTAGGTCTAGGGTTGAGGTTAGGGTTCGGGTTAGGGTTAGCGTTAGTTACATTATGACAATATGGGGGTGGGAAGAATTTTCCGGTGCGACGAATTTTCCACTACACCAGCCTGCCAGGCTGTGGTTAATGCAGGGCACGTTCACCTGTCAGATGGCGTGTAACACTGTGGATTCCATATGGCAGGTGACGCTCTGTAGCTTTGAGATGGGTTTCTGTGAAGAGTACATACCATCTGTACTGTACCGTTTGTACATGCGATCCATCTGTTGTTTGTCTACCTGCTGCCAGGTTGTACATAACGGTTGGCAAGTGTGAAGAGGCGGTGTCGATGTACAAGCAGCTCAAGATGTATGGTGACATGGTAAGACTTGTCAAGCAGTACTTCGCTGAGCATCTTGACGCCACTCACCTACAACTTGCCAAGGTCAGTGACTTGCTTTCTCACTTGGTTGAATTTTTATACTGTTTTGCTTTTTGGTCTTGTTTTAAGTGGCGCACCTTCATTTTCAGGCTGAGGTCAGTAAAATAGATTATTGAACTAGTTTCCTAGTGCGTAAATTTGATTGGGCTATATTTTTGATATTTTAGCTAAGTTTTGAGTCACATAACTTTAAAGTTTACTGGTCTACTCGTACGTAGCATTGTGCATCCAGTGTGCCAAGGAGGAGTCAACAGTCAGTTGAGCCAGAATGGTGCACTAGTTTTACTTATACAATGCTGTAGGAATTGGAGGCAGCTGGCAATATACACCAGGCAGAGTACCACCTGATTCAAGCCCGTGACTGGAAGTCTGCTGTGAGCATGTATCGCAATGCTGGCAAGTGGGAAGATGCGTACCGCATTGCTAAGACACACGGTGGTCCGGCATGGGCTAAGAACATCGCGTTCCTGTGGGCTAAGAGTCTTGGAGGAGACTCAGCTGTCAAGTTGCTGTCAAAGTTTGGTCTTCTCGAGGAGGCAATTGATTATGCAACGGATAACCTGTTAGTATTGTCATTTTTTCCTGAAATTGTATTTTATTTTAATAAATGCTGTATTATCATTTTTATGCTCGTTAATTTTGTGATGTTATTAAGTTCTGTATATCAAAAGGTTTTGTTGACAGATAAAGTCATATTGGGTATTTCAGTTGCACTTACAGATTGCTTTTGTTGTTAGTTTTTGTCTCAGAACGTTCCACTGGCTTAGAAGAAAGTGTGTACAACTTTGGTATAACGGATAACCAAGTTTGCAGTATTGTGCAGCAGTTTTTTCTAGCAAAATTTTTGTTGTTAGTTTTAAAACTCTGACCTTTTTTAATTACTGATTTCGTGTATACATACATGTAAATGTGTTGTATATCTTTAGGGAAAGTATATTTTAATTCTTTTTGCTAAAGTCGATTTGTAGGCCTATGGATAATTCTGCTTAGTTTGTTGCAGAGTATTTGACTTTGCATTCGACCTGGCAAAGATTGCGATGAAAGAGAAACTGTCTGAGATCAGCAACAAGTATGCGGTGTATCTGGAGGATGAGGGCAAGTTCTCAGAAGCTGAAGTAGAGTTCATCAAAGCAAACAAACCAAAAGAAGCAGTCTTGATGTACGTTTTCTGTGGACTTCAAATTGCTTTTTGTTGTTCTTGTTGTTGCATGAAGTCTTCCATGTAGCAAATCCTTTGTTTGAAAATGTCATGCATTGAACATTATTGTTAAGGTTTTTTGTTAGTCACATATTGCCATGTGTATTTGTCATTTCGATTTGTGCAATTTGCAAAAAAAACTAAATCATAACGTGAAAGTGGTAACACATTTATTTGTTGAGCTGCCTGATGAACAGAGGCAAGATATGGGGGTCATCCTAAAAGTTCCTGGCCTCAACATATTAGACAATTATATTTTTACAATCTATACATCAGTGAAACGTACTTCCTGACATCGTTGTAATTTATGACGTCATAGAGCATTAAGCTGAACTGATTTGGTGCGCCAACACAAGCAGCATTTGAATCAGGCTGATTGTTGCATGAAACTTTTTCTGTCTGTAGCTGAATTGACCAAAGTGGGGCTCCTTGGCATCTAATTTTACGAAAGCCCTGACATCTAAGTTTATGAATTTCTCATTTGGGTCTGTGAATGTACTATAGCCTAATCTGTGGTAGCCGTAAATAAAAGCACTTTAGCCAAAATATGACGCAATGCCAATATCTGAATGTATCAGAAAAATTTTATTAACAATTTAACTGTTAATTATATCATTTGTTGTGCTAATGAAAGGCCAGCTAGTGACTAGTGACTTGTGACTAGTTACATGGGTCCCTGATGGGCAGGGGGCTGGGAGGGGCCTGGGAGCAAGCCCTGTGCAATTTCCCCAAATTTCAGCAGTGCAGTCCAGTCAAAAGTTAACAGATACCCAGCTGGCTGTTCATGACTTTCTACACCAAGACCACTCTGCATACAGCAACGACCTTACCCTCAGTGACTATTATCTGTTTTGAAATCTGAAATTTGACAATGATGGTGTCCGCTATCCATGATGATGAATGACTCAAGCCTTTTTCATGGTGCTGGAAATCGGTTGTATTTAATGCTGTGTGACGTCATAAATTGGAAGTGACAGGGTTATGGTTGCAAGATTCCAGGCACGACCGTTTAACATGTCTGTCGTTCAGGTATATGCACCCACGTCAGACGGTACAGACGAACAAATGGAACAATTCTACGCAGACCT
>Ga0056128_1009344_pt1 | contig 12323 bp, 11 predicted proteins | sample WorMetLIZISLAND2_FD_71113 | JGI IMG/M metagenome (GOLD analysis project Ga0056128, IMG submission 71113) | Marine gutless worms symbiont microbial communities from Max Planck institute for Marine Microbiology, Germany - Olavius geniculatus... ...
GGTATGGAAAGGGGGAAGGGAGTGGGGGAAAATGGGGAGGGGAGTCCGTCTGAAACATTTTGATTTCCAGACCTTGGCAGTTCTAGTAAATGTTACGAATGATTTGTTTGTAGCAAGGTGAAGGTGGTGTCAAGCCTGTGTGTGTCAAAGCGCAGTGATCGGCTGTACGTCGGCACTGACACTGGCGACCTGTACACTGTTGAAGTCTTGTCTTTCAAGCTCATCCAAGCAGTCGTCAAGCATGAGATGGTCGTACAGGGGTTTGTATTCAACTTTATGTAGTTTGCTATTGCTTGGTAGTCTGACGGTAGCATGTCAGACTGGTGATCGCAAGGTTGATGGTTCAACTCTCACCCGGTGCACTACCAGGTAACAACACTGGGCAAGTTGTTCACACACGTGCTTCTGTTCACCAAGCAATATAAGTTGGTATGGGCCAAAAGGCCTTTAATGTTCTGCGGCTGGGAAGTTAGCCATAGGTCTGGTGTCGCACTGGCCAAATGCATCACGGACTCCGTGGTTTATCCACCTACGGGCTCAACAGCCAACATATGGGAGATGAGCACCCTGCCTACGCTTGAAGGGACATGGCCTTTTACCTAAGGAGGTTGTGATACCCTGCATTTGTTCATTTATTTTTTAAATTTTTATTTATTTGGTTTGGGTCTGTTTGATTTTTAGCAGGATTACACAAAAAGTTACTTGACGCATTTTGGTGAAATTTTTAGGGAAGGTTAGACTTAGCCCAACTCAGAGGCAATTAGATTTTGGCGGTGATCCAAATCAGAATGAGGATCCGGGATAGGACCGAATGCTTTTTTTATTAAATGTAGAGATATAGGAAAGGTTGCTGCCACCTGGAAAATCTTGAAAAATGTATTAAGTTTGCTTGTAAAAAGTAATTAGAAATGTTCAACAGAGAGTAAATGCTGATTTGCAGATAAGACTCCAAAGTAAATAAGTAAGGAAGTACCGATTTATTTAGCATCAAAATCTCACAACAGAATTAGGTTAGCTGGACCGTTGTTGCATGTCAGAGTAATGTCAGCCAGTTGAGTCAGATTGGTGACTGATCGATCTTTGCTCATTTGTACGGTGAAGTGTTGCACATGTTTTAGTGTTACTGGTGCTTTTAGCTTTAGTTTACATATTACATTTATCATTTGCAAAAAACAAATTAGAATTGAGGGTACGTTTTTGAAAAAAAATATGCCAGTATTTTACGATCATTTTAGCCATTGGCTGCAGCGACGTGTAATACTGATGTTTTATTTTTTCATTCATTCGTTCGTAAAATTTGTTATCGGTGTGTCATATTTTCTGGTAGATTTTTGTTGTTATTTAGTCTGCTTGTTTGTTTGTGTTTCGAATGGTAAATTATCTAGAGTTGACAGTGCATTTCACCATCACCCAGGAGCTCTGGAGGCGATAGCACAGAATCCTGCAGATGCTGACCAAGTAATCACTATTGTGTGAAATTTGTAATAAAACAATTTCAATTTTTTAAGCATTTGAGCTATTTTGCCTTAGTTATTTCAGTAGTTTATAAATGCAAATTAGTTTCTGTGTGTGTAGTTTTGATAATCTGTTTTGCTCTTTGTTTACTAATATTGTCTCAGCCTTCTGCTTCTCATGGGATCGTAAGAGTGAACATTAGCTGTAAGACATAATCGTGAAAACTTGGCCTTGTAGTTGGTTATCTTGGACTGAAATTTGCCCAGTGTATTTTTCTTCATTTTTATTTTCTATTTTTTGTATTATTTAACCGCTTTTGTCATTTGCAAGTGCAGCAACCTGTTTTGTATGTAAAACTGTAGAAAGCTTGTTGCATTTGTAATTTCTAACATTTCTTTTTCTATATTTGTCTAGATTGATATGCTTGTCATCATTATCAAGTTGACTTTGGTTTTGTTTTAAAATCTTTTGATTTCTTTTCTATACGTTTCATTATTATCGCTGTTGGGCTATGAGTAACATGGTCTGATCCTACTTTTGTTCAATGATTATTTATTACGTATTATTGTTGTTAATGACAGATACTGCTGGGCTATGAGCGTGGTCTGATTGTTTTATGGAACGTGGTTCAGAACGATGTTCAGCGTGCTTACATTTCACTCCAGGTTTGTGGTCATATTGCATTTTTTTCTTTTTTTGTCATCTAATTCTTGGTTTTTTTATTCAGTTTTCAATTTTTCCCAGAGATTTGCCACATTACATGTTTTGGTCATCTCTCTGTCTGTCTGTTTTGTTCAGGCCTCTAACTGGAAAATAAAACCATCGGAAAAATCAACAATATTCTGTAGTAAAGTAATAGAAGTGTTATAGTTGTAGTTGTAGTTGACTGTAGTAGTAGTGTGAGTAATAGCACACCATGGTCCATAAAAAATGTGCCAAGTTTATTTTTTGAATAGTTTCATGAAACATTGGTCGATTTTAATAATTTTTGGCATGCAGCATCAAGAAGAAACTTTACGCAAATGACTTTAGTTTTGGCCACCTCACTTTAATACTGTCACTACACTACCTTGTGAAATGCAGAAGTCGTAGTTTGGCCATTTACAACAATGAATTCATACTGGATGGCGCATGCGTTGGCTCAGTAATGATTAACTGAAAAGTAACAAACATGATTGGCAGATATTGTTTCTCAAAAAGTCACACGTGTCATATCACATCATCTTTATTACAACATGTGCTCAAAATGTCCTCCTCTAGAATGAATGCAAGCTGTAGATATTGACACTACTCGCTAACAGCATGTCTAGTAACCTGCATTTCACAAGGTAGTGTAGCGACAGTATTAAGGTGCATTGGTCAAAACTATAGTCATTCGCATCAAATTTCATCTTCATGTCACACGCCATAAATTATAAAAATCGGCTAATAGTTCACAGAGCTATTCAAAAAATAACAGTGGCACTTTTTTACAGACCACGGTGTAGTACTAGTAGTAGTAGTAGTAGTTGTTGTTGTTGTTGTTGTTGCAGCAGTTGGAGTGTCTAACATTCAGTCGAGATGGTCGTGAGTTCGTCTCGTCTCACACTGATGGCAGCTACATTGTCTGGACTACGGATGAGTCTAACTTTCCAAAGGAACCTGCCACGACGCCTTACGGTAATTCCTTCCACCTTTTGACTGATATTATCACAGTGTATTAACACAGCTAAGGTGCAGCAGTCGTTTGGCATCAGAAAGCATTAGAGGGTGACTTTACTTTTGACTTAGACTTTTGCTGAGCAAAAGCTAAAGCTAATGTCTGTACTGAGACTTTGGTTAGACCTAAGTTCAACTAAACATTGGTCTAAGTCTATATACTTTACAAAAAATGATTAGAAATAGATGGGAAATAAATCAACTGGTTATGCTTTAGCTTGCTTGTTCAACTGCATGGCACACGTTGAGTTTTTTTAACATCAATGTGTATAGAGAATTTGTTATTTTGGTTGTGTTGTGCGAAGGGCCATATCCATGTAAGGCAATTACACGGATGGACTGGAAAACTTCTTCCAGGTGAGTTATTGTTTGGGCAGTATATGTAAAAATAAATAAATATTTTTTGTATAGTTGTCTTATCAGTAATTGTGTGTTATAACTACATGCTGAATCATAAAACTGAGGCTACCATGTTGTCATAGTTTTGTCAAATATTGATCGACTTTTGCAATTCTTTCACCGACACACATTCCGACAAATTTGCAGAAAGGTAATAGCTAAAGATTTCACCACACATGAAACATGTTGCTAAACTCTCGTGTAAACTATTAATATCGGTATATTAGCACTTTAGGTTTGGTAGCTGTGCACTTTCCCGCACTCTGTCTTTCTCATCCGTATTGTCCGCAGTATTTGCAGGCAAAGCAGCCTCAACCACTCCACTGACGGCATCTCTTACACCAGCGGCTGAGGATGTGGTCATTACTGCTTCTGCCATATCTGCTCACCTATCAAGCAAATCAAATCGACCAATTATATAACTGTTTGTAACCATGAAAAAATTGTACGGCCCCCATGCTTTATAATTCTTTAATTGGGGGCAGCATGAGCCAGCAGTAATCAGACTGTGAGAAATAGGCATAAATAACGCAATTCAAATTAAGAATAATAATAGTAGGGTTGTTATTGAGAGTCTCGAGGATCGAAACTTGAGAAAAAATCTCGATCTCAACAATTATATTTTTCACCCGTCAAGAATTCTGACAATAATACCACACAGTACATAGGTTCTAGTGTTCAGCAGTGAGTTGCAGTCGACAGTTTATGGCTGTAATTAAGTTGGGTGAGGTGAGGTGGGCTAACGTTAGTGATTCAGGGTGTCTACAAATCCAGCCTAACAAATTTCCAGGAGCTTTCCAGGACACATTTAACAAACTTCCAGTACGGTAGACTTTTTACATTAATCGAGCCTCTTAAGCATTACAATTACGTGTACAATGAAATGACAAGCCACAAAATATTAATGTATATACGAGTATAATTTTGAAATGTCTGCAACTGAACATGTGATGATGAGCTCCGGCCAACGCTCATTACTGTGCCATCCTTCCTGCTGATATACGAAAATTACACGGCAAGTTATAAAAGTTTTCCAGGAGCATCAATAAAATTCCAGGAGATTTCGCGGTCACTGCTACACAATTTTGAAACTGAGTAGCAATGTCTCGCAATTGATTAGCAGTTCTGTATCGGCAGTATATCTGTGCAAATTTTGTAGGAGTAATGAAAATATGGTTAATGTTTCTTATGACTAAAAAGGAAAGAATCAACTACAGATCAGTCTTTGTTGTGCAATATACACTGGGATGTAATGACAGTACACAGTGTAGTGGACAACTTTATTTGCATAGTAGAAATTAAACTGAACTGTCTAAAACAGTCTAAAATACCACCAGAATTCAAAAATAAAACGACTCATGTCAGCAACAGCAACTAAACATGTTGTCAAATGCACGATGCTGTTGCGAAGATAATTATGCTTAAGCCTAACTCCAACTTACATATAAGTATACAGCATACCACAGAGTTTAATGCCCTAAGAATCAGTTTTGAATGCTAACTGCAGTCGTATTTACGGTTGCAATACATTAATTTTGTCGAATAGTGTTTTGAAGTTTTGTTTACAAGTTGCCATAGACTATTTAGTATTTAATAAATATTTATAAGTAAGTAATTAAGTAGGTTATTTTATGGCCATAGGCAGGCTAGCATAGTGAGCTGCAGTAGATCGAACTTTAATCCAATGCTATCTGACGATTGAAACTTAGTATCAGATATTTGTTGCGTTATTTGTAAACATGAATACAGATGATTGTGTCGCACTTTTTATTTTTTACTGCGACACAAAATTGATCTTGTATCGCAAGGCATTAAATAATGCATCGCAAATGGTGATGCAATACTGCTAATTGGCAACACTGCAACGTATTAGCCACTAACATAATATTTTTACTATGTGCACGCTACGTTCCTAACGCAGCGAAGAGGAGTACATGTGTACGTGCATTTTGCCTGGAAAGGCCATCCTTGAAATGACTCTTATTGTGTCAAGCGGGATGTAAAACTCTACTCACTCACTCAGGACCAACCGATGCTTGACCTCCCTTCCTGGAAGAAATTAAAATGGCTATATCTCAGCAACCAATCATTCGATCCACTTCCGGTTTGGTTCTAAGGTGGGGTGGTCATGGTCAGCCAATTTAACAGTGCCATTTATATTTACACCCAACTTACCCTCGTTGCCATGGCAATGAAATTTGGGACACAATGGGCTATAACTCGACTTCTGTAAGAGATATCTGCGAGATGTTTGCGTCTATAGTGGGGTTTTCGGGGTTAAGCCATCGAACAATTTGAGACAAAATGAGCCACAACCCGGTTTCTGTAAAAGATATGTCTCAGATCTTTAGTTGCAGTTGTAGCAGGAGTAATACTGCAGTAGTGGTAGTAGTAGTAGTAGTATCGGTGTTTAGTGTGCGTGGTGGAGTGTACATTAGATTGTTTACAATCCAAAGTATTTCTTGTTAATATTGTGTGTAATGTAGGGACGTAATTTTTGGATTGTTACAGCGTTGGAGGAGCTTACATGATATTCTGTGGTGGGATGCCTCGGGCACCGTACGGTGATCGCTTTACCCTGTCCATCATGCAGGGAGACTCTCAACACGTTGTGCTCGACTTCACGTCCAAAGTCATCGACTTTGTCACTCTGAGCAAAGCTGACGGTGACCAGACGGACGTCAGCGGTACGTTATGTAATGTCTGCAATAGTGTTAAGCCTTGGTTTTACTAATACTAATTGTAATTGTAATAATAACGTTGAGTGATTTATCAAATAATTGATCATGTGATCGATTTATTGTCACATTGATCTGTTGAGTGATTTTTTGAATGGCTGATTGATTTATTGATTGATTGATTAAACTTTTTTTATTCGATTAACTTCCAAAAATTGATCAAAATTAGTCGATTAATTTCAGTTAATTTTTGCAGTCAAGAAAAAACACAAAAACTGTGTTATTCAATTAAGTGGGTTGTTCCATTAGGCTGTTAAGAAGTCAAAAGTTTTAATCAATTTTTAGTGGTCTGAAAAAATAGTTGATTAATTTTTAAAGAATTAATTGATTAACTAGAAGGTGCTCATGAGAGTGCATATCTCCGCCAAGTGAAGTAATTTAAACATTGCTACTACTACTAGTACTACTATTAGAATTCGATTACCTTCATTTAATAGACCTTCTCCCCGAAACCCGCCACTAGATGCAAAGATGTTAGAGATATCTGATACAAGCCTACTTATAGCCCATTCTGTCTCAAAATTTGTTGCCATGGCAATGGGGGTGGGCCAAGGGGAAATACAAAGAAAGGGGAGGGAGAAGAGAAGGCCACTTCACGGCAGGGGAAAGAGAAGAAGTAACGGTAGATGCCAATGTTGCTCTAGCACTGTTGATGCAATGACATCAATGCTATTATGACATCACTCACGTGTCGCTGCATTATGAGTCATCATGTGCACAGATGCACGGAAATTAGACGAAAACATTGCCTCCACCGGTGTTCACTACGTTTACCTTGGTGGAGATAATTAATTGCTAGTGTCTTTTGCTTTAAAATTTTCAGTGATTGATAGAGTGTGTCTGGCACGTTTCTGACAAGTGACTGGTTGATGGTTTGCTACAGCAGCGGATGAGCCGCATTCTGTTTTGATTCTGGCGGAGGAGGAGTTAGTAGCTGTGGATCTGTCCAGTGAGGGTTGGCCTACGTTGAACGTGCCCTACGCATGCAGTCTTCACAACAGTGCCGTCACGTGTCTCACTCACGTTACCAGCATGCCCGACACGCTCTGGAACAAACTGACTGACGTTGGCCGACAACAGATGGCCGAATGTTCACAGCAGGTATGAATGGCAATATCTCCTTAACAAGAAATATTTTTAGATTGTGACCAATTTTATTTACTCCTCGTGCTCATTATTTTTTCCTGTATTCTTCTGAGTGCTTTTTCGCTCCTTTCAACTTGTATTAGAGACCTGGCGTCAATTTGAGACCCAGCTTATATTATACTAATAATAGACTGGCGTTGAAATCTTTATTGGAAATTTTCTCCCAGAAGTTCGTTAAATATTGCTCGAAATTGAGGTGATCATTCAAATCGCGGTGGGCATTTCTCATGGGTGGTCCATTATGACCATGCATCTGTCTGGCATCGTTATAGAGATACGGCCATTTGAAGTTTTTGAGTGTGGGCTTTTCTAGGTAGGGAGGTCGGTCGGTCATTGGTTTTTGCTACGTTACGAACGTAGCATGTGCGGAGTGGAAAAATTGTGTCGAAATTTGTTCGTAACTTTTTGAGTAATCTACAGTTCAAAGATGCACTTTTTTCACAGAAACCCAACCTAAAGCATGAAGAATTCATTATATGCAATTTTTTTACTGTGTTGCAGTATACCGGTATGTTTTTTTTACTTTTTGCCACATTTATTCATTTACTCACTCACTCATCCATCGATCCATATGTTTACTTGTGCTTTTACCTGACATTAGTGTTTTTTAAAAGTTTTATTGGGTTTTTAGTTTTTTTTGTGGGATGGCGGACAAGCAGTATCACGTGCTGTCAAATACATTATGGAAAAGTGATCAGCAGTAGATATTTGTTGTTAATTTCCTTTCAAACAAATGTAGTGACTAGTTTCATTTAGAATCATTTGAATGCTGTTTTCTCTCTTTCTCCGTTCCCTTTCTCTTCCTCATTCCTGGTTGAGGGGGCAGGTCACCACCCCAATCTGTTTCACGAAGTCCCAGAGGCATTGTGAATTGGTTGTAAAAACATGAACCTGTAGATGCCTATGATGAACTCCCAGGAATCGGATCCCGGGGGGGTTGCGGTGCTTTGCTGGGCCGGTGAGGTCGGAGACAAGCGGCAGGTGACCATTGCCAGTGGTCGCCAGTTGCTTGGTCGATGTTGGGCCCAGATTCTTCCAAGTGCTGCGAGAAGGTGGCCGGCTGCACAGGGAAGCTGTTTTCTGATTTGTGTCAGTGGTTATATTGTCAGGACTGGCCCGTGAAAGGTGGACATGTTGATACGCTGGATGTTCACAGTAAAGACTTACTTATTACAGGGTTAGTAGTTAGCCAGGCTTGCTTTCACCTTTCGTAGCTGAATCATTCAAAAAAATTACTGATTCTCCAGTTGTGTGAGAGCGCAGAATTTGTGCAGCATTTTACTTGCTTTTGTGAGTGTATTAATCGTTGCTTCTTTTTACCGGTAGCTTGTCAGTTTCATTTATTAATATGTGAGCTAGGGCAAATAACAAATGCACTAAGATCATTGGAATGCATTACCATGGTTTAGATATTTGATTATAATTTTTGGATAATTTTAGATGTTTTATTTTGTTTTTTTTGTTTACTGTTTTACTTAAGCCGATGTCAGATAAACGACAAAATCGGCCGATTTTTGTGGGCGTGGTTTAGTTGCCCGACAAAATCGGCCGACAAAATCGGTAAACCATGGCACACGGCCGATATTTTCGTCTGCTACTTCGTACGATATCAGCATTCAGCTAGCACAACAGCCGAATGCAGATCGCAAAATAATACTTGCATCACTTTTTTCTGCATCTGATGAACGAAAATAAATAGTAAACACAATAAATAACTAAAATAAATATTCATCTTCCGTTGTAAACAATTACCATGGCAACAAAAACAAAATTTATTGTCGGATATACAAAAAGTCGGCCAACAAAATTGTCGAGGATAGAACATGCTCTATCTTCGCCGACAAAATTGCCCATGACACACAACAGATTTCTATCGGGTGATTTTGTCGGCAGATAAAATCGGCCGATTTTGTCGTTCGTCTGACATCCCCCTTACTTGTTTGTTGTCATTAATAATGATCGGGGATGATTATAAATAGCATTTGATGTTTACTGTAATTTAATACTATGCACCTTGTTTTTACTCCACAACAGAAGGGTGCCTGGCTTGTGCGAATTCTACCGCAAGAATTGGCAAACGTTTTCATTTTTTTTCTGGAACTTGAACTTACCCACTGTTTCTGTGAAACAGAATTTGCTAACATCAAGCATAGGATATAGTGGAAGTTTTTCATGGCTTGGAAATTACTGTCATCACCAAATGATATTAAAGTGGCAAGGACACGAAAGTGTTTTGTGGTTGTTGCCTGCAAGTTGTAACTGAGACTTGTAGTTGTGTGAAACTGTTTCATGAAACTGTTTTGTGTTTGTTGCATGTGTGTCGTAGTCATGAGGATGGGTCGGTGAGGTTCTGGGATGTGTCTGGTGGCCTGTGCCTACAGCTGCTGTACAAGCTGGATACGGCCTCATTGTTTGGTATCGAGACTTTGCCACACGCCGGCTCCAGCACGACTGACCTATCCGATGACTGGCCACCGTTCAGAAAGGTTAGCACATATTTAGTTCTGTTTCAACTAGCTGAAATTAATGGTTAATCATGTAGCTAATCATTAAAAAATTTAATAATTAAAACCAATTTAATCACTACAGATGCGGACGATTAATGCATATTGAATTGCTAAATTTTGATTACAGTTCGAGCCATGTTTTGGGCACTAAGTAGTGTGTGTGATTGAAATTTGCAATTAGTGATTTATTAGCTTTGGCATAGTTAACTATTGAGAAGCTTTTGAGTTGTTTTAAGTTTTAGAAAATTACTGGCTGCAGCAGCAGCAGTTCAGTTGCTATTATCGTGATGACATACTGGTCAGTTTCTGGTTCCAGAAACTGGTCAGTCTGTCGTACTTTTTATGGTGCCAGAAACCGGCGCCAGATAGAACATGTTCAGTTTTGTGCTGGAAACTAGCTGGGAAGCTGAACCGTGATTGGTCAGTCCGAGCAGATGATAGCTTTGCTCGTTTGTTTGTAAACAAAGATGAAACATGTAGTGGAGTGACGAAAGCATTTTTCAACTAATAAAACCATATGAAGAAAAATGACTTTCTGTACAATGCGTCATTAAAGACTTATCATGATAGAATCTTGAACAAAGGCGTAAATTGCGTAATTGATAAGTTGGCTGTTTTTTTTCTGTCGGTATCATTTGCTGGCAGAAACCGGCACCGGAAACAGGTGCCAGATAATGGTCAGTGTGTCATCAACTTTAGGTATTGCTATAACTTCCAGGATTAAATTGCTGTCACATAGATGTGTGAATTATGCTTTGCAGTTTGATGAAACTTGTTACAAATACACTGATCTTTATAAATCGATAAAATTATGACCTATTTTTGTCTTTGTAGTGTTAATATTAGCAACTCTTGTTATTGCATTAAATCAGACAGTACTGTACAAGTCATTTATGAATGCCACTCCTATCCATTCAGAAGATCTGTCTGTGTGTCATGTCAGAAACGGGTGTTCTCAATGACTCGCTGATATGGTGTTACCAACCCATAGAGGATAGCAAGCTGAGTATGCTTGAGATCAGTTGCATTAAAAAGTAGGCAGAGCAGAAAGTTGCAAATTTTTGACAAAAGAGATTATGGGTACCGGAAATTTTATTTTTGGCTCTAGATTTTCCCAAAATAGGGGTATTAGCCCAATTGTAGCCCAAAATTTAGCATTTTCGGACGAAAATTTTTTAGCAAGAAGAAGATTTTAATGCAGTTTTCTGAAAGCCCAAGATTTACGGGGCAGTTGTTATTCTGGCCTTCGAGCTGTGATGGCACTGATTGTGATGTGTGGCCAGTATATTCATTCATGCAGGACCGTAGTTAGAAGGTCCGTCTGAATGGCTAGCTGTTATTGGGGTAAGTATCAGTTGCTGTTACTTAGCGCCACTGCAGGATAGGAGGCTGAATGTGCCTGCCTGTGATGCGTACGCAGGTTGGTCATTACGATCCATTCACAGAAGACCCACGACTCGGTGTTCAGAAGCTCTGTCTCTGCGTCGTGTCAGAGACACTGATGGTTGCCGGGTCGGCCGGGCAGGTTATTATTCACCAGTTTGAGCGCGAAGAACGTGAACCAAATATCAACATGGCGACAGTCAGCATTGTGGCAGACAACATGGACGCGTTTGTCTGGCGAGGACATTCGGCGCTCGAACTCAGGTGATAGTTATGATCCTTTAGGTGATAGTGGCTAGAAATTTGGGACAGGGTCCAACGTGCGGCCACCCGGCACCGTAAGTCCAATTGGGGGAGTCTTGGTCCACACGTGTTTATTCGTCAAGCTGTCAATTACAGATGTTGCATTTTTTGCCCCTCCCAATGAAACCCTTCAGCGGATGTTGCTGAAATTCGGCTTCAATTCTTTCCAGGTAAGGGTTGTCTGCCCTGCCAGTTTGGTCATGGCCAGCTGTCTAGTTTAGGAGTAGAAGTGGAAATTAAAGGAAGATAGAAATAACAAAGTACGAAACAAACAAAGTCAAAACATGTGGCTGAAAACATATCGATGACTATACAGTGGAGCTGACTGTTTAGTTAGTAAAATGCGTTGCAATTAAAGGTTGTTTATATCTTCTAATAGTAACCTATCTCATAGCTAGGGCCCATAGTTTTCTGTGGGTCGTGGAATTTTGAGCCGAGCTGCGGAACTTGCTCTTTTCCGTGGAATTTTGATATTTCTGCCGAATTTCACGGAATTTTGCAGAAATTGAGAGATGACCAATGATCTGTAGGATCATCGGTTTCACAATGTAACTAAATAGACTAACTATATCGTGAAAAAGATCAAACTAACCTGCCTAAAACTGTGAGCCCTACTAACAGCCATTGCAATACAGCACACAATAATAAATAAACACAATTCAACATGACAGATTACACTTTTGAAAAGAAAACA
>Ga0056128_1009348_pt1 | contig 12321 bp, 11 predicted proteins | sample WorMetLIZISLAND2_FD_71113 | JGI IMG/M metagenome (GOLD analysis project Ga0056128, IMG submission 71113) | Marine gutless worms symbiont microbial communities from Max Planck institute for Marine Microbiology, Germany - Olavius geniculatus... ...
GCTATTCAAAAAAAGTAATTCTCTTTTTTGGGGACACAGTGCAGAAGAAATGAGTGTAATCACAAGTCTCACTTATGATACCAAACATTATGGCATAAAAAATTATATGCACTTTATTACTGCATACAATATCTTTGGATGTTTGCAGAATAAAAGCAAAATATACATTTTACAGGTGTACAGATTTTGAAAAGTTTTTCAGTCAAGCTGCAAGACATATTCAACGCTCCTCATATGATGTAATTTACGCATATTTGTTACTATGCTTAGGACAATATGTGAAGCATCGTGTAACTGCGACAAAGCTGAATACCTTCGCCGACGACGCTGGAGGTATGGATCATGTTGTCGAGAGCAATGTGGATCTCTCGGAATGTTGGCCTGTCAGCAGGTTCCCACTGCCAGCCTGCAATGCATGCCATATAGAACTTTAGCACAAAGAAATAACCAACACCACCATGCATACAGTAAATAACCTAAACCCCAGTGACTATTATCTGTTTTGAAATTTAATGTTTTATCATGGTGGTGTCTGCTATCCACAACGATAAATGACCTGGGGGAGGCTGTTTGTATTGACGCTGTTAATCTTTTCACTTTAGAGCTCTATGATGTCATAAATTACAATGACGCCATATCCACAGCAGACTCAATAAAGTCCGTAAAAATGTACGTTTCACTGATGTACACATTGTGGAAAATATTAAAGTCTAATATGTCGAGGCTAGAAAATTTTGGGATGACCCTCGTAGATAACATAAAGCAGTCTGAAGTGCATACACTGCTTCATGAGTTGATAGACATTGGCCGGACAGCCAGGAGGACACTCCATCCGGTATCCTCGCTCCAGCAAATGATAGACCTCGGTCAAGTCAACGCCGGGATATGGAGACATGCCGTACGTTGCCAGTTCCCATAGCAGCACACCGAATGCTGCACAGACATAACACATGGCACAGGCTCCAGATACAGCTATCTCTAGATGTAGCTATTATAGATAAAACGTAAAGCACGGTTCCCATTCTTTTACCAACAAAAAATCCACGACTTTCCAGGACCACCATGACAATATTTCCCGGACCTTTCCATGGTGCATGAATGTTCAAATATAATGAAGAAAGTAAGTAACCAAACGGAAAAAATGGAACTGTTGTATGCAGTATTGAGGTAAGCAACAGTAAAAATAAACTGGGTAATATACTATTGCTACTTGTTTTCCATTTGAGGTTATGAAAAAATGTGTGATTTTCAAGAATATTTTTCCAGGATGAAAGTGATTTTCCAAGACTTTCCAGGCATTGAAATTTTCAAGAAGAAAAGTTTCCAGGAGGACTTTCCAGGAGGTGTGGGAACCCTAGTAAAGGTAAAACTCCCATAGTCAACAGTGCACACTCACAGCTTTGTGTCTGTAGGGTGGTGCTCATCTCCGTTTCAAGGCCCCGAGCTGGCAATGAGTCGCAGCTCAGTTATATAATAATAATAATAATAAAGCGGATTTATACACGGAGCCTAAAAGCAGAAGTCACTAGGCACCACAGTTTCAATCAGTTAAACAAATGTGTCTTTAGTTGCGCTTTGAACTGTCCGTAGTCCTCTACGGCTCGCAGTGCAGTATATGGGCGGTAGACCAAAACTCTCCCATGCACGGCCATTACCCTCCCAGAGGTGAGGCCAGTACCAAATTATACTGCTTGGTGACAGAGGTATATGTGTGTGAACAACTTGTCCAAAGTCGTTATCTGGCAGTGCATTAGGCTGGAGTCCAACTGTGGACCGCTGGGTCACTAGTTCGACACAGTACCGTTACACCACTGTCACGGTCGCGCAGGCTGCACAGGCTAACTTCTGCGACCACGTGACTGGGCCTACTATGCAGGATGTCTGCAGACCTGCACAGAGCTGGCACTCAACACCGAACATCGGATTGAGACACACGCTAGCCTGATTGCTGGCGTGGTTTTGGTTGTTTTGTTAGGCAGCTGTAGGGGCTTAAGTCCTAAAGTTATGTTGGGGCAGCTGAGCTTAGCTTAAGTCCTCGAGTTGTGTAGAGTTAGCATAGGGTAGATTAGTGTAGAGAAGAGCGGTTTAGTTTAAGTTTGAGGCGGCGAGTCGAGTAGGCCTGCGGACTTTAGTTGTTTAGTCATACATCTGTCAGTTTTTCTGTCTGTCCGTCTGTTGCTCTATCCTGTCCCTGGACCGTTCAAAACGTTGTTTCCTTCGTTAAGCTGGTTCGTTAGTATTAATAAAGTTGGCTTCGGCTCTTAAAACCTCAATATCATGTGTTGAGTTTTATTCAGTTACTTAGGCATCCAGATAGCATTGTGGCCCACCCACGCTGAATGCCACAACCATCAAGCCACACTATGCAGCTGTGATAACAGTCAGCAAATACCAACTTTTTCTATTACTTGCAGACAAACATTTCTATGCCAATAATATATGTAACTAACAGTAACTCACAAAGTTCCGACAAAAACAACTTTTGCACATTTTTGAGACACAGCGTACATTAACACTTACAGCTACACTGACAAGAAAATATGAGAAGTTATGCAGCTACATAACAATAAACCTTTTTTCAAAACAATCGCATACCCCAAACATCGGACTTGGTTGAGAATCGGTTGAACGCCAGGCCTTCCGGAGCGGTCCACTTGATGGGAAACTTAGCACCAGCGTGAGCGGTGTATGTTTCATCTCTCATGAGACGAGCCAAACCAAAGTCAGCGACTTTTACCAAATGATTCCTTCCTACCAGACAGTTTCGTGCCGCCAAGTCTCTGCAACAAACAGCCAGCCAACAACATCATTCTGAATATTTCTCTAATCTCTCTACTTGCATATGCTATTGTCATTAGGAAAGAAAAACAATAATAAAAACACTAATAGCACTAAATTGGTCTAAAAAACACTGTATAGTGATCTACTTCAATACCATTAATAAAGTACCACTGAGAAACAGTTCTGCAGTTGGTGTCTATAACAAAGTCTATTACAGTAACATTAACATTAGCCAATACATGAACATCTTAACTTATAATTACAGTAGACTTGCAATAATACATATATTTGAAGTTCATTTGTGCATTAACATGTTAGGTTTTCAACATTATGCACTATGCGCATTCATGTTTCACTTACTTACTTACTTTTTACTGAAACTTGCTGGTAAACATCTCCACGACCCAACGCACATTTGCACGAGCAGCTGCTTTAGGCGATCACTCAAAAGTGCAGGTTTTACAATAAACTCAGCCTTGCTGAGATTTGCACAGAAAACTAGCCAAAGAGATTTATTATTAACATGCACAGTGACACTCATGCATTACAGACAGTCTAATCATTCTGTTACTTACTTACTTACGTACTGACAATGACAAATGTATGTATGATAATACCGATGAATAAATAGCTTTGCTTCGAGGTAAGCCATTCCGGAAGCTATCTGAGTGGCCATGTAGAAGAGCACAGTAGGACCGAGCTCATCTCGACTGCTGTCACGCAGGTAGTCCAGCAGATTGCCGTGACTCATAAACTCCGTCACGATGTAGAATGGCGGCTCCCTTGTACACACGCCTACACATATGCACATCCACCCAGGGCATGTCCACCCTCTAACTATACCATGCAAAATCCTTCACTACACTCTAACTAATTTTAAATAGGGCTGCCGATCGATTAAAAGTTATAATCGTGATTAATCGTGCGATTAAAATTTTTCATCAGCAATTAATCGCATTATCGTTAACCGTACAACAGGGGCTTCCGATTCGGAAATGATTTATGCTTGTTTTACTTCTTGTCTGGTTTGTCTTTATCAGCCATATACTTCACGAAGATAAAAGTTACTAAAAATTTACAAAATAGACTAAATAAAAAGCGAAAAAGTTTAAATGTTACGCTACACAACAAAACTCCGCAAATTAAAAACATGGCCATTTAGAAAATAAGTAGGTAGAAAATATTGCTTGTGATTAACTTTTTAATTGCGACTAAAAAACTAATAGCGATTAATTAATTAATCGTTAATCGCAGATTTAGCTGCGATTAATCTGCAGCGCTACCAATTTTTTAAAAATAACTGCGCTACTTATTCACCAAATAACAAACATTTCACTACCATACAATTAAATTTAAACAAACCCAGTATGCTTAAAATACGAGAAAGATAGTGAGAAACTCTGTACAAAAAGGTACGGTTGTACTAGAATTTTAATCAGATAATCACATAACAGATACTGAAAAGCTGTGCAAAATGAATGGATAACTTATCTATGGTTTGTTCGACATTTCAGAAAGCGACAACTACAGATCAAACACTCACAGCATGGGAACTGTTCACCCTAGAGCAAAAGTTAGAGGCCCTTACTAAAAGCAGCAATTATGCATTAAACCAACTAGCCATCACAGCTAATTACATTACAAACAACAACAGAAGTTACCAAGCAGCTGGACAAGGTTGGTATGTTTCATCTCCTTCATTATTGCAGCTTCTTCCAGGAAGTCATTCAAGTCCATCGTGTCTTCCTACAATTTGCCATGCCAGATAGAACTGAATTAGCAACTGTTAACATACCAAAAAGACGTAACCAAATGCAATACAATAAAACAGGGGCGCTGAAAATGCGAGACTGGAATTTGCGGCACAAACGCGGTCAAAAATGCAGGGCCGGAAAATGCGAGAAAAACAAACTAGGTGCCTACGTGTGTGGTTAATGTAGTTACAAAATGAAATATGCGTCTAAGGATACGACTGCATGCAGAAAAACACATAAAACTGCTCCGATAAAAACAAACGATTTCCTGATTTTAATAAATATCACATAACAGTTATGCAAATAGGCCTATCACGTATCAAAACTTTGGTTAGCCTCAACCATCAAACTTTTTATATTACGAAGGCAAAATATAATCTCGAACGATTTTAACTATATGACTGAATGCAAAAAAAATCAGGTAGGCCTAGAACTGTTTTATCAAAATGCTTTTTGATATCGCACGATATTCCATGATTTTCATACGCAGTAGTTAACAGTTACTGTAGGTGTATTATGCTGGAAAACTTTGAACATTGAGCCCCACGAGACGTCTAGGCCGGATTTTAGACATGACCTCACTACTGTTGGCAGTTTTCAGTCAGTGCCATCAACTGATCACAAGACCTACTAATACACTGTGTCCGGAAAAATAAGCCCCTAGACATCGTACAATATATGTGACAAATATGAACGAATCTGAAAAAAACATTTCTGACGCTTAACTTTTAATAAATTGATATTCGATATTTTTATTGTATGGTGTCTAGAAGGTTACTTTTTCCGGACAGTGTAAAACTAAGCATATCAACCAGTAACATTTTTGTGCTCCATCTTCCAGTCTCGCGTTTTCAGTCGCCCCAATAAAACAATGATGATCCCACTACTGATTTATCATTTCATTTTTTATTGTTTCTTTTTATTGTTAGGCTGCCCAGAATGGTAGTTCCCGGAAGGCCTTATGTTTTACTGCAGTTCTTTATTCTTCTTTATTTTTTTCAACGTGAGATCTCTGAGGTCCCTTGGCCGACTGCCACAAAATTTTGCCACGTGGTCAGAAGCATGTTCAATTTTATAATTTCAGTCCAAAAATTTTGTGGGCCACTCCCAAAGAAATTGGGGGCCAAAAACATGCTAAATTTAGCACAATTTCAGACCTCTTCCCAATTTGACCACGAATATCTCTGGAGTGGGTCCAGATATCGACAATCTGAAACAAAATTAATCGACAGCTATCCCTTCCAAACTGAACAAATAAAATTGGTGAACTTTCATCCATTAACAGTAAGGTTATGTTGGCCTATGTGTACCCATCCAAAATTGACTGCATGCACGATTTTAGACAACTTTAGACTTTGGCCACGAATATCTGCAAAATGGATCAAGATATCAACAGCTGGAAACAAATTTGATTGACTGCCATCTCTCCCGCATTCGGCAAAAAAAATTTGGTGAATTTTGGTCCATTAGTGGCAAAGTTCTTTCGGCCCATTTTGACCCACTTAAAAAGACTGTGCGATCAAATATAGACGACTATAGACTTTGAATGCAAATATCTCTGGAAGAGATCAAGTTATTGACAATCGGAAACAAAATTGATCGACTACAATCCCTAATGCATCTGGCAAAAAAAGTTTGTGAACTTTGGTCCACTAACAACAAAGTTCGTTTGTCTAACTCTGACTCCCAGTGTGTGCTGTGTACTGTATTGCGATTGTGTTCAGACTACGTGGCGTTGCCAGCAGCAGAATTTTACGTCAATCGTCCCCACGATTGGACTTACAGTACCGGGCAGCTTCACATTGGGCTCTGCCCCATACTTGTAAATTTTTTTTATTTTAAAGTATTTTTAGATTACTGCATGTCATAACGTGTCTAAAAATGTGTTGCACTCACACGACATGAAATTATATAATTAAAATATGATATGACAAGTTCTAAGATAATTACGAGATATGAATAAGCTGTTGGCAAACCTTAAGTGTCTTTACAGCAACTGTAGTATTATGCGTAAGCCACACCCCTTCATATACATCACCATACTGACCACTTCCTGTACACATTGTGATAAAATAATTACTAAACTTAGTAAAAGTAATATATAGTTATTAAAAACGTCAGACTAACCAAAATGAACTTAGTGCCTTACAAAACAACTCATCTGTAAAAAATCAGCACTCAGCTAATGCAAGCATTCTTGATGAAATCAGTACAAACCAGGACTGCAATGTTTTTGCTGGCAACAAAATCTAGCTGTCACAAGAGTTAACAATGCTGAAGCCCAAACTGTCAGCTTATTAGGTGTCAATTCTACGTATGTGAACTTTTTCTTATGAAATTTGTTAAGACTGATATTCTGCAGCAAAAGAAACCGGATTATCATTACTGCCATTGCAGCAGCACGTTGCGGGTAAAAAGCAGCAATCCTGATTCGTGTCAGACAAAGGCTGAATTCACACAGACATGAGTACAAGTCCGAGTACGAGTCCGGGTTTCAGCTAACAGCTCGTAGAAGCTTCACTCGTACGAGTGCAGCCGGCACGGTCACTTGTACAAGCACACAACTCAACGTTTTTGTCAGCCATATTAAAAATTTGCACTGAAATCAAATCGAGGAAATGCTACACCATTAAAACAACAATATTCCACTACAATGTTACTATTTTTACTAACTCGCACCTGTAATGATGAACAATTTCACAATGACGTCAGTTCTGATGTCAATTACGTGCCACAGCTTTTAGAAATTAAATTAATGCTATTTATGGGTAGTTTACTCTATACGGGTTGGACAAAAACACGACCTGCACAGAAACTACTCGTACGAGTAAAATTTACAGGTAACCCGTACTCGTACGTATGTGAACGGCCACCACTGAAATACACAGAAACTCGTGTTCGCCGAAATTCGTATAGAGGAACCCGGATAGTGCTGGACTCGTACTCATGTCTATGTGAACGCAGCCTGAGACTATGTGCTAAGTGTAACATTAAGCCACATTCACACTCACCAAAAACGACTGCTTGCTTATAAATTAATCTGCGTATTATGATTATGACTGCTGATTTACAGGTTGATACCTGGCTGTGTGTTAACTCAATATGGCCCAGCTGAATGACAATACAATGTAATTAAATTGCAAAAAATTTAATACAAATACAGTGTTTATTGAAAAACAATGGCAATATATTACTGTTCATAACAATATTATGATAAGGCAGTTGTGCTCATACCAAGCTGATGTTTCATTTGGATCTCAGTTCGTTCAATTTCCCACTTGTCCGGCTCAGGGCTCAGTGTGAAGATGGTGGGCTTGTCATGCTTTGGCACTGGGTATTGGAGGTTTGTGATTAAACCGGCAGCCTGCTTGGAGTGGTGGTGTACCAGCTCGGCAAGTGTGTTGAACTGGTGCTCTGCTGTTATGTACAACTACAAAAACAGCACAGTCGGCCATGCTCTCATATAGGGTTATGGCTAAAAATGGTTAAAACCCACCTCAGAGATACACCAGCCACAAGGGATCAAACATTGTTACCTGCCACCCGACACAGGTGAATATGGCCCACCATAACCCCAGCCAGACTCAATTTACCTATTCCAAAGGGATGGAAGGCTGAAATGACCTTAGTGTTGGTTATATTCTGAGATGGTTTACCTGTCCACAAACAACCACCCATACATATACGCTAACCACTTGATGGCAACCTGACAAGAGTCCAACCAATGATATTGCAGTCATAAACGATGATTCTGAACAACTAAATGTAAAGGATTTTCAACACTATCTGACACCAGATTCCAAGACTTTTGAGACCCAATTCGGTTTTCAAAAACTTTTCGGGGCCTGGGAAAAAGGAAAAATTTTTTCAAGAATTTCCAAGAACCTGGGGCCACAGTGAAAGTTGCTAATGAGAACAAAAATGCAAACTTCTAGCTTATGGTTTAGCACTATGAACAGACCTGTCCAGCAGGGTCTTCATTGATACGGTAGTGGTAGACTCGACCCTCGTAGCGCACCGACACAGACCTCTGTCCAGGACTACTCTCACTCTCGCGCACCAGGAAACTGCCGTTGATGCCACTGCTCAGTAGGTACTCGGCCGCACTGCGGGAGACCTGGCCACGATACCAGCTGAACTTGTCCAGGCTGTTCACCGGCGCCACGTAGTTGCTCGGAACCCAGCCAATCAGCTTTGTCCGCCGGCTCTCGACGTTTGCCCATTCGCACGTCTTGTTGTAGTCCAGAATAACCACCTGCTCGCCTGCATCACAGTCACACACATCGAGAAATTTCACTTACATGTAAAAACCATACACGCATCAAATCCACAATGCAGTAGAAACTATATAAGATATATCAAGTACTGCCAACACATGAGGCTTTATACACCTTAAAAGCCAAACATGATAGAACAAACATTGCTCTATAGGGATGCTATGCAAACATGCAATCTCGTATTTTGCAAAATCCTGCACGTCGCATATTGTGCCACATATAATGGCATTTTCAAAATCGCACATGCGGAAATATGCCGCATCGGCGCATATGCAAAAATTTGCATATATGCCACATATATAAAGCATATTTTGCCAAATTCCCATAATTTGCTGCATATTTTGCATCAAAAAGTGCTGCGTTTTAGGAAAATGCTGCTATAAACTGGCATCTCTAGCTCTAGAAGGTGACGTAGTCATAAACCCAGTGGTCCCAGTTGTAGGTTTTTCGACAGACCTACAGCTAACTTTTGGCTAGTAGAGCTCATGGCAATTTGGCCAGCACAAAAGTGTACAACTGCCTGGTGACTGAGGCATACATGTTAACTTTCCCATAGCTATGGTCTCGATCAACGATGTTCCTTCATGCTGGAGCAGGTAAGTTACTACCAAACATGGACGCGGGAAGAAAAAACATAAACCATCCGACTGATCAAATGTAAACTGCCTGAACTCTCGCCATAGCTGTGTCATGACGATAGCACCATAAATGTCATCTTGTCTATTGCTATTGTTAACACTGTCCACTAGTAAAACCATCCATGCACAAAATTAGAAGACAAGAAAAACAACAACAAAAATATGTCTTACCTTTGGCCAGACTGAGCTGATTCTCTCCACCCGACTGAAAGTCATACAAAGCCACAAACAGATTCGGGTCATCTGGCTCCGAGCCAGCACTGAGAAGATTTTCTCTTGAAGTCCAGCGTGGGCCACAAATGTCAAATGACTCCAGTCGATTCTGCTGCAGAGGCTCTGTAATACGGCACATGTCATGGTTGTCATCAACAACAAATGTTACAATACAATAAAAGGCCAAGTCGCACCAGTTTACGTAATTGTTATAAAGCGCTACTTGGTTTTATCAAATGCCAATTGTCAATATTCATTAATTTTCTGGTTGCAAATACATCCTAATACCTTAAAATAAGATACAAAGTACTCAGTACTCACTTTTCCTTTTTCAGAACTTCGGCCATATTCGGAACTGTGACGTCATCTGCAAGAAGGTTGCTAACTAGCTTTATTGTCTTCAGGTCAAATGCAGCATAGTTTTAAAGCCAAATAACCTAAAAAAGCCAAATTTTCCACCAGCAGTTAACCCACTAAAAATCACAATATTTTACAAATCGCACACCTCTAATAGTGAAGATAAACGATGACATAATTTCTGGTGTCACTTATGCGTCATTACTGGTATTATAAACCCGACATTATTCTGAGTAAAACTGACAAATTTCAATGCGAATGTCAGTTTGGCAACAAAGCATCCTGTGAGTGACGTCATCAGTTATTGTGGCATGTTCGGGTGCCTTCAGCTGGCACAAGATATTTCTCTGAAAATTACTCCAAAGCGATGTTTTCATTTCACTAGATCAGTATATTGTTAATTAGTGTTACATTCTACACATATTTAGCCAATATCATTTTTGGTGCGACTTGGCCTTTAATCAGTAACAATTTTAACCAACAGTTCAGCAAACTAGCTATCTTGGCCATAGAATGGAGACCTAAAGACGGCAAAAGGAGCATCGGAAGATCAAAGATAACATGGCAAAACACATTGAAAAAAGATTTGGAGGTGACGGGCATAAAATGGAGTGACAAGACGACTGCTGCCAGCGATCGTGCCAACTGTAGACGAATTGTCAAACAATGTTCTTCATGAAACAGAAGACACTACAACTGAGTCACCAAACTAGTTAGCAAGATCATGCACAAAGTTACAGGCAGATTTGGCTAAAATTTTAAAGGAAGGTTACAATCGACTCAACTTAGAGGTGATTAGATCTGTGTGGTGACAGTGGATCGGAATCTGGATCCAGGACGAGATTTTCCGGACTATTCACCACTGCCAGATAAAGTAAATCGAGTACCAGCCTACCTGGCTGGAATTATGACAAAGGACGTTCACCTGTGTTGGGTAACAGGTAACCGTGTGTAATCCCATATGGCAGGTGATGCTCCGTAGCTTTCAGGCGGATTTCCCATGAAAAGCTACACTCCTTTTTTTAAAACATAGAGGTATAATATACAGAGCTCCGGAAGGGTTCTCAGTCTCACCATTGTCAGCACTGGGAGCAAGGCTCTCCTTGAAACTCAGAATGTCAGATATGCCGGCAACGGCAGCAGCAGCTTTGCCCTCTGCACAAAACAGACACGCACACGGCATTCAATGAAAAGCGTCTCACGACAGTCCACAGAAAAGCATCCCATACCACACCGTCCAATATTGTACAGCTACAAGCAGTCCCAGTGGCTCAGTGGGCAAAAACGCTTGCCGTACTAACAAATTGGCGGTCAGGGGTTCAAATCTCGTCAAGAAAAGTTTTTTTCTTGTAATAGATTTTCTTATATGTCGTAACAAACGTGTCAGTTCCCTTTCTGCAATATTTAACCCTAACTGACACATCTATTATAATATACAAAATTAATTACGACTAACGCCCAGCTAAGGTTAGCTTATGGTTAAGGATAGGCTTAGGGTCAGTATTAAGACTGGTTACAGTCAGTAGTTAGAGTTAGTTCAACTTAGATGAATCTCTAATTAAGTAGTATTTTGCATTTGTTCTGTCGCGAGACGCTTGTGTTCAATCTACCGCTAACCGCAGCAGCTTGCCTAGGCTCGTTCACACGTTGTAATTATTGCGTCAGTAAACAAACGCAGATGGCTGCCACGGCAAAGACGCAACAGCAACACATCAGTAGCGGCGCCGACCGACCGCAAAAACGAGGTTTCTGGATGGAAATAACACAGGAAGAAATGTAGGACGAAGAAAGCGTCTCGTTCAACAGCCTATGTATACATGTAGGCCTACCTCTGTAGCAATAATTATACAAACTGAAAAAAAAACTCAAAATGCAGCCGGGTACTTACCATAAAACAACAAAGTCTTTTAATTATTGCACAATTTTTACGCGCGAAAGCAGCTACTGCTATAGCGCGTCTTAGCCATCGCAATTCTGTCCGTCTGTCCATCCGTCTGTCTGTCACACGGGTGGATCAGGCAAAAACGGTCCAAGCTAGGATCTCCAAATCTTCACCGTCGGCTGCCTGGAAGACTCTAGTTTCAGGAACCATAAAGCTTTTCCATAAACTCGAAGGGGGTCTCCCCGAACGAGGGCGCTAAATGAGAGGGGGGTGGTCAAAATTTGCAATTTTCGGCCAGTAACTCGCTGTATCTCAGTAACCGTGCGAGATAAGGCCTAGGTTACTATTAATCACTAATAGGAAATCGTATACTGGCTTTCGATTGGCGCCGAATTCAATGACCTTGGATGACCTTGAAC
>Ga0056128_1009351_pt1 | contig 12315 bp, 9 predicted proteins | sample WorMetLIZISLAND2_FD_71113 | JGI IMG/M metagenome (GOLD analysis project Ga0056128, IMG submission 71113) | Marine gutless worms symbiont microbial communities from Max Planck institute for Marine Microbiology, Germany - Olavius geniculatus... ...
GTCCTGATGAGTGGGGAGGGAAAGCGGGTGGGTTGTTTTGTCCGAGGGCTCGAGGGAGACCAATGCTGGTGAAAAATTGTGATGCACGTAGCCTACAACGGTTATTTTTAATTTCAACCAGAAGTCCACTTTTACACTGCCACCACTGCGCCTGGCGTGCCATGGATAAGTAAACACTGACGTTTACTGATGTCATTTTGTGGATACTTTTGACATATGACCTTCACCTTTGACCTTTAAAACTGAAAATCGGCACATCGGTTATTTCTGCCCTGGGCAACGGTTGCACCAATTTCGGCTTTTCTGCGCATTTTTGTTTTCCGGTTAGAAGTTCGTATGTGACAGACAGTTGGACGGACTGACATACAGACGGAATAGCAACTACCATATTGCAGCCTCTTAGGACTGCTGCATAATTGTAACAAGAAAAACATGGGACGAAACAATCGTGCACCAAATCAACAAGTCGGTAACTTCCATCAGTTAGTCCAACTACAAACTGTACAGCAGTAATTAATAGCGACCATGTCTCTATGCAAAGCAGTTCTGTGCTTAAAGCGTGATTGGTTAAAACAGTGGGTCACATGCAACATGCAGCGACCAATCAGTGGCTAGATTTCACACATAGCATTAGCGCTGCACCATCAAGCAAAATATTCGATCAGAAGAATAACTGTTATTGCACTCCACTACAGACGAGAATATCTCACACAAAAATAAAGTTAAAAACTCTCGACAACAGGAAATGAAAACAAATATTCACAGAATTTACAAAATGAAAAATAAACGAAAGCCGAGACAACTAGCTTAAAGCTTTTTCATTCCACAACTGTTTAACAGATGTAGCATGCAGTACAAAAATGGGAATAAATTTTGTCAGCAAAAATGAACTATACAAATTCTGTCTAAAGCAATGTTTTACAGGGTTAACGATACTTTCTGCATAGACCACATCATGCATTTGTAGTGAATTACAGCTCTTAAGAACATACATGAAATCTTTGGTTATACAAAACGAAACCAATGTTAAGATGCTTTGCGTCTTTGGTTAGCACACAAGAACTGCTAGAAGACCGAAAAATGCTGTGACACAAAAGCTACATAACGACAGCTTGAAATATGTCAGAAATTATAACACGTTTTCGGACACGACGAGGCAACATGTTTTATAAACACATCTACACTCTACAATTACAAATGATGTGATTCTTATGAACACAAGACAAAAAGTGTCCAAAAAAAACACAAACAGCCGTAACATACACCAGCAAAAACTAGATAAAAAAAACTGGTGTACATCAATAACACCCATAATTCTATGCTAATTTATGCTGCATAGTTGAGTGGCTAGTGATTATAGCCAAAGAAGTGTCAGCCATCGTAGAATGGGAAAATTTTTGATATTCATAGGGAAAGGAGCAAATTACAGAGCTATGTCTGTTAATTTGCTACAAAATACAGGCCCAGAACATATTACAAAATTGACAGTGACTGGCTACTTTGCCCCAGACCTTACTGAGGAGGGAGTCTACAGCGTTTCCTCAGACTCCCAGCTAGATTTAGTAAACATCCTCCTGGAACAGGGGGACAGAATGAAAAGTCAAAAGTAAAAGGACGGCGGAGAAGACAAAGCAAGAGAGGGCAAATTTAGTTGAAAGGTTTAAGTGGTGACACATGCACCTAAATATTCGCATAAAACAAACATGAAACAGCTAGTATAAATGGTGCTACTTACAGCAGCTGCATAGATATATTTACATGCATAATTAGTTTGTTTACATGCATAATTATGCATATAATAACGTACATATAACTTAAGAACAGAGGCTGTGTACAACTGCATGAAAAACCCAGGAGACGAGTTTTGCTGTCCAAATTACAGCCCTTTTACTGACATGCCTTCCTCCAAATGATTTCTGTTCATGACCAGATGTCAACGCAACCAATGACTTTTTTTAAAAATATGTTTTTGAAGATATAAACATTATCACAACCCAATCAGATGTGTTGAGCTTCAAACGCTTACCAGATTACCAGATTACCAGATTACCAGAACTGTTAAGGGCACTTAACACACCGGCAAGATGCACAAAAACCGTAAAGCTGAGCTTAAACTATTGCAAGTAGTTCGACGGCGCAACAAACGGTAAAAACGTATGATCAATGAAAACGCTGCATCTCCACTTTAAATGTCATTTGCATGATTGCATATTCAACGTTTGTTTATCTGTGCAAAAAATGCAGAAAACCCTTAGCTAATGGGCTCAAAACTAGACATGTTTAGCAATCATTTTACACAATTTCACAGCAACAAACACTTAAACAAAAACAACAAATCATCAGTTATTAAAAAGAATTAGTAATAAAAATCTTAGGATAAAAAAAACAGCTGCAAAAGTCATTGAATATCGGTGGACAGAACATGTGGCTGTCAAGAAAGCTTTACTGCAAAAGTTTCACGCAACTTTTCACAGCAAGAAACAACGTGACAGCTGTATTACAAATAAACAAATATACACACACAGACATCCAGGCATACATTGAGACAGAGAGATAGGCAGACGTTGATGTGCATAATGTTTACGAGGCACCAAATACATTACGGACGAGATTAGCAGAGACAGAGAACTCATATAAAGGTGTCTGGAAAAAACGACACACAAAAAGCTAAAGCCCGGAGAATTCAAACCCAGAAATACTGTATGCTAAGGCTGCGTTCACATAAACACGAGTACGAGTCCGGCACTGTACGGATTCCCGTATGAGTTCCGGCAACCACAAGTTTGCGTGTATTTTAATGGCGGCTGTTCACATACATACGAGTATGGGTTACCTGTAAATTTCACTCGTATGATTAGTTTCTGTGCAGGTCGTGTTTTTATCCAGCTCATAAAAAGTAAAGTACTCGTAAATAGCATTAATATAATTTATAAAAACTGGCGCATATTTGACGTCAGAACTGACATCGTCGTAAAATTGTTTATCGTTAGAAAAGTGCAGTTTGTAAAAATAGTAACTTTGTAGTGGAATATTGTTGTTTTAATGACGAAGCATTTCTTCGATTCAATTTCATTCAATATGGCTGACACGGGTTTAGTTATGTGCTTGTACAAGTGACCATGAACGTTCTACTTGTACAAGTGAAGCTTCTACGAGCCGTAAACGGAAACCTGGACCCGTACACATACTCGTGACTGTTTGAACGCAGTCTAATACTGTATCAACGTAATATTACATGCGACTGTATACCTAGATCTGACGTAAAAACTGGCAAACGGGTTACTCCTTCCCTAGGAAACATTCATAACAATTTTGTTTTTTTCCCTATGCCTTTTTGTTTTGGAGTTAGAAGCCTCATGAGACAGACAGGTGGACAAAAATGACACACAAAAAGGACAAAACCTATCAGGACAGCCATGTAAAAGCACAAATTATACATCGAATCCGAAGATATCAATTCTGAACATTTTTGCAATGCAATGACCAAATTCCCCAACAAAAGAATAAAAAAATGTCTCAACTATAAATACGTAAATTTTCACAAGACTTCCGAATTACTTGATATGCCGTAGCCATATTACGGTGCCATTTCTCCAGACACCTTGTATACACACACACATCATTACACATGCTTGAAACTCAGAAGAAACTGGAACATTAGGAAAGTATCAACGAAACAACTCCGTATTTGATTGCGATCGGCAAATACAAAGTTAAAAACAGAACACAACTATTAAATAATGCTTCGGCCCAGTGCCAACGTATTGTGCAGCCATCTGCTTAGACCTGTGCAACCTCAAACTCAACGTCAAAGCCAACCTTAGCCAATTGGTGACCCTCTTCCAACTGAGCACCATACTCAACCTCCGTTCCACTTCCCAGTCTTCCCCTTCCCTTGCTCTCTTTTTCTTACACTTAAGCCTTACCCTACTTTCCTTTCCCCTTTCCCTTTCCCCTTCCTGCCACAAAGTGGTCCCTTAGAATTAACGACGAGGTCTGGGGGAGTGCAGTAAGCTCCCCCAATGGCTACACTTGCATTTTGTTGCATTTTATGGTCGCAAAAAGCATCTAACTGCTGCATTTCAGGTTCATTGGTCAGCATTACAATTAGTGCAAAATGAACGCTACAGTGAGTGAGTGAGTGAGTAGGGTTTAACATCCAACCCGACACAGTATAGGTCATTTTGGGGACGGCCTTTTCAGGCAGAATGCACACATACACATAAGTTTAAACTAAACAACAAACAGAAAGTTTATCCTTTACAGAAACACAAAACACAAAAATGAGCTTAACCAAAAATTGTAAGAACTCCATTATACGCGTGCATATGTAATTAACATAATGGCAGTCCTAATAATCTTCCTTGTTATCCTCCAGACAGACATCAATGTGATAATGCTGTCTATTGGAGGACAGGGGGCCTGTCAAATGAACGCTACGGGGTCCAAAGTGGCGTCACCCTAAACATGGTGGTCCTGTGTTTGGCCAAACACCTCAAACATGTACCTTTGATCTTTTCAGCTGAAAATGAGCACACCAGTTACCCATGCCCCAATTTCGGCTTTGGCCTTCTTGTTTTCCAGTTCGGAGACCATGCAGTATAGACAGAGAGACAGACAGACAGACAGATGGACATGGGCAAGGCCTGTATTAGAGAGGCAACACAATAAGCACTAAAACGTTGAAATCGCACCAAAAAGAATTCAAATAATCCTGCAAACACATACATCAGAAACTGCATACATGTTATTATGCAACAATAACCTTATCATCAAGAAAGTGCTTTAAAATATTCGCGATAACATGTACTCTACATTTTTACCACTACGGCCCTGTGACAGATTCTTCGATACGTCTGAAAATTAGATTTCAGGAAAAAATGCACAAAACAAATCACGCAACAAAATGAAAGTTATCCTAGAATATGCCAGCAAAATGCACTTTACCCTACACTCGACCATTTACCCTTAGCATATTTTGCTTTAGGTATCGTCACAATAGCAAAATTGGAGAGTTTGCAAATAACAAATGAAAATCGGGACTTTTACCCTTGACAGCAGCAACAAAGAAATCAACAACAACAATAACAACTCATGAATAGCATTAACAACAGTTTGTCAGCTACTCAAAGTAAACATTTACATTTATTGTACATGTGACTGTCCCTTTAACCTATAATGCAGCTGTAATTTTGACTTAAAACTCTTTATAACAAATCTTCCTTTAAGGCAAAACTCAATAACAATAGCAGCAGTATAGTAGCAGCAGAAACAGACAAACAGACAGAAAACATTAATAACATAAACAAAGACATTCGCTGTGACCAACCAAAACAGTTCTTTGAAGAGCCAACCAAACGCGATGCTGTCGCATAGCTCTGCAATTGGTTTGCTATAATGTGCTATTTATACAGGGTTGCATAACCTTTAAGTTTTAACCTCAAAAGTACTGCTAAAACACAATGTTCAGATAAAAAGGCACCCTTTTTCTTCCCTTCATAACTCGCGTCAAACAACAACAATTTTACATAAAATTTTCAGCAGATGCGGCCGAAAGAATACGAATTCAAGATATGTAAAGAAATCTGACCGTTAGCTAAATTTTCTTTGCTAATTGTGACGTAAAATGGTGACGTCATGAAATGTGTCGTTAACATGGTGTAGCAGCACTGGAATGGTGGTCACAGCAGCAGCAGTAGTATCACTAATCAGACAGACAAGTGCAGACGGACGGACAGACAGACGGACAACAGAGTCGTCACACTTGCTTCTAGGATAAACGCGTTGGACGTGACACGGCATACATGTGATTGTGAAATCAACTGTAACTGGACGGCTTTAGCTGCATTCAAGACATTATTACAACATTAAACTATTACATCATCATCAGCAGCAGTAGCTAGCAGTTAGTAGTAGTATACAGCACCAACGACAACAAAGAACTACTGAACTTTAACAACGTTCTACTTTCTCGTCTGCAGCGCCATGGAAGGAATCTGGGCAAGGGAGTAACTCCCAGCACAAAATTTCAGCCATCAGAATGTGTCATTCTTTTCGGAAGAATTTCTTCCAAAAATACGAAACCTGAGAATGGAGATTCCGAATTTGAGGGGGAGCGGGAATTTGAAGGCAAAATTGAAATTGATAGCACCGGCATTCCGTGTGTCGTGAAATTGCAACTGTCTGCCAACAAACGCCAACTTCCGGCCTCGGCCGAACTTCTTCACTCATGACATCGCTTCGCGCAAATGTCTATCAACAACATAACTGACCACTGAAACACACTTTGCATCAATTTTTCCTCACGCATCCAAATAATCAAAACTGTGTCAGCACAAAAGAGTCATGAATAGTGCTATTTTTATCATGAAACAACTCTGGCAAACATGGACGGATTTTAACAATTTCTCCACTGCTGCAACAGGAATCAACGATTGATAAAGCCTGGACTAAACCTGGACGCCTCTCCTTAGCTATGTTGCTGCACTACCTGGTGCGTATGGTCTACACATGACAAGTACGAATCAATCTTAATTAGCACTTCTGTGTGTACGGGACAAAAACACAAAGTAGAGGAGACAGAACAAAGACTTATACAGAGATGCAAAAAATGTACAAACAACAGAGACACTTTAGAAAAGTGATGCACGGACACAACAAAACAACATAAAATAAGCAGCAATGGCAGAACCACGAAAAACAATGCAAACCATCACTAAGCTGCAACTCTCTCATGCGAAACAAATAATAATTTCTGCACTTACATCTTCATTTTATCTGAGACTTTGTGACAAATGCAAAAATTCCAAGACTAGCACACGCACGTTTGAAAACTGCACATGGCCATATCTGACAAAATGAAAAGAACCCCAAACAACATGTTTTGCAAACTATTAGCAGAACACCAAAATAAAATCGACAACTATAAACATCGAAAAACGGACAGGTCAGGCACTCTATATTGGAAGACACGACAGTATAATTGCTGCCTGAGAGTAGCGGACAGATGCAAAGCCTACGTGGCGTCAAGACAGGGGTGTGTCAACGGAGCAACTGACACCTTGTTCCTACCATGAATTTTAGTTTGTCAAGATATTTTTCATGTTGAAAAACTGCTGTTTCAAAAATACATTATGAGGAATTTAGCGGCAAAAATCAAAACTGAACACCCATATCTCCTGCGTCGGAAATTTGCAGCTGTCTATCGGAAAAATTGCCCCCAATTTTTTTAAATATTGGGGCAATTTTCCCCAATCTTTTCAACCCATGGCACCACTGGTCAGGGCGTAAACTCCCAACTTTCCTGCGTCAGCCATTAAATTCTACGACGTTTCCAGGTTTACGCAGCTGTAGTCATCCTAAGCAAAACCTGAATTAGTGAGATAGCACACCACTAATCTACTGCAACTATTTCTAAGACAGATGCATCACTAAACACAAATTAGAAGGATGAAAATACACACCCAACAAAACAATTGTTAAAAGTGATGCACGAACACATCGGAAAAAAAGCAATTGCAGAAAGTTGAGACAGAAATGCGCAGACCGACCCAGCACTAATACATTGCTGTAACAATCGGAACACAAATTTCAAAACTGTGGCATGACAATATGCACATCTCTGCAAGAAAATATAATAGGATGTAACAGAAAATAACAATGTCCCCCCTCCAGCAGCATTATGTTTGCAAACTACCTGTGATGCCAAACAAACAACAGCTGTCAGTTAGAGTGGTAAGAAACATTCAATCTGCAGTTCTGAATCTAGCCAACCAGCAAGCGACCAGTGTCCGACATTACGAGATAAATTCACCAAGAATTCGCTATCACATTGCTGAAACCTCAACCACTGAATACACGGGAGACTGGAGCATTAGCGAAGGAACAGTTATTACATCTTCCTGCTGCTATACCAGTATTACTTGTTGTAGTATTAGTCGTAGTGGTGGCAGCAGTTGTTGTAGAATTATGATTCAGTAAGGCTGAGAACTTCAATCATCAGTGGTTTAGTAGCGTTGTAGCAGTTGTTGTAGTAATTGCAGTAGTAGAAGCAACTGGCATTGGTGTTGACATGTGGTTGTAGTAGCTGATTGTGGTAGTATTATGACTCAGTCAGGCTGAGTACTTCTATCATCAGAGGCTGTATGGCGTTGGTGTTGACACGCAGTAACACCTGAGAGTGTTCCTCCGACAAGCTGCGTATTTCAGTCAGTTTCAGCAGCAGGCGAGGAAACAGCACTCGCGCTGCGGACGGTGGCATCTGAACAACGCAAATCAAAATGAGTAAATAAATTACAATCATCGGTTATTAGTCGGTCAACGAAAAGCAATGTTAGTAGCTGCTTACATTAGTCAGACACTCACGGCCGGAAGAAGTTTACAATCTCAGAAGTGGCAGCTGATTGGCATGGGCTAATGACACCACTGTGCACTATGCGGCCATCCGTTGTCCATCGTATTAGACAACTTAAAATTGGAACTGATGTGCAGCCAGCAGATATACAATCCCCAGTAAGCCTTACTAGGCATTAACCTGTGCCTCGCAAGCTACCACTCATTTCCCATCCGCCGGAGGATAGGTGGCTGAGTTGACCTGAGTATGTTAGCAACTTACTCATGGTTGCTTGCAGTTGACTGGCAGTGAAATTCGAACCATAACCTAAAGCTTCAGAGTCCAATACCATGACATTCAAACCACTCTGACCTATCCGTTTATTTGACACACCTGCGAGGAAAAATAGTGTTGCAGTGATGCAGTGTAGTGCTCCTGTTACTACTACTACAGTTGACTCTGCTTATATGCACGGCCTCGGGACCGCAAGCTGACTTGCATGTAAGCAGAGCGTGCATTTAACCGTAGTTAGCTTATAGGACCACTGCAGTCATTTACAACATGCAGTTACAATAGGCGGTCATCCACGCCACAGGAAACAGTTGCCTTACTCATCTCCTTTGCGAACATCAGGCGCAGCATGTAGCAGCTGATAATGGTCACTCCAGTAGTGTAAGTTTACATGCTGCCCGTCCGTCCGTCGTCTCAATTACTCATAGACAGCAGGTGGCCTAGCACTATTGACCCACAGACTGCCATTTGAAGTTCATTATGATGCTGCATGCTGCTGGGGTGGGGAGATGCACTGTAGCCCATCTGATGCATGGTGCTCACTAGCTCTGACTACCCGCATAATTCTGGGGTTTAGGGCCTAGACAGCATCCCAGTGGCTGACTGCAGATGGTCTTATATGCACTGTGTCAGCCAAGTTGCTTATAACCAAAGTTAAGTCATGGCGCTGGGATCAAAAGAGTGCATGCTTATAGCTCAATGGTGCACATATGGCTGGTGCATGTAAGCGAAGTTGACTGCCATTGACAGAGCATAAACTCAAACGAGACCAGACACACATCGTGCAAATAAGCACAGTGTGCTTATAACCGACGTGCATATAAGTGGAGCCGACTGTACTACAACCACTACAGCGTGCCTGTGAAAACAGAGAGTGTTGTAGTAACGTCGAGTAGTGTTCCTGCCACTACTAATGATACTAACACTACTACTACCACTGCTACGGTACACCTACTACAACAACTACTACAGCATGCTTCAAAGGTCACGTAGTGTTTTAGTAGTGCCATGTAGTGCTCCTACTACTGTTACTACTACTACTACTACTACTACGCGGCACCTGTGAGGACAGATAGTGTTGTAGTAACGCTGTGTAGTGTTCCTGTTGCCGAGTGACCTCCGTGCGACCTTCGTCACTTGCTCGGTCAGGCGAAAACAGTGAGATGACCAGCAGCAGTACAAGCATAGTCTCATCAGCCTGTATGTCTACAGCAATGGAGCGGACGAACGCCATGTGAGCGTCAAATACACCAGTCCCAGACACCGCACTCTGTAGCTGATCAACCTACCAACAATAACTACAACTAGTACAACTATTACTACAACTAAAACAGCAACAGCCTTCATACAAAGCAACAGAAACACATGTAAAAGCACTTAAAACAGAACAAGAAGTCTGACCTATTGCTCACGAGATGTGCGACAGCCTACAGCAATTCTTGTTCTTAGGTTGCCCGGCTCTGTTTTTAGCCATTTGGTCGCAGTTCACTTTTGGAAGTGCATGCCACAGCCAAAAATCCACAAAAACCCTCTGTTTTAGGTTTTCAAGGTCGCTCAAATCATCAATTTTGAATGTTGACACCCCTTAAAAGCTGGTCAGCAGTGCTTGTTATAGTAAGCAGCAAATCCATGTGAAAAAAACCTGGTCAAAACTTTGCAGATTCAGATAACAATATTTGCATATTCATACTTCTGTGGGAAAATACACACTTCACATTAGAATTGGTGAAAATATGCCTTTTGCGGTAAACTAACTATAATCATACAAAAATGTGTGATCCACTTTATACTGATGCACCGAATACCTAAAATTCCTCTTTCATAAGCAAATAAATATAATCACAGAATCTACTGTTAAGAAGTTGCACGAGTCCAGCAAACAAGAGCCTTTACACAGCAGCAAACATAAATCTTTCCAAGGATGACAGCAGCAGTTGCTAAAATGTCAATAAACTGGTAAATAAAATCTGTAGTTTGACAGATTTATGTAACATATTAGTTAACACAAAAAATTGGACATGATTTATCAACAAACTTTACCAGAACACTACATGCAATGGTGAAAAGATTGGAAATTTTTATGCGAGAAAGCAGGAACTGCTATAGTGCGTCTATCTGTCTGTCCATCACACGGGTAGATCAGTCAAAAATGGAGCAAGCTAGGACAACAACGGTGCAACAACGACAACAACAACTACTACTCCAGTAGGCGTATATAGTATTTTATATTTGTGTACTTTTATTATGTCCATCATACTGGACATTTATGTTTTATCGTGCCTGCAATGTCTTAATCGGCTGCCTGGAAGACTCTAGTTTCAGGATCCACAAAGTTTTTCCATAAATTCGAAAAGGGTCACCTCGAGCAAAGACACTAAATCAGAGTGGTTAGGGAAAATTCACGATTTTTGGCCAATAAGTCGCTGTATCTCAGAAATGGTGTAAGATAGGAGAGCCTAGGTTACTATTAGTCACTGACAGGAAGTCGTACACGGGCTTTCAATTGCCACTGAGAGCAATGACCTCAGATGACCTTGAACATTAAAATAGGTGTTTTTATGGATTTTTTGGCAATTTTGGGTTGTGACACACATTTCAAGAGCGAACTGTGCCGAAATGACTACAGATAGACCACTACTTTTTTGAGAAAAGCTACATATAAAATTTTCAGCATTGAACGTAGATTTTAATGGTCCAAGTTTCAACCTTCTAGGTTAAAGGAAACCTGCACATAAGGAGTTCAATAAGTGGTACCCCCTAAAAGTTGTTATTTTACCGTTGTTGGCCAGTATACCCTGAAAACGGTTGCCGATAGGCATGGATATGCTGCCTATCACAACAAGCACTAGTGACGAGCTTTTCAGTCGTATCAACATCCATGACTTTGAAAGACCATGAACTACAAAAATGAGGGGTTTTATTGTATTTTTTGCAATCTTCGGCTGCACCTCGACTTCAAGAGTGAATTGTGATGAAAAGGCTGAAGACAGACTAAGGCAATTTGCGAACAGAAACTGCTATTCTACAGGCTTTCGCGCATCTCGCGAGCATTAGCTCAAATTTCTTGTCTTAAAATGTCATTGACAACAAACAGGATGTTTTGCCCATTCTACCTTGTGATAATGCGACTTGATTCAATAAAAATCCGATATTACTGTACTGATATGGTACGGAGTAGGTCTGTTAGTACCTTCATGGCACGTGTCTCGGGCGAGTCCGTGGGGTCGAGAAACTGCTGCTTGTCAGGGTCAAAGGTCAACACAGAGCGCAGGATTAACAGTTCTATGCTGCCACCCTTCAACAGTAGGATCTGCTCAGCTTGTTGTAGTGCACGAAACGACGACACCTGGACAGAGAACAACTACAACTACAACACACGAAAACTACTACAAATCCAATAAAGTGCAACAAAGTCACCGCAAAACCATCAGGATACCTACGAGTTGGTACGACTTCCAGCTTTTGTTTCACACAGTCCCGTTTTTTTGCTCAACCGGTCCATTTTTTGCGCGCGAAAGCAGAATGCTTCGCGCGTCTTTGCCATCGTCTGGGCGTCTGTCTGTCTGTCTGTCCGTTTGTCTGTCTGTCACACTCGTGAGCTGTATCAAAACGGTGCAAGCTAGGATCACGAAATCTTCACTGTGGGCTGCCCCAAGGTCTCTAGTTTATCGTGACAAAATTTCGTGTCACTG
>Ga0056128_1009357_pt1 | contig 12314 bp, 7 predicted proteins | sample WorMetLIZISLAND2_FD_71113 | JGI IMG/M metagenome (GOLD analysis project Ga0056128, IMG submission 71113) | Marine gutless worms symbiont microbial communities from Max Planck institute for Marine Microbiology, Germany - Olavius geniculatus... ...
GCTGCGCTCTGCCAACTCAAGGACATGTCGTCAGAAGGACCTGCAGCAGCTATGGAGACAGATGCTTTGCTGCTGCAGGTCCGATGCTGTGAAACAGTCTGCCAGCTCATACGAAACAAACTGACATTAACTTTGAACAGTTTGAAGGGTAGTTAAAGACATTTTTGTTCGGGCGTTGAGAGCGCGGCGCATTGTGGCTATTGTTAAATTGAGCCTTTTAAATAATCTTACTTACTTACTCACTTACCATTGTTAAAAATTTTGTGTGAATTAATCATCATTTGAGTAAATTATGAGAAAAAGCAATAAAAAGATTCTTTTTATGAAACACCGTGTAGTCAAACAAACTACGCAACCGTAAACAAAAAAGTGAATGTTTCGTCAAACTTGCGCCTAACTGTAAGAAAGCGATCGCGGTAAGATAAAACACAAACAAAAGAAAATTACGCAATTCTGTGTAATTGACCGGTTTTACGACAAACAAACAAGAAAGCAAAATTTTAGTGTTATTTGTTAACAATAATATCGTAAGTTTAGCACGCAAATCGCTAAACATTAATACCTTAATACGTCAAGCCATTGCTACAACGACTTCATTGGTTGTCCGTTCCTGAACGCGTGGAGTTCAAACTGTGCGTCTTAACGTATCGTTGTCTCCACGGTCTTGGTCCGGACTACCTTTCGAGTGACTTTTTTAGCGTATCCGACCTGCGTTTAAGACAAAAACTACGCTCAGCGTCTACTGCAGCTTTGGTGGTTCCAGTTACACGACATTTCACACTTGGCGATCGGGCTTTTCCTGCTATTGCTGCTAAGTTGTGAACGCTCTGCCGGGCGACATCACATTTGCTACATCACTTTTAACTTTTCGACATGAACTGAAAACATTTTTATTTCGTCGATCTTATGGTGCGTAACTGTTTTGAACTTTCTGTTTTTTTGTCTTAACGTTTCATTTTTGGTTTTCATTTTTTAGTGTTTCTATGTTTTTTATCGTGTTTTTAACGTGTTTTTGAAGTGCAGTTTGCACTTATATTACGCTAATCAGTTCGTAGTGATGATGACGATGATGACCTGTCAAATACGTTTTCAAGAGATGTAAAAAAATGTGGCATATCGCCAGGTTCGTCAGTCATATGTAGAGTGCTAAATTTCAAAGCATCACCGTAATATTTCATACAAGCAGCAAGAGAAGACTGCCGTTTTTTATCGAACGCAAGGTTGGCATGGTTGGTAGGGCAGGGTTGGCAGAGTCGGGCAAATAATGGGCAAATGTAATTTAATTACAAGTTACACATTACTTTTGAATTAAAGGTTAAATTACAAATTACAAAATTTTAATTACTTTAATTACAAATTACATGCATTTACTGAGCTTGTTTTTTTAATTAATATTATAAGTGATAAATACATTTACAGTTCTAGCAGACTAATAGTAGTACACTAGTAATACTATCACTAGTTATTATCAGACCAAAAAAAACACCAGGATCAAACAGCAACACACCATTATGCTTTTTAATATCAACTGTCTGCACTATTAACAAACACAAGTTATATTTAGAAATGCCAATTACATTACACAAATTACACCAATGTCTATGTCTTATTAAAGATCTGGAGAAAGAGCAGTTGCAAAAGTATTTTATTACTCGACTACTCAATGATCATCCCACGATTAGCGAAATTGAAGGTTTGCTTTCTACTCTATATACAAAAACAACGTGTTTAAAACCACAGGCTGAGCAATAGCTCAGCGCTGTTGTAAGGGTGACCAGCCATTTCAATGAAAAACTCTAAAATTCGACCCCTCGTATTTCCCAAACCCCTTAATTTTTTACACCAAAAACACAAATTGCACAAATAATATTATATAAATATAATTATATAAATATTGCACAAATAATTCGTTTAGCATATCTTACGATAAGCAAAATTAGGTGAAAATCCGTTTACGGGGGGCTTCCCCACAAATAGGTAAAATATAACGCTTGCGTGACTTTTTGTGCCCTTTCTTTTTTTCCCTTCCTTTTCCTTTTTTTTTTTCTTGCCGTCCTCTACAGGAAAACGACTTAACTGATTTTAACGCACAATAGCTTATATGACGCGGTTTCGCGCAAGGAAGTGCCTTTTGGGGGTTACAAAATTTAAATTCAACATTTTCACCTATTTTTTCACAAAAATATGAAAAATTACAATGGTGTCTATGTGGAAAATTAGACAATGCTTTAAACTGTCATAACTCCGGCTATGTATTAGATAAAGTCGCAATTTTTGGTTCTAGGGTATAGTTTTCGGGGTCGGCCAATTTAACGGTGTCATTTATATTTACCCTTGATCCACCCCCGTTGCCATGTCTACAAAATTTGGGATAAAATGGGCGATAACTCGGTTCCCGCAAAAAATAATTGCGCGCTGTTTGCACCTACCCCCTATTTTCGGGCCCGGGCTATCCGATGGTGTCATTTAAATTTCTCTCTTGGCGACCCCTGTTGCCATGGCAACGAAATTTGGGACATAATGGGTTAGATCTCGGCTTACTAAGAAATATATGGAAGATCTTTGCGTCAAATGGGGTGTTTTCGAGGTCGGTTTATTTTGATATGGGCAGTGCACGTGCGCAATTATTCAAAAGCGCACATACGCACCCCGCAAAAATCATACGTTAAATATACGAAAAATCGTTATTATCTACCAACAAAAAACATTTCTACATTTTTCGGCATTGCTATAATTAACTAATCAAACGTTAGATCAGTATTACATTCCAAAAGTTAGCGAAGATATCTTCTAATTTAACAGCTGCTAAGCTGCTTAAAGCGAGATAGGACAACCGTCCGCTTTGAACGTAAATTGATAGTAAACCCATAGAACTAAGCGAAGTAGCTTGTATTCCAAGACAAAAAACCAATTTTAGATTTACTTTACGCACAATAAAATAAATAAAATACTGGCAAAAAGTAAAGTTTGGAGACAAAACAGACGAATGTTGAGTCGTTAGATTTAGCGGAATTTGATAGCATCAATGATGACGCCAGCAGACAACTTGGGTGCTAGTGTAGCGTCAATTTAAATTATTAATGTGGTTTGTCAAAAATGTGATTTCCGTCACAGTAGTAGTAGTTGTAGTAGTAGAGATAGAGGTAGGATAGTGGTAGTGAAGGCGTAAGGTTATGGTAGCAATAGAAGTAAGATAAGTTATGGCAGAGGTCGAGTATGGTGATAGTAAAGTAAGGGTTGCTTATAGTAAAAGTAGAAATAGGAGTAACAGTAGCTGTGGTAGTAGTTGTAGTGGTTATTTTACTGCCAAATTGTATTTAGTTTCAGATTACTTTCAACGGCAATAAAACAGCAAATATTTATGTAAAAAACTGTTTAGTTTATATACATTGTAAGGGTGACATCGTGGTTGTAGATATAAAACAGCACAAATCACAATTTAATAATTCAAACATTACCATTACACAATGTCAGAAAAACTTTGCTGACTGTGTAATGGTAAAGTTTGAATTATCAAATTGTGATTTGTGCTGTTTTATATCTACAACCACGATGTCACCTTTACACTGTAAATAAACTGAACAGTTTTTTTTACATAAATAACAGTTATAACTAAAACGTAAGTCACATGGCAAAGTGTAGATAAATAAATAAAAAGATTGGCATAATGCTCAATATAAAACTAACAGATGTTATTACTTGAAAGTTTCAGATGTAATTGAAAACCATAATAAAATTTGAAATTACAAATCACAAATCACATGATTAATGTAATTGAATTACCATTTACAAATTACATTAAAATTAAATGTAACTAAATTACAAATTACAATTGTTATTTCTAATTAAATTACGTAATTGAATTGCATGTAATTTCGTTACTGCCCAGCTCTGAGGGCTGGCGATGTGATTAATAATGCCATTTTTTTAGAAATCAGTTACAAAGTTTTACAGTTACATTACCCCCAACACTATTTTTTATACTTAACGCTCATCGTTCTTGCAACAATGCAGCATTATTTTGTTGCACTGTGACAATAGTGTCAACGCTGCTGTGCTGCACTATAGTTTGTTTGTTTGCTATAGCATAGCATATGACTGAAATTTCTTTGCGTCTGTTTGTGCGAGATACTACCGTCGCAATTTCGCTTTGATGTGGACAAGATTTTTCACATTATTTTTAAGTCAAAAAGGTAAGATTACATTTGTTTGGGAAAAACATCCGACGACCCCTTTTTTAATTTATCCAAGTGATACCATCGTAATGCACTCTTAAGGGGCGGGTTTTATTATTACACAAAAGGCGTAACAACTTACAGTGATAACAAATAGCTTATAAACGTGTTTTGGCGGCTGCTGAACGCGCAAAATCGAAAATAATTTTACGTCTTAATTCGCGGGTTTTATTTATACCATACCATACCATACCAGTAGGCCTTACGCGAAAAAAGGTGATCACTGCATTTTAGTGGTAAACAAACGTAGTTAGTTAAATGGATGACATGCAATATAGGCAATCAGCAACAGTGCGGTACAGAGTGGCAGTTTAAATGGATAACGTACATTGCAAGTTTAATGGTTACGTAATAGGGAGCTGACTGTGTAAGCACGATAATTATTGCCATTTTTATCTATTCCTGGAAACTTAGAATCCATTCTTAATTGCGTCTGCTAAATACTTTTTTATTTCTATTTGACACCACACACATTGCTTTTATTTTCATTTCGATTATTTATTTATTTATTTAATAAACTAAGCACATAACAAACGTATATGCAGAAGTACGTCAATTAATACCAATAGCAATGACATTAAAATAAAATTCGAAAAAAAATAAAAAATAAAAATAAGTTTACTAAAAATAAGATGGAAAAAACAGTACTAAAAATCAAACAAGGTAACATGGATAGAAGCAATATCGTCTTGGACACTGTCACGTTTACTCCTGATTGTGTTGCATTGACTATTCGAGGACGGTCGTCGACGACCGTCGCGCGGTCTAGACAATTTACTATCATTTTTTTCAAACAGACAGCCAATATTATTGCTGCACCACTCGTTATGTTGTACTTTCTGTTAATGTCAGTTGGTGCTGTTGTAATCATCAAAGGTTTTTGCTTCGTTTTCCGTCCTAGGTGATTGCAAGATCTCAGCTACATGGTACCTACGGCTCCGGAAAATAAGCGGTTTCCCATGCTGGCAATGAGTCCAGGTTGGACGAAAAGTTGCCTTCATAAGCTTTTTGTAAAATGACCGAAAACGGATACGAATACAGTTAGCACAGTGCCAGACAGTAAAGCACGAAAACAGCACAAGGCCTAAAGCTGTCGGCTAGAAGCAAAGCTGTACATCGGCTTGCTTCGTTATCGCCTTATACTAAGCCTAGTGCTCATCGGTCAGTGCTTTTTGGTAAGTTGTCCACTTGCATAATCTACAATAGCAAAGCTGCTTTCGGTTCACGGCTCGTCCGTCCAACCAAAGACTATTTCGTTGTGGCTTTCGTTCCGTACTTTTAAAGCATAAGCTCAGCAAAGTCGGCCGATACGCTCTATCGGAGCGCTCACACCAAATGTCTGGCATCCTTCGCCAAATGCCTGGCGTCCTTTGTCAAGCACGTGGACCAGATGGCGTCCGTCGCCAAATGCTAAGCCGGCTAGCAAATATTTTAAATACTTTTTAAAAAATTTTACGGCGGCTAACCGAAAATTGCACTGCCAACTATGGCAATGTATATTCAATAACTATGCGTAATAACAAATAAATAGTCTGCATATGGCTAATTAAACCGTACATATAACTTTACTATACAAGAAATAATTCAATAATTGTTAATTATATAAACCGAATCTGTTTGCAATTTATAGTATATCGCTAATACAGATACACACGAGTGTTTAGATTCAATGCTGCCACGTAGAGTCTAAACGAGAATGAAGCACAAACTCAAGGAACTTTTATTTCACATACACATTGTAGTTATAACTTGTAGGTTAGTTAAACATTAGTTGACTTTTTGGGTTAGTGGCGTTGTACTCTATCAACCAAATTAACCTACACTTAGTACTTGGATGGGTGACTGTCTGCGGACAGGTAAATCATCTCGATGTGTTACCAGCCGCTTAGATCAACTCAGTTTTCCATCAGTCCGGGATAGATAAATCGAGTGGCAGCCAATTTTGCTAAGGTTAAGGCGGGGTGCGTTTACCTGTGTTGGGTAGCAACTAACACTGTGTGATCCCATACGGCAGGTGACCCTCCGTGGCTTTGTGACGGGTTTCCTATAAAAAGCTATACAGTATCTTTGACAACCTTTTAACCTTTAAAACTATAATACTGGTGCTATAAGCTTAATACGAGTACGTAAGACTCAGACTTTAAATTTTGCACTTTCCCAGTTTCTCGACACAATTTGGCTAACTAACAAAAACCCTTTTGCTGTGCAGTTAATCGTCGAAGAAATCTGCACTTCAAATCAGGTGAAAAAAATTAAGTTAACGCAATCAACTGAATTATAAAAAATTGCAAGATTAAAAAAATGTCCGCTGTTTGTAAATTAAGATGTAACAACATTACGCACATAAATAAATAAATGTACAAAACATCAGTTTATACACATGTTAACGGCAACATTTACAAACTTGCACATTGAAAACGACAAAAATTGCTAATATTGACGATAAGTTGCTGTAATTTGATCATTATGTCGAGGTTTTTGCTTCTGTATAATATGTTGTATATAACACTGTTTGTATTTGCTATAAATTATCGTGCCTGCTTATTGACTTTAAAATATGACTTTATTGATGATTAGTTGTTTTATGACGATGATTTTGAGAATTTTGATACTATTGGTAATAGTGGTAACAAAATAATCAACAGTATGCCTGAACACACTAGCACATAAAGTCCTAGAATGTCCGGCTTTAAAACCAAACTGATAGTTATCACAGTCGGCAAGTGATGTCATAAAAAGCAGTAATAATTTTTCAAGTATCTTAGTATCGGCATTAGAAATAACAAAGGTACGATAATTGTTTATATCAGATTAAGTCACCTCCTTTATTTTTGATAACAAGAGTAATAATTAACTCCATAAAACTGGCAGGCAAAAAACGATGTCTAATACAAAAAGTAAAAAATAAGCTCAAATGTATCAATAGTTTACTATGAGCATATATAAACGATTCCATGGCATTAGGTTCAGCATTTTTGTTAAATATTCCTCATCGTCGTTCTCACTGTTTTTGCAGTATTAATGACGTCATAAGTTACTAGGGTAATAAGTTTACATTTATGTTTATTTTCAAAATTTAGGTTTTCCACCATTTTTTTCGTACAAAATAACGTAAAGTTTCACACATTTTTACTACTTCATTTACTACGACGTCACCGTATGTCTACATTTGTTGTTTACTTTTGCTTTAATAATTTATATATGACATATATGCTATTTTAAAACTTAAACAACATTCATACATGTTACCAATATTTATACTAAACACGGTAAGACTATTTATAATATAAAATACACTGTATGTAGGCTACTCTACTTAAAACGTTCATATATAATACACTGTGTAATTAAACTAAGCCGTGCGGGGGCAGCGCCAGGCTATATTATCGCCCAACAACTTCAGGCATACCGCCGCACGTCTAATGTCCAGAATGACGTCGTAAATCCAGTCATCATCATCAGCGTTATCCGTTACGATGATCGGGTTGTCTTTTGATCTTAAAGACGATTCAAGCCACGATCGCCCATCAACGTCATCTAGGTCGCTCGGTGTCCTGCTTTCCACATGCAGCCTCAACCCCTCCTCCAGCAGCTACTGCTATTGCTACTGCCGACACCGGATTTCACATCAAGGTAAACAGACACAAGTGGCTAACTATTGCCAACTGTTATTACCACTGACCGGTACAGCAGCAAATAAAGCTAGTTCAACTTTGGTTACATTTTTGTATTTTCTTCTAGCTATCAGGGACATTTTAATCGAGGGAGATCTGAACGCTCATTCTAACTTATGGGACTCTGAACAGCCAACGGACAACAGAGGTGAACTGGTAACAGACTGGATTTTAAAAAAAACGATATGGTGTGCGCTAATAGCGGATCGGCTATTAAGACAAACCGGGCTACTGGGGGACAAGCTCTTCTGATATCACAATTGTTCATTCCAGTTAGACAGATAAAGTGAAATGATCGGTGGGTGCAGATATGGGTTCAGACCATTTACCAATTTTAGTGCAAGTTAAGCTTAATATCACTACCACTCGACAACAGGCGAACAGTAGACCTCGCTGTAGGCGTAACGGAGTCGACTGGGAACCTTTTCGTGCAGCAGTAGAAGAAGTTGTCTTGGAACTAAATGAAAATGAACCACTAATCAAGAGGATCGGCCAGTTTAATAATATTCTCATCAAAGCCGCGAAAAAGCATGTTGGCAAATGTAAACAAACTCCGAAGTCGAATGACTGGATTACTCCGGAGCTAAGGGCAGCGATTAAGAAACGCAACCGATTACAGAGGCAAGGTGCCAGCAAGAAACAAAAATGGGTAGAGACTTGTCAGAAAGCTCACAGACTTGCGGCAGAAGCCAAAAAGCAAAGCTGGATCGACTTAGTGAAAGATCTAGAGCATCACGCTGATCCTGTCAAAGTATGGAGAATTATCAAGAGCACACCTAACAGTAATGCTTCTAACGAAGCAATGATACTGAATGGTCGGACAATCTCATCTGACGCGGGGAAGGCCAATGCATTCATGTCTCACTATGCTGCTGTTAACAGGCTCACATTTTCAAGAAAAAAGAAAATCCGCAATAGGAAATGCAAGGCTATGTTAAAGAGCTCTATCGTCGACAATAAAGCAGGCAAAGACTTCACTATCCGTGAATTGAATTCAGCAATTTCAAAGATGAGATCCAAAGGAGCAGCTAGCCCGTATGATATACCGCCGACATTTTTGAAGGTTCTTGGCCCGTAGGCTAAGTTTCATCTACTACACATCTTTAACACCTTTACTAACACCTTAAGTGCGGCAGAATGCCATCATCATCCCACTTTTCAAGGTGGGTAGATTAGCTTCTCAGCTTGTTTTCTTTTGTCCCGTGTTTCTAACTTCGTGTGTAGTGAATACTTTGGGGAGGATGATTGCCAATAAATTGTATGCAATGGCAAAAAAGAAAGGCTGTATCAGTTCGGCGCAAGTCGGTTTCAGAAAACATCACTCATGGGAAGACCAAATCCTTAGGGTCACTCAGTCCGTTAGTGAATGTGGCCGCAATGTGCGCCGGTTGTTGTTGTTTTACTGTGCTGCTAGTATCTTTAATTTTTTGAGTTATACGTTGTATTTCTGCTTCAACTTTGTACTCGATGATTCGCCGCGGTGTCAAGATCGCAATCGTTATACTCGTTTTGGTTGCTGCTGTTGTATAAACACGTTTTTTGGCAACTTTTCAATGTCAGCCGTGGAATATAAATACACATACAGATTGGACTTTGACCCGCAAACTGTTATTGTCGATCAGACCGAATGCCGGAAAGCCCGACCCGACTACTAAGCAGCACATCGTGTCTCTGGGCTGTGCTGCACCTCGCCGTGGCTGCCGAAGCGGCAGACTGAAAAAGAAACTCAGGGATAACAGGGATTAAGAAATCCCTGTTATCATCGGACGTCGACCTGTGTCGAGTGTAAACAAAACGTCTGTTCACAAGCGCAAACGTGTATTAACTGTTGTCAGTAGCGTCAGCACAAATAAACCTAACTGTTCAACGACGCTATTATCAATATATGTCATTAATGCTGCCGCGCTGAGTAAGCCTCACGCAATTGAACAATTGGCTACAGATCTCACTAGCTATGATACTGACGTTGCTATAATTACTGAGACTTATTTTAAATCGAAGCACTCTGACAACGTTCTCAGTGTTCCCGAATATAAGCTGTACCGGCGTGACAGAAAGCGTCGCCGTGGGGGAGGAGTTGCCGTCTATGTTCGCAACAACATACAATCAGTTGTTTGGACTAAGCTAGCGGATGATCCGAATTACGAGCTGTTGTGGGTGTATGCTGGTGGCGTTGTGTTCGGTGCCCTTTATCATCCGCCTCGTGCTTTATACTCTGCATACTCACTGCTTAATTACATCGAATCCTGTATTGATGAACTGAGCCTGGAGTTTCCCTTTGCACCAGTGGTGTTAGCAGGCGACTTTAAACAAATACCCGACTGTGATGTAGAGCAGAGAACTGGAATGCAGCAGCTTGTTTGACAGCCCACTCGTAGACCAAGTTTGCTCGACAAAATGTTTGTATCCAGTCATACTTACAACGTTGTCCGCGTCGTCTCTTCGCTCATCAAGAGTGATCACAAAGCGGTTGTAGCTTATACGACTCAACCAGTGCTCGCCAGCAAATCCAGGACCTTAAAAACGTTTCGTGCTATATCACCGCAACAGCACGCACAGTTCCTGGCGCATATTTCTATGCTGAACCTTGATGATATATGTGGCCACTCTACACAAGTAGGCATACAGGAAGACTTCGATGTTTTTTTTATAATGTTGCTTTCCAGCTGCTCGAACGATTTTATCCTCTACGCACAATTACAATAACATCCAGGGACCCTTACTACATTACTGCGACAATAAAAGCAAAGTTGCGGCGAAAGAATCGACTAATGCAAGCAGGGCGTATAGAGGAAGCGGATGCTCTGGCCCGGAGAATTGGAAAAGACATTGTCCAACGCAATAAGACCCGCTTGAGCCATATCAATCCAAAGACGAGCGTTAGAGATTTATGGGATGTTGGCAAAAAGCAAAATACAGTCGTTGTTGAAAGTGTCACTGCAGGGTCGCTGAATCAGCATTATGCAAGTATTTCTACAGACCCGGGCTATCAAGCACCGAAGCATAAGCTCACTGTGGCCGGGCGTGCTGAAGAGATGGAGGTGATCACAGAATTTCGAATGTTCGAAATCTTGGATAAACTTTAAAACACGTCAACTGGTCTGAACTTATTGCCGTAGCGGTTTTTGCGTCTGAGAGCCCCGGTATTCTGTGGGCCGCTGGCACGTCTATTTAACAAGTCTGTTACCACCTCTAGGATTCCGAAGCAGTGGAAGGTGGCAACTATTGCGCCAGTTCCCAAGATTGCCACGCCGCGGGAGCATGCGGAGTTTCGACCGATCTCTGTCACGTCTGTCTTGAGCAGAGCGCTCGAGCGCGTTATAGTCCGAAAGTTTATATACCCAGCGCTTCTCGAGCCACCCGTCCAGTTGAGTTACACTGATCAATACGCGTTCCGCCCGACTGGATCTACGACTGCAGCTGTTGTCGCTCTGCTACAATCTGTCATTGAACTGCTTTCGTACGACCCATACGTGGTGGTCATTGCTCTAGATTTCACCAAAGCTTTTGATTCAGTTCGACATTCTACACCTCCTTTATAAAATGGCTTCCATGAATCTACCTGATGAAGTTTATAATTGGCTCGTCGACTTTTTCGCTGGTCGCAGTCACAGTACAAGGCTCAGTGGTATCACTTCTGAACTGCTTGACATTTCAGCTAGTATAATTCAGAGTTCAGTTGTAGGCCCTGCGTCCTACGTTGTCAATGCTGCTGATCTTACCACTGTTACAGTTATATTTAAATATGCTGACGATACATGCCTTGTAATATAAGCGTCTAATGTCAGCTCCAGGGCTACTGAGCTAGATCATGTTAATCGGTGGGCAGAGCGCAACAACCTGAGACTCAACAGGCCAAAGTCATCTGAAATAATATTCACAAACGGTATGCGTATGCGTAAGTCTACCAACGATCTGCTTCCTGCTCCTATACAAGACATTCGCCTTGTCACTTAGATTAAGATTCTCGGCATTAATATAGTAGGAGCTGAACTGGACGCGACCAGCGCCGTAGAAGCAGCCGCGTCGACCAAACCCGTTCCACTACTGCTACTGGTGGACGGATAAGACATTACAGTGGACACCGAACTAGTCACTACTGTGGCCAAACTGTCTGCTGTAGTAGAAACCGGAAATGGGCGCTGTATAAGGTTGTAGAAGCTACCTTCCATACCTGGGTCTGGATAAATATCAGAAAGATCCCTGAGATCTACCAACAAAGGTTTCCTACAATGATCTCGGTCCGCTTCCGGTAGGAAGTGAACGCTGGAATAGTGGAAGGATCTAACCGGTCCAAGCCTGTGAACCCAAAAACTAGGTGGATGAACTGAAATGTAAACAAACCTAAATCTAGGGAACTTCCGGTACAACAGAATTTGACAGATACAAGCCAAAACAGTAAGCA
>Ga0056128_1009359_pt1 | contig 12314 bp, 5 predicted proteins | sample WorMetLIZISLAND2_FD_71113 | JGI IMG/M metagenome (GOLD analysis project Ga0056128, IMG submission 71113) | Marine gutless worms symbiont microbial communities from Max Planck institute for Marine Microbiology, Germany - Olavius geniculatus... ...
GCCTAGGTCAACTCAGCCTTCCATCCCTCCGGGGTAGGTAAATCGAGTACCAGCCTATCTGGCTGGGGTTAAGGCGGGGCGCGTTCACCTGTGTCGGGTGGCAGGTAACACTGTGGGATCCCATACGGCAGCTGACGCTCCGTAGCTTTGAAATGGGCTTCCATTAAGAGCTATAACACCACCTTTAACCTTTAACCATGCAGTCACAGACCTGGCAGTGCAGAGGGGGCGGGGTTACGTCGAGTCAGTTCGCTGACTCTGTTAGTCAGTTCCTGCTGCCGGTCCTTCATCTGCTGTAGGTCGTGGTCGTGACGCTCCACCTGAGACTCGCGCAGAGTCAGCTTGGACATCAACGTCGCTATCAACTGCGACTGACTCGCCAGTCGCGACTGCACAGACGACGACAACAACCCGTGATGTTGAACAAGGCCAAACTCTTCAGGCCGAGGACGAGGCCAAGACCAAAAGGACGAAGCCGTGATCAAAACAGAGACCAATTGTTCAAGGCCGAGACCGAGGCCAAAGGTAGAACTGCTAGGGAAGACGCGCTACAGTCTATACAGTTTTTGCTGCAGTACTGACCTTCAAGGTCATCCAAGGTCGACGTTCATTTTTATCCCATGTGAAAGGGCGTATGCAATTTCCTAATAGTGATCTATAGCAACTTTGGCCCTATCTCTCACCGTTTCCGAGATATAGCCAGTTTTTCGTCTAAAACGCACATTTTTCCTACGCCTTCTGTTCAACCACGATTTTGAAAATGTTCCCATTGCACTAGATCGCTGAAATTTTCCACGCCTAGGTTTAAGACACAAGGCTAATTATAATTACTCGTGTAAAAAGTTTTTCCTCGAACCTTAGCGGCTAGCCACAATACATCCGTTACAGACGACGGACAGACGACAACGACGCGCCAAAAACGCCGTACGGCATAGCTGTAGCGCGTCAATAAACATGACAATGACATCGTAAGCTAGAAGTTTTATGCTGCTAACGAAGCCAAAGCACCACGTTCAGTTACGTCGCTCTGTAGGCCCTATACGCGCTTTAAGGTGCGTTCTCACTGCGCGCGTTAACGCGCGACGCGCGTTGCGCGTGGACGATTTCAAATTTATCCGGGTGAGGTAACGCTTGGATTAAGGCTTGATTGAACAGTCAGTTGAGATCGTCCACGCGCGTTAACGCACGCAGTGAAAACGCACCTTTACGCGGCGCCGATCAAATACCAGATAGTAACGCCCGTCGACTACAAACTACGTGAAAACTGCTGACACAAACCTCGAGCGTCTGCACGGTGTTCGTGAGTGTCTGCACGCTCGATCTCAATTCCGCCATCTCATCTCTCGCCGATATCAAACTCTGTGCTAACGTCTGCACATACGACGATAGCATAAATTAGTGATCCTGCTACATCATCGCGTTCAATACTAGGTCAAAAATACAAACAAAAACCGCTGCACATAATCTACTTGCGTTTCTATTACTTACTGGACCGAAACTTTGCATGCTCGCTGGTTTTTATATTTTCTTACTTCTTTTATCTGTTGACTTCCTAATTTTGAGCTGTAAGCTGCGCTTGTTACCACAACTACAAAATACTACGGATGCATTTTATTCAACTAGCCCTACAATTAGCCAATTTTCAATGCCCACTGCAGCTTCTCCAAAAACTTTACCTATGGAGATTGTAGGCTACATTAACAGCACTGAAATCAAACTATAGGCGCCTAGGCTAAGCTACGTAACCACGAAAATAGGGAAAGCATCGCCAACCTCTTGTTTGTCCGTTGTTTTCAGTTGTTCGGCGTTTTGTTTTAGCAGATATTCAAGCACGATTAACAAATGAGCCGCGGCATCGTCCTCGTGTTTAGCGATATCACAAGTCGGCGCCTGAACAACCAACCAGCAACACACTGGCGTAACGTCGTCCGCACACGAAGACAAAGAACTTTTGCTCTCTGGAACGGGAGCGAAAATGACATGAAACTTTCATGCTTGGAAGCGAAATTGTCAGGAAACATCAATTATCAGTATTTAGGATTTAAACCGTCCATAATTCGGCGTCAGAATTTGAGTGCTTATTGCTCGCTCCAACCATCATGAACGCTGACGCAGGTGTATACACTTAGATTTTAAGACTCAGGATTTTGTGCATAAGCAAAAGTTTTCTTACATATCTGCAAGCTTCACTCCAGTGCTCATTTCCTTCATTAAACGTGTGTATAAATGTGCTAGCAAAAAACAATTGCATCTAGGACTTATAAAGAAATTTAATTCAGTTTTGAAATATTTGCCTTCTGGTAATTTCATTTGAACAAATCTTCAGGCACTTGCTGATACAACTCGCACATCCAGTTACGAGATCGGCGTTATAATACAAACTGAACACTGTTCACTGAATGTTAATCATGCACAACAGAAAGCAAATATCGAAAGATGACTGCGTACGAGTCGCGCATAAAGGAAAATATTTTAGAAACACTTAAGCTACTGAAACTGACCTGGAACGTGCATCCGATTACTCGGAATTTACATTTCTGCGGCCTTCGTGGACACTGCTGCTCGTGCTCCATCATCTGCATCGTCAACCACCACAACACCGTGTCTCAACAAAAACGTGCCACTTTTATTTTTTGAATAACTCCGTGAAACATTGGCCGATTTTGATAATTTTTGGCGTACAACATTACGAAGAAATTTGACGTAAACGACTGTAGTTTTGCCCAACTCACCTTATTACTGTTGCTACACTACCTTGTAAAATTCAGAAGTCGTAGTTTGGCTGTTTACAACAATGAACTTATACTGGGTAAAGTATGTGTCGGCTCAGAAATGATTAATTGAATACTGACAAACACGAGTAACAGTTATTATCTCTCCGAAAGTCTTACATGTTACATCACATCATTTTTATTACTGCGTGTGTTTAAAATGTCCCCTCCAGCACGAACGCAAACGGTGAACGTTGACGCGACATGCCAACAGCACGTTTAGTAACGCGTGACCCAGAGCGGCTCACTCGCTGTTGATGCGTTATTTCAGTTCGTAGACGTACGATGCTAGAATAAACACGACTATTGTTAAATATGTAGCAGGTTTTCAATAATTTTGCGGTCTCAGTGATTTTTTGAGCCGACGCATGCGCTCCCCAGTACGAATTCGTTGTTGTATATGGCCAAACTACGACTTTTGCATTTTACAAGGTAATGTAGCGACAGTATCAAAGTGAGGTGGGCTAAAGTACACTCGTTTACGTCAAGTTTCTTCGTAATGCTGCGTGCCAAAAATTATCAAAATCGGCCAGTGCTGCACGAAGTTATTCAAAAAATAAAAGTGGCGCGTTTTTTATTGAGACAGTTAAGAAACAAGGAGCGTTCTTGCACAATCTAAGATCCGCTAGTCGACACTTCCTTACGTCTGTTTTAAGGTTTCGACGAAGTATATTCGACCTTCGGGCCTTCGCTGTTAAGGCTGTTGGTGGCGTAGCATAGTCGTTAGAACGTCGGTCTTGGCCGGCAAACTTTCCCTATCCTGCGCTGGACTGACGGATGGCCGTGTGACCACTTTGTGGGTGAAGCGTCCGCTATCAGTCAACCAACAAGGCCAACTCAGCCTGCCATCCCTTCGGGGTCGGTTAAATAAGTAGTATAGTAACCCATTATATGGGTTACGGAAGGTGGGGACCTTGGTACAGCTGACTGGGGCTGCCTGGCCTGGCCGCTGCGCTAGCCTGTGTCTGCAGGCTGCACGCGGTGGCTGTGCGGTCGACGGCTGTGCGGGTAACGAAAGCGCATTAGACCCGTGTATACGCGACGATGCGCTATATAAATTGACGATCTTTACCTTTTTACCTTCATCCGATGCTTGGAACTTAATGTGATCCGTCGCTCTGCAGCAGTAGCTTTAGGCGCGGCTTAAAAACCCGTTCTTTCCACTCGATACTACTCGTATAGTGTACTCAGCACAATAGAGAAGCTTCATGATATTGCGCTATATGAATTAAATGTTGACATTAACAATGATAGCAATAACTTTTACTGCAACGTCTTCATCAATTTAAGATACAGCAGAAACGAATAGGGGCCTAGATAAGTGAATAAGTGGGCCTAAGTAACTTCAGTTGCCTTTATTTGCCAGTGTCATTCACAACAATGCACACGAATACACCGTAATAGACACGTAATACATAAGCACATGAAACATACTCCAAAGTTCAGTTATTTTACTTTAGTTGTGAATTTACTGAACCACATGGAATTTAGCCAAAACTTTACTTATTCCACCAGTTGTAGATATTTGTTGTAAACAACAAGTCAACAACTAGTCGAAGTAATAGAGTATGGACATAAAACTGAATGTCTTCGCGACATTGTGAAACGCAAACTTACCTCAAACCTTGGTAGCATCCCAACGTTGCAATTGAATCGACAAAAAACGGGAAAGTGCCGACATTCGACCTTCATATGATTCTACACACAATACACAATAATAACTACTTTCACAAAAAAATTAAGTTCACATCAATTTATCTACTCCACTCCAGCGACGTTTATCATACTTGCAAAAACGTGTTTAAGTTGCCAAACTATGTTTACTGGCGTTGGTGCGTTCCAGTGAGATATTTTGCATTTGACTGGCTAAAAAATACAAACGAAATCAGCAGTAGGCAAACTAATTTTCCTTTGTGTGATTTTTCTTGTGACCACTCTGTCTTAGTTTTTAAAAAATATAATTTTACATTCTTCGTACGATAGGCCTGCATTAAAATACAAACGAATACCGGGAATAATACGAAAAATTGTATAAAAAAGCGAGCGTCAACTCACATCTAGTTCGGCGGCCGGAATCTCGATTGCACAGTGTTTACACTTATGCAGATTAAACTTACAAGAGTTCAGATGCTCCTGACAACACAGATATAAACTGTTTATTTTTTTAATATAGGCCTAATCTGGAACTCACTTTAACGTTACAAGTAATCAATAACGGGTAAAAAAATCACCCACTGTCCTATCAGTGCGCAAAAAAAGCAGCAATAACACTAGGCTGGTTGAAAGCAACTAATTTTCAAAGTCATTAGTTGCCTTGTTTTCCGAACCTTTAAAATTAGGCCAACTTTATCGCAAAAGCTTACGACTAGAGCTGTCGAAACGTTATTTTTTTAACACGTTGAAGCACTGCGTTAATTTTTTAACGCGTGCGTTAACGCGTTAATAACGCATCATTAATACTGCTGATATTGTAGGTGAACTACATCAAAGAGTGTGACAGGAATGAAGCCCGCAAAGTCGTGCCTGTGTCGCAGGACCGTGACAGTGGTGATGGAACGGTAACAAAACAATTTTTAATTAACTTGAATATTATTCGATCGTCAAATAACCGCGGTTTATTAATGGAATATTGGAACTCCTGCTAAGCTGCTTCACGGAATTAAGTATATTAACGTATGAGCGTTAATTTTTTAGCACACGTTAATTTTTAACGCGTGTTAATTCTTTAACGCATTGACGCGTTTACGTCGAGTTAAGTTAACGCGTTAATTCGACATCTCTACTCAAGACAAAATTATTCGGCATGACCTCTAGTTTATGTCGATGTTGCGTGAGTTATGAGCATTAGCTCACATTTCTTGTTGTCGAACTGTTGCATTTTTATATTATTGCTTCGCTTGTGCGTTGTGTGTCGTTCTGTAGGGCCTACTGATGCAGTTTTCTTACGTTTTTAACAAACTGTTCAGTCGGCCAGACAGAAGGAGTGGAACACAGACAGAAGAAGCGTACTTGTAGGTAGAAAGTAAGGAGGTCAGTCAAAAAAGTTCGTATAAGCCATCATATTTGTATAGGCCATCATAATTAGGCAAAACAGATATGTATCATATTTTGAAACTTTTAAAAATACTTTTTGCAACTAATACCATAATACAATGATTTTCTGCCCAATAACAAATTGTGCAATACTGCAATGGTAGACTGTATTAACCAGTAACACACTGCCATTTCATACTGCCTATCTATATCAGACTATAAACTTGTTGAATGCCCTCGTAATCTGCATGGCACATTACTGCCCGAAAGACCCAGGACAAAATGTTTTCTACAGTGGAATCTGAGCTTTGGAAAAACGCTGGACTAATTGCGTTTCAGTTGCAAAAAACTACGTTAAAAAGTGACATAATAATTATGACCTGAATGTCTTTTGCCTAACTATGTCGGTCTACGAAATTATACGGTAGAAACCTTGAGTTTGCCGAAGAGCGGTTGTGCGGTGCAGCCTCTGCAGCTGTTGACGCAGTACACCGCTAACGCCTTCATCTCGCGCATTGCCGAAAAGTCCGGACAGATCTGTCAATCATCACGTCATGTATTCGTATTGTCACTATATATTGTGCAATTAACGTTTTATTACGCCGACTTGTCTGAATGGGTCGCATTGCACGCCTTGCCCGTCCGACCGTGTGCTCGTCCTGCACGCACCGGCCGCTAACTGAAAACGAAAAAGCGCGAAGAAATTTAAACTGGTAAAAACGTCTTTCCGACCAAAGTAAAAATCGAGTAAACTCAAAGCCTCAAACGTCAGGGGACGGCCACATAATATGGGCCGACATATGTTGTTTGTTTTGCATATATAGGCCTAACCATGCCTTAATCATCGTGGACAGCTGACGGATGCCGGACGATATCAATGCAGGAAACGCTTCGGATGCTGACTACATCACTATTTGAGCCATAATATGTTTATAACCACGCGTGATGCAACAGCGGGAAACGTTACACTCTGCTTTGTTTTTGTTTCAGTTTCTTGCGTAGGCCTAGGCCCTACACACTGCCGCACCCACGTAACAGGATATCATAGGGCCTACATAATGAAAACTTTTTTAAACCCACTGCAGGGCAGGGGCGTCTAAGTCAATTGAGCTCAAAGCGTAAAATTACTTTTCCCAAGCGGAGCAACTTTTAGGACATCAAAAGGGGGGGGCAGTCGTCGTTCCACCAGAACTTAACCAGAATTGTTTTGTGAATCGAAAAATGCACCAAATTCGTTTTCGGCCGGGGCTTCGTCCCGAACCCCATGCGCTAGAAGATCTTACTAGAAAAATTTTTCACCGGCATCCACGAGTACGGATGCGGTCATATGGGAAATTCAGCAAGTCTTGTCTAAGCTGGACGTGAGAGGGGTGCGAGTCGAAAGGAAGGGGAGGGCAAACATTGGAGGTTGGATTGGAGGGGGTTTGCGTTGCGTAGTGTGTCCAAAGGGGGATCGACGCCCTTGCGGCACTGGGCAATTATTAACCTCGCGCCATTAACATGCACATAGCCAGCAGCTACCGTGTACGGTATATGTAGGAAGTAACGAATGCTCAATTCTGATTGGCGTGCGGCATATGGCGCCATTTTATGATCTGACTCGTGTGAAGCTATAAAAACCGCCGCATTGCATGGCCAGAGTTTCTCGTTCCGGTTTCCAGTAAAGCCTACACTGCAGAATGCTATCTAAATTATCATGACGTCACCGTATCGAAATTCGCTAAAAATGACGCGAACGCGAACTCAAACCTTCTGTCTTAGAAACAACTTGAACACAACGAACGAAACAATAAATTCAAAAATTAAGGCCTGTGTCGTTTAATGGATCAGGACCATTGGTATTCATGTACTGTGTGCCTGTATATGTACATTCATGACAGACAATTTCGAAATAGTGCTATATTTTTTGGTTTCCCGCTGTTTTCTTTCTTCATCATCAAGACAGATCTGATGGTTAATTGCGCGAACGAAGTTGGCCGTGGTATAATAATTAAGGCCCCTTGTTGAGTAGGTTCAAGATCTGAAACATAGTCATAAATACATACCAATATTATTTGAATACATGGGAAGAGTAGAAGCCGCCGCCTTCACAGGATTTCATTTGAGTCATGACGACCTACAGTATAGAGACCTATGCGATTTGCCCGCAAAACTTGTCGATATGTTCGTACATTTTATTTTTCGTTCAGTGTATAAACGGGTGGATGGTAAAAGAAACTCGAATTCAGTGGACTCTGTAACGCTCTACAATTTTAGTCAGGCGCTGGCTTGTGGGTGTAAAAACTTACACACATGCCGGGCAACAGTTTAACACGTCACTTAGGTCTACTCCATGGTCGTCGACAGTGAGTCGTGTAGAAATACCCCGTTTACACGATGGCTCGATGTTTGCTCGATGTTTGCTTGATGATTGCTTGATCGTGTAAACGGGGTATAAGTCTACACTGTCGTAGTATGTAGCCTATAGGCCTACTTAAACCCAGCCAGAAACTGTTCCACTAATAACAGAACAATTTAATATGGATATGTTTGTGAAATATTTAAACCTACAAATTTGCCAATATTGGTATATTTTATGCCCTGGAAAGCAAACAGAAACACATATGAATCAACCGACTAAAAATCCGTAAAGATCTCAAAACCTACCAAGCTGGGCCCCTTCACAAAAAACGTTGAAATCCCCCAAAACCAAACAAAACCCCCAAAAACCAGTAGGCTAAACTTTAAAACTCCGTTTTTTTGCAAACCTGAGTTATTAACCCGTTACTACTGTAAACGCAATGCTAGAGATAAACAACACTTTAATTAGTGAAACCATTTTGACGTTCGTCCGTATGAAGCTGAAGTTTGTTCGAAATAGGCCTACCGACCGAGTCCCGGGTGATGTTGGAGCAGTCGTTCTCGTTGCCGGGGCAGCGGATCACTGCTGAAGTCATGCCGCTGCGGTCCTCCGCGTGGTGGAACAGTGCGTCAACACACGGTCGACAGATGCGATGTCCACACGACGTCTGACACGGCTGACGCAACGTCCCGGCACAACTCACGCAACGGTACCTGGAACAATAGCAGATCCAGAAGCTTGGAATAACAGGGGGGAGTAAAGGGTAGTGTCTGGGGAGGAAGTTGTGCCTAGAATTTTTAGTCCGCTCGGAAGCGACATGTTTTACTGCAGACTTTTTTAATCTCCGAGATGCGTCGGCCGACTGGCTCGAAATTTGGCACAGTGACCAGACCTAGGCCGAGTTTCATAATGTCGGTCTAAAATTTCGGACAGCCTTCTCCCCAAAAAAATTTAGGGGCCAAAACATGCAAGATTTGGCCCGATTTTGGAAGACTTCAAAATTCGGCGCTGAATATCTCCGGAACGGATAGATATTCAAAATCAGACAAGTGCATGCGTCATCGACCGCGATTCATCCCGCGTTCATGGAAAAAAGTCTGGCGAACTTTGGTCCACTAATTACGGAGATCCCAATGTTGAATTATAACCACCCAAATCGACTATTTCGGAAGACCATATTTCGGCTCCTAAGGGGTGCTGCGCCCTAAAATTTTTACACGCGCTAGAGAATGACCCAGCCTTGCTATCGCATTCCCCATCGAGGACGGGAGTCCCCCTTACTATTTTTTTCAAAGGGGTCAAAAATTGGCTTAAAATTCAGTAAATGCGCGCCTTTAACTTTGGCGATAGTGGGAGTAGCCCCACGAACTTTGCCACGTGACATGCCCCTAGGTAAGAATAATAAAGTGGGTACGACTTTTGGGGCCCTCAAAATTTGGGAGGGGAAAAACGTCCAAACTTCGGTGCGATTTAGGACAACTTTCAAGTTTGACTGCAAAAGTCTCTGGAACGGATAGAGATATCGACAAGATGTTAACGGCGCTATCAAACAGCGTCCCTCTGGAGTTGAATTCTGCATATGCTAATGTATTTGAGTTCGCGCCACGTGATTTTGCTACCGGGGAAATTTCACCCCTCCCCTGAATTTTTCCCCAATCGGACTTACGGCGCCGGGCAAACTCACGTTGGGCTTTGCCCCAAATTTCTAGTTTTATTAAATTTTATGCAAAATAATGCATTTTACGCAAAATTTTCCCTTGTTTTAAGATGCATCCAGTCAATATAAAAGGGGCGGCCGGCTCTTCTCTCCGCCCCCCCCTGAAATCTGCCTCTGACCTCGAATACGTATAGTTGCAGTAAATGACGATATTTACGTTTTTTTCCATTTTTCACAAAACGCGTGTGGTGACGCTTTTTTATTTTCTTGTACGTTGTTTGTAATTTTTGATAAACGTTGAACGGCCAGCGTAAAAATGAAGGCGATTGAAAATTTACAACAGATGAACTTGACGTGTTCCTTGTAGAATAATAGATGACTGACTCTGTATTGAGACTGACTGGCTTTCGTAAGCTAAGATGGCAAACATTTGGTGAATATGATTGATGGAAAAAATGTATCTCAAAACAACGTATTCAGTCGATGCCTCAAGTAACAAAAAGCCCAGCTGTCGCTAGGAAGGGCCAACCGTTTCTGAAATACGGCCAGTAATAGGCTGAAACCTTGTATTAAAAACTGCCGCCGAACCGCTGCACATGGAGACATGGTTACTATGTGACAGCCTATAGGAAGTCGCCAGCGCCCTATCCGATGACCCATTCCCGACCCCCTATGACTTACCGTTTAGCCATTATACCGCACGATTGTCATACCATAGCGCATTATGACCCTTCAAGGTCATCCAAAGTCAATGATTTTCATGTCATTTGAAAGCCAATATGCGACTTCCTATTAGTGATCAATAGCAACCTATAGGCTCCATCTCGCACCGTTTAGCTACAATATATCCGTTACAGACAGACGACAGACTGCACTGCGGCAGCGTGTCAAAAATCCGGCCCTGGCTACCTGGCATGCAGTTCGGCAACGAAGTGGACGGGGGTCTCCTGAACCAGTGAGTCGAGCTCAGCGTTGACCGCTAGACTGGTCAACTCCATGTTGGCACACGACGATAATATCAGAGAACTCATCCAGAACTCAACTATAGGCCTTCTGCCGAGCTGCCAACGTCGTCAGTCACCTGTACGTGCTATCTGCAACAGCAACAGCAGACATTTAAACAGTCCCATTCAGACGATTCAGAGAATTAAAATGTCTTCAAATTCACTGGCGCATATACAGGTACCCAGCAGCTTCCCGGTGCAAAATTATAATTTGAGAACAAAGAGAACATGGTCTAGCCTACAGTCGTCAATGGGACAATGTTTGCGATCAATCTTTCGGCAAGAACATCAAACCTAAATATTCACCATACATTCTCCGCCAGTGGCGTAGCCAGAAATTTTAATTGGTTGGCCTCGTCTCCCTTCCCCTCCCTATCCTCCCCCTTTTGTTTCTGCTCTTCCTGTCCTCCCCTTTTACCCCTCCCTTCTCTTCCCTTCCCTTCCCCTGTCTTCCCTTCTTCTTCTACCCTCCCTTCCCTTAGAAGTATAGGACCCCTAAAATCCAGCTAGAGGATCTGGGGGAGTGCTGAAAGCTCCCCCGGCGGGGTTTGGAGCGGAGCCCCAGCCGAAATCGAATAAGGTGCATTTTAGCTTTAAAAGATGAGATCTGGTAGATAATTATTTTCCCGAAAATAAACTGACCAAAGTGGCAAATTTCGTGCAGTTTATACGCATGCTTATGTTTTGTCTGGATGATTGGGGGGGCTGGGTCCTCTGCCCCCCACGGTCCCACCTTGGCTACGTCACTGTTCTCCGCATAGAATGTCAGGATTATTCCTTATGGTATAAATGCGAAACGGCATTTAAGCCATTCGGGCATTAAGAATTTCAGGTTACTTCCGGCAAATTTCGTAACAATTTGGGGATATATTTACGTGGTAATGTGGGCCGTGTGCACGGAATTCTAACACGCAGTGCACAGGATGCCAAGCCAGGCAAATGTATAGCCTAGGCCCTACGCTTTCGCGACAACGTGCAGCCTGTAGGCCTACTTATGCCGACGAATTAAAGACAAACTTACGACGAAACCTTCGTTTACGACAATTATTACACGCCATTCCTTATAACCAAAAACAAATTGCTGCAAATCGGTGTTGATCGTTTTATCTGCATGCAGCAGTGTTCGATATACACCGACCCTCCTACAACCATGATTCATGAACCAACCACGGTTTTTCCGTCGAGCTTAAAACGAGCGCACTAAGCAGGAAACATAGCGTATGCGGCGTCCGTTGTATGGCAGGCCTATAGCCTAATAGGCCTAGTTTCAAAACCACAATAAATCGTTGAAATGTTTGTATAGCTTTCACACAAGAGCACGAATGCTAATAACAGCATACATGTGGAATGTTCATCCTTCTTACACTGTAGGTGAGCCCAAGTCAATATGCAGGGTGCGGCAAAAAAGTAGCCCCCTAAAGTTTTTTGCCGTTTTCTCAGCAACCGCTTGGAATTTTAACATGGAATTTTACAGGTTCATTTACAGAAACGTTCTACATCTAACTGCT
>Ga0056128_1009361_pt1 | contig 12312 bp, 8 predicted proteins | sample WorMetLIZISLAND2_FD_71113 | JGI IMG/M metagenome (GOLD analysis project Ga0056128, IMG submission 71113) | Marine gutless worms symbiont microbial communities from Max Planck institute for Marine Microbiology, Germany - Olavius geniculatus... ...
CCATATTTTGTCCATATATTTTGAATTAGCATTTCTTTAGCTACATCTGGTAAAAATTTCGTGTAAATTGATCATCATTTGAGTGAATTATGAAAGAAATAAAAAGGGTGCCCGTTTTTTTGAAACACAGTGTATTTATTTTCCTCAAACTTTTTTCAGGAAGCATCCTGCTTGCATTAATCAACTGAGTGGACGCTCTGGTAAGTAATAGGCATACAGCGAGCAGGGGCCTAAATATTAATAGCAAAAACATTATCTGACCTGGCTTCTTTTGACACTGACTTTATTCACACATATGATATTATCAGATAGTTTTTTTTTACAAAAATCGTTTCTTTTACACCAGACCAAAATTCTGTTGTTTGAAAATCGTAATAATTTTGTGGGAAAAGCGAGATTAAAGCCTACCTGTGTTTAAGCAGCAATGAAACGGCCGCTATCGCATGCGGCGACGACGACCTGTCGGTTTTTGACGAATGCAAGTTTGCAAACGTCATACAAGAAGTTTTCACTCACGTCACGTCAAGCAAGTGTTAAATGTGAGATCGCAGGCTGTGAGTTAAACTTACGCCAGGAACAGTTGCGTCAGTCAGTAGCCGCTTAACACCTCGCACATCATTTATCATCTTATCACTGCCCTGTCGCTGCAGCAGCAGCAGCAGCAGCAGCGATAAGCAATGTGTGTAGGCGTTATCAGCAAAGACTGCAGCTCGCAGCGTTATAGCTAATAGCGCTCATCTGCTGACGCCCAATCACGCAACAGTTGCAAACGCAGGTACAAAAACAACTGCAGGCGGGAATACAATGTATTTGCGTTAAGTGGAACCGAAACAGAAACTGTTTCTGAACTAAAAAAACCATTGCCCGTAAATGATTGACTTAGAAAGCAACTCGTACTTTTTTGGACATTGAAATTCAAATGGCGGTTTTCTCATTCTTTTTTCAGAGTTTAAGTGTGAACAGAAGAGAATCAGGAAATTGCAATAAAACACGAGATGTTTTAAGTTGCACTACGCGAAATACATATGGGGTCGTTTTATTTGCCAGATATTCAACAAAGCATTTAGACCTGTAATACGCTAATATAGCAAGCTTAGTTAATAATATATTGAAAGATAAAAAAATCTAATGACAAAAAATGAAATGTGTATTTTCAGCGTTGACGCGTACAGCAAAGTTTATTGTTTAGGCCTGTTGCATAACAAACATAATTATGCTGCGTAGCCTAATTATGTTTTGTTAAAGATTAACTAGTCATATGCATGAACTTTGTACCAAGTAGGCAATTTACATCATATTAAGCATCGTTTATGAAAAGAAAACTAAGCCACACTAAACTCCTATATACTAATCAATACGCAAACAGCGGACAAGCAACAGGCGCAGTTACGCAGTGACACAGCCGCAGACACGCTGCCTGAATTTAAGGGTTGCTAGATAACAGTCGCGATCTAATACAAAATTCGGAAACTGAAGCAACACCGGCAACAAATAAAACATGTGTTACGGCGTCATATCAGCGTAAAAAACAAGTCACTTCGCGCCCCACTGCCGCCTTTTCAGCACATCATTAGCTGCGGCGCCAACGGCTGCTGAGGCTGCTGTGATGCTACTGTTGCTGACTCACTTCCTGGACTGCTGCTGCGTTGGTTTAGTTATTAAAAACACTTGGGATATTTGGACTATTTTTCCACCTAATATAGCCTATCTATATACAGCTTTCTGCTTTCGGTGGAAACACGAATAAACTTATATATGTCATGTAAGTCAAATATGGCCTTTTTGACTCGACTTCAGATTTTTTTGCTCGTGATGTCATTTTTTGTCATTTTTTTTCCGATTTTCGCACATCTGCTACGAGATCTGCGACTCGGCGGAAGTCTGCAGCTCCGCTTCTGTTCTAGGGCGTCTACGTCAGTCGTAAGTCAAGCTGCGATAGCGCCGCCCGTGACGTGATAACGTTTTGCACACTGCAAGCTTGTGGGTATCAGTCGTCAGCTATCGTCTGTTGCATTCCCAGACTTTATCTTCTACGCAGAAATAAAACACGTGCCGTAAGCAATCTGCTTCAGTTCGTCAAACGCGGACAATAAAGAATACGCTATTTCTTGGTGTCCAGTATTAACTAATTTATTCACACCGATTGACAACTCAAAAACAGATCTGCTACATTTGCATCGGCTTTTATGTTTTGCCGCTTTCGCTGCTTTCAGCGTTATTCCTATAAACGTCTGTTATCGACATTTACAATTTTACATTTTTATTTTTACTCACATATTTACATTCAAATTCTTAGTTTGCACTATCACTAACATTGTCAATCGTGCGGCGTTTTGCGGCAGTAATCTCACACACACCAAGAACAGTTCGTATGTGACGTTCGCTGACTTCTATATAGCTGGACAACGACGGTGAGTGAGTGAGTGAGGGCTATAGTTACTCGGTCAGTCAGACAGTCAAGTCGGTCAGTCGCTCGCACGCGTCGCTGACCCGCAACGTAATTTATCGGAATTGAGCGGTAACAATGTTCACTGATGACGCGCCGGGGTTTGGACAGTATGTCCGCATGGTTGCAGCAGTCGAGGCAGCAAAGTCATCCATCGATCTTTGAGCGAACTATATGCTTGACGCACAGTCACACAAATTAGACGACGTTACGGCGCTGTAATAACGTTCGAAATAAAACGCTACGGTTGTTCTTGTCTGAAGTCGGTGGCACGCCATACCGTGGTCTTAGTAAGCAAGAAACTTACAACATAGGCATAGCGCTGAAGCTGATGCCTAACAAATATATTAAAACGCTAGCTATGAGCTATACAACTCCTAGATCTAAGTCGATAGTTTAGAAATTCCTGCTGCTCATTGCTCATCTCGCTAAGCATAGGAGGCTGAGTTGACTTAAGCACACAGTAGGTTAGCAACTTGCTCCAGGTTGCGTGCAAATGCCGAAAGGCCTGTGGTAAGATTTGAGTCGCAGCCTGAAATTTACGAGTCCGATTTAGCCTACTTAGAGTTGAGAAGTTTACCGCCTGTGTATCAAGCAAGGCGAGCAGGTCGTCGCATTCCCGGTAGATCGAACTGCCAGCCAACCAGCCAGTCGGCCATGTCAGCAGTCTATCATCAAACGCCAGGAGGTCAGGCCTAGGACTAGTCCGTGATTATGCGACCACTCGGGCCACACGCCAACGTGACGAACGTTCTCCGAGGGACACATTCGACCACCAAGACGTGACTTTACATACCATATACCCTAATACTCTCCCCGCCCGGCTTGCAGTCGCGTGTTACGTCAGAAACGTCGCACGCGCACGCCGCTGATGACAGGCCGCCGAGTGCGCGTAATGCAATAAACTGTCGGTCGGTCAGTCAGTCAGTAGGCCGTCGTCTGTCCGTCCCGTCCTGCACTGCTGACCATGATTTGAGTCGCACTGATTCAGCAACTGCGACATCAACAGCAACAGAAACTAGCTGAGACTGCACCGCACTGCAAGCGCAACGCCGTTAACCATAGGCCTTCCGCAGCTAAAAGATGGGATGGAGCTCGAGCTTCGATAAGGACAAAAATCAGATTTTAAAAACTATAGCCAAGTAGTGTACAAAAGCATGCAAGGTTATTTCTGCAGTTTGTCTAGGCCTATTGTTACTGCTTTTCGGCAAGCAAAGGTTTGCGTGAGTTTTATACTGTGACACGTATTTTTCAAATTTTAAAATAAAAAAATGAGCTTGGCGGTCGCACTCTGGTGAAAGCCAGAAAAAGTTAAAATCCTAAACCTCTCACTGCAAATTTTGCGTATGCCATTGCGCTGACTTTTTGACCTTGAAGACTGTGTAGTGCGTATCGCGCGTTACATTTGATCTACCTTCCTAGTTTCATTCGTTTCAGATTTGCATTATGACATCGTCGATCTTGACATGCGTCGCTCAGAAACTAAGAGCTAGATTTCGGTTTGAACTTTGCATGATGATAATACGCTTAATGTAGTCAACAGCTAACAGCATTTGTATGATATTACATCGTAATAGCAGACGGTTCTGTACATAGCTCCATCACTGACCGGCTGTGTCCTATATTGCAGCTTCTGCAGCGATGCATGCCGTTGAATCGTTTTCACGACCTGTCAGCACCAATGATCGATATTTTGTCACGCATCAGCTTAGTGTCACAGTCGTTGTCGAACATTGATGATTCCGTTCAGAGGCTTTTATATAATGCGATTCATTCTTTATACCAATTCATTATCTTTCTACGTTTACGGTGTTTTATTTACAGCGTAAATGCATTGCCATAACAAAACGTTACTCAAATAAGAAATGTAAATTGCTATCAGCTCGAGTTTGTTAAAATAGAACAGCGGCGACAGCATACCAAACATCACGTTGCATACCAACAATAATTAACAGTGTTTCTTGGTTTTCTTTTGCTATTTTTCCTGTTGCCAGCAGAGACGTTTTGTAAAGAACAAATTAACATGGTGAGTGAGGTTCAGATGGCCGTAAATTGGTCAGATGACACATAAATATTGCAGCATATACGAACGTACGTAGCTGTGCACTCAGGTGTGTGAAGTTAAGTGTTGACATGACCGCTTGACACCTAGCTGTGACTACTAACACGATCTCAGCTGATGCGGCTGGGACGGCGGATGGCGGTTGCGGAAACTGAGTGTGCTCATGCATCATTTAAGTCTACGGGATGCAGGAGACGTCACTTTGCTGTGATCGCGCTTTAGAGACGACGGTTACCACGGAGACACGTTGCACTGTCCGAGGCAATACTTGGTCTGTGATCACCTCGCCGGTGCCCCATTATAGGATCGCCCCCAGAAAAGTCTCCCCCGGCCGACAATTTACCGACAAAAATCCGCCCCGCCCGACGGCCGCCAGGGAAGACTTTTCTGGGTGGAGGCGATCCTATAATGGGGAGACTTTTATGGGGCCAACGATATTTTAATAAGGAGAAACATATCAATTCCGTGATTATCTCTCCCAGAGCGGATATTTCATGGGGAGACATTTTAATGTGACACCGGCTGTACAGTGTGCAGAAAGGCGCCTCGACAGTTCGAGGGTCTGTGTTCGGTCAAGACACTCTGACAGTGCACGTCGGACCTCCGGATATCATAGTCACGTGAACGTCGTAGCGTATATACGACGAACAGCCACCGACAGAGCATTTGTTTTTAATTTTGCGACCACGAGTTTAAGGCGAAATTTTAATGCACTTGTGATAAAAAAAATGTCATCAGTCAATTTTTTACTCCTCGCGCGCTACGTTCCTAACGTAGCGAAGAGGAGTATATGAAATCAGTGTAATATGGTGTAATATAGATATACAATGTAAAGACATAGATTTGATTAAAGCAGTACAGCGTCGAACAACTAAAATGGTTCCTGGTCTACATAACCTTTAGTATGCTGACAGACTTAAACGTATGGATTTACCATCACTGATGTAGCCTAGCGCCGTTTACGTGGAGATGTGATTGAGACATATAAATATCTGCATAGAATATACATGATTAACAGTTTATCATTTTTGGCACTTTCAGTTCCTGATTCTGGTATTGTGACACGAGGTCACAGTCTGAAGCTGCAGAAAAGAGAATGTAAATCGGTACTCCGAGCGAATACTCTTGGTTTCCGGATTGTGAATTTATGGAACGTCTTTGCCTGAGGAGATTGTGTCCATTCAACTGTGAACAGTCTGAAGAATAGATCTGATCGGCACTGTGTCCATCTCAGATACAGTTATAACTGAGATTTCAAGTTTTAATGATCAGTCTAGGCCTTTCTGACCTATCCTGGACTGCATTCCTACTACTAATATTGAGGACCGACCGATGACCGACCTCCGTTCCTGGAAGAGCCTTCCTCGAAGAACTTCAAATGGCTATATCTCGATGACGGTGCCAAATAGACGGGGAGACAATTTTCAATAACGACCTCGACGCCAGTCACTATTAGTATAATATTAGACCGGTCTCAAATTGACGACCGGGTCTCTAATACAAGTTAAAAGGAACGAAAAAACACTTAGAAAAATACAGCAGAGAGCAATGCGCGCGAGGAGTACATCAGATTAATCATAACTTAATAATATTTTTGTTAGTCAATACTGCTTTGCTTCTCAATCAGAAGATCGTTGCCACATCGCACTCTCCGAATGATGTTCAGCCTCCATTGCATTATCAGCCATTTTGCTTTATAAAACAGAAAAACCCGAGCACTTCCATTTACTGTTATGAACAGTTACAATATAATGACTAATGTTAGTTTTATTTGTTTCATAAAAAATAAGCTTAATACATTTTAACCATGGCTTTCAAGCAGGCTACCGATAATACTGCATTCTTGATTTCAGGTTTAGTTTTGTACGGTTACTATAGTCGTTTTTTGCGCGGGTTAGAGAAGCGTAGATTTGCGGTCGACTTCCGCATACACGCTGTTATTATGTAGCCTATGCAGATACATTTATTTCGTGCGTGTATTTTTTATATTGCCTGACATCACAGACGTGATGTCATATGTCCGCTGATTGTCGACCCGTGAAAATGTTACTGCCGCAAGCGATCCACGGTCACGCTGTCGACATCTGCTTAATAAACTGACGCAGGTCGCCGGACTACTATCTGTCACTAAAACACGTCCACGTAGCCATAGGCCCACACTACCAGAATCTTCCCACGTCTGCTGAAACGTTCCGACAATGTTGTCTTGTGCACTTGACGCTACCGAAGCGCGATATTTCGCTCATCACCGTTCAACCATTTGCGACATGCTTGATATTTACATGAACTGCCTATAACGGGAACGGCAGCGGCTCGTTATGCAAAGTCCTTTTTACTGTATCGTTTAACTAATTTTATGTAATTGCAACGTAGATTTTTTTCACTTTTAGCCTAGCACTTTAGGACTGCAAAAATTAAGAATTAATGAGTCAATTGATCGTTAAAAATTAATTGATTACAAAATTTTGATTACCTTATCTACGCCAGTTCACTACGTTCATTTTGGCGGAGATAATAAAAATTCGTGTTCCATTTATTTAATTGCACCACGTTATATGTAAATGTTTTACAGTTTTATTATCCCCGCCAAATGAAGGCTGAAAGAGGTAATGATTTTGCCTGATTCTCTTTGACGCGTCTTTTTGTCCATCTGTCTGCAAAAGTGCTCGAAAAAGTTGCGGACAATTTTTTTGAAAAATCGGTGTTTGACACGAACAAGAAACAATGATTACACTTTGGCGGCGACGATCACATTCCGTGAGCAAAAATGCTTAAAAATGTTTTTTTAATTTGTAAATGTGCTACATTTTCTAGATGTCAGCGCCAAACGACCTAATTCGTTACAGTGACCTAGGGCGGCGGTGCAGCGGACAGAGCGGTAAGGCTAAATAGACTTGTCGACTTGTTGTTACATTGTGCGCAAAGACCGATGAGCGACGCCGACTTGCAGACTGCACAGTTCTAGACTGGGCGCTCGCTTTATTCTCTGCAAACTCTAGGCGCAAACTATTAAAGCTCAAACTCCATCTATTTCGATTAGCTGTGGATTTGTTTTAGGCCCACAACACGCTGTGCTACAACCTCTTATACACCAAAGCGAAAGTTCGCAAATTTTATACCCACCACACAATGTACAATAATACAGAACATTCCCTCTAGCAGCCAGCAAACAACCATTAAAACTTTATTGAGAGTTCTAACTTGTGTTATTATTGTACGACAATTGTTGTCTGCAAATAAGCGCTCGAATTTGATTGAAAAGTTGTGCAACGATTATGAACCATTTCACGAAGAAATCGAACGCCTACTACAAATCACCAACATCTCAAGACGTTGTAGGTACACTTCAACGTGCGACTTACAATAAAGCGAAGTAATGGAGTTTTGGTTCAATCAGACGGTCTAGACGTCACAGTCACACTGAACGAACTGAGAACGAAACAATCAATAAACCCTACGTGCACGAGAACAGTATAGCAACAAAGCAACAGACGTCGTGAGTGGCGACGACGTTTTTTCGCTGCACGTGCAAATTGTTCAACGCCGGCAGCGTTCCACACGGAATAAGTGACAGCGTCGTGACAAATCAATAGCTGTAAGCCGCTGTATTGCGGCAAAAACTAAAAAAAATACGAGCGAGATTCAAACCAGCGGCCCGTAAGCTCCACCGAACAACCTAAATAATAAATATAAAGTAGCGCGAAAAAAATAAAACATTCGAGTACAACGCTTTACGTAGATCGAGCAATCCAACAATTTGGGAAACGACTAGCCTCAATCATTGCTAAGTAAGTAAGTAAGATGACTTAGCAGGCGTAATTTAAAAGTTAGCCACAACGCGCCGCGATCTCAACACCCGAATTAAAATGTTTGTAAGAGCCGCTTAACCTGTTCAAAGCTAATATGTCAGTTCGTCTCAGATGAGCTGAAAGGTAGTTTTACAGCCTAGGACTTGCAGCAGTAAAATATCCGTCTTTAGATGGCCATGACGAAGTTGTACACTTGAGCATTTGCGTAGTGCTTCATTGCAATGATGAATTGGCTAATCGTTCCCAAACAGTTTGACTGATTAATCTAGCTTACGCTTGCATGCACGGCACGTTCCACTTCTTTATAGCCACCTGGTAATTATCGAAACACAAGAGTGCAGAATAAAAAGTCGGAATTAATTTTCTACATCACCGCACTTACGCTTCCAAAATTTAAGTCAGCCACTCGCGATTAAATTCCTGTCGCACGTTACTTTTGCAGCGCCCGCCTCGATGTCAACAGAATAGTAAGTCTATGTGTTCTTTATATCCCGTTTACACGATGAAGCAAACATCAAGCAAACGTCAAGCAATCATCAAGCACTTAGAGCACACGTCGTGCACGTGCATTTCGAATACATTTGCTTGATGTTTGCTTGGTGTTTGCTTGATCGTGTAAACGGGATATTACTGGCACGAGGGGCGAAGTCAGGGTGCCTCTGGAACGATCGGACAGTCTGTCTGGACGGCATGGTCCATAGTATAGACTTAGGGCATAGTAGGACTGTGTCGGCGTCGTCGTTGCGTGGATCGTATCTAGGTTTGATTCATTTGAAGCACTCTCGACCCCAATCACACTACATCGTCACAACTTACAAGCTCGTAGTCAGTCACCACGATTACTCTTGTTTGCCCTTCCCCCTACAACGCTTATCTAGCGTCCACGCTTCGCCGAGCCCGAGTACTAAACAATGTGCATCGCAACAGCTTTGTACTAAGCCTTTATCATGTAGCCAAAACCCGCCAGACCGCTTACCGCTAATCCACGCAGCTGGCTTAACGGCGCCTTAATCACGTCTTTTTGGTAGTATACAACGTGTTTACGAAAAAATTTTTTAATATAATTTTTTTACCTTACTACAAGGAAAATGTGTTAGACCTAAAGTTTTGCAATACAAAACTAAAACTCGTTCCGGAACTACCAATCTCCGCAATGGCTTATGCCCTAATCAGGAGAAATAAATCATGCTCATAAGCGCCAGCTTCCCGGATACTTGCAATTACTCAACTCTGAGGATTAGTGCGTTATCGAAAAAGAAAAAAAATAGTACCGGGTGCTGCACAAAATTATTTATTGCTAATCGATTTAAAATATTTTTTAAAATTTTTGTTTATGTGACGTGTGGATGATCAAACTGCAATTATCGGACGCATCTATAACGCAGACGCTATACTTGCGTTTGAAACATTTTCGGTGTAAGATTGAGAACATGCGGAAGATAACCGACCCACGGGATCGCGAAAACAATGCAAGCATTAGCCTTAGCCTAAAATGTTTATTTCGTTTAAGAAGACGAACCTTTCGGAGTTCGGACTATAAGCACATTGAACGAAACATGTCGTCTTTGAAGTTTATCTGTCGACTAAGTTGCCGCTTAAGTAGCTGCGTCCTTAGCAATTCGATGTCTGCAGTAGTGTTTCACAACAACGTAATCAATACTCATCTACGCGTATAGGCTATAGCACATTACATTGCATACCTGAAACGCCGTCGATATAGATTCCAGCAGTGTTAAGTTATCGTCGCGAAGCCAGGCTTTTGCGATGACAACTCGTAGATCTAAGTAGTGCTAGCCTTGTGACGTGGGACAGCATGCTGCTGCTGCTGATGCTACTGTGTACGCTGCAGTCAGCCAATGATCAGTCGCATCAGTTATACACACTGCAGTGCAAGCAACCCACTTTAGCTACCAGCATTTTATCGTGTTCTTAATGTATTTATTAGAATAATCATATATCAGTGATAGTAGTAGTAGGCCTAATAATATAATGCATTTCTGAGAAAGCCCAAAGTTTCTTTTGAAAAATGGACACGTTGCAAAGGCAATCATTTCTGGTACGTTGATAACTCGCTAGGCCCACAAATATTTTAAATGCTTTAACATGTTTCGAGTAATAAGGTAAATGGAGTTGCAATGCATTTACTGCCCACTTGTCCAGTTCTACTGTTTTTTTACTTGTTATCTTTAATTGTAGACCTACTGTGAGTGACATTTAAACGAATAACGTGGTAACGGATATGATCTATAGTTCGTTCAAGCGATAGCAGTAGGTCTACGCGAGAAAACGTATTATTGAGAAAAAGGCCGACTATAGGTAGCCTAAATGTAATGTTAAAGTGCTTGGAGTGAGAATACAATCTGTCCAGTGTGACGTGTGTGTTGATTAGGCTTGGTCTGTGTGGCTGGTTGCAGCGTTCGCCGGAGATTAGAATTCAAGTCGAGTCACTATCGTCGTGACGTTTCAATCACTCGTTCCCAATGCACGGATGACGGACCCGGGAACGTTTTCGTTTGACTTCTTCGCTTTCGCACGTTTTCTGCGAGATTACGCGTGACAAAGCCGGGCTATTACCGAATGCCGACTGAGCCCGACTCTTTGGGATTGCAGTGTATATAATGGGGGATATGCTGAAGGTGCGTAGTAAAAGACTGTTAACTAATAATGCAGCATGTGTTCAATACGCAGAGAATAAACTAGATGCACTGCAACTCATGCAGCTTGTTCATCATCACCATTTTAATTGCTGCCATTTTATGCAGAATACATAATTAATTTTTATCAAAACGCAAGTCGAGTACAACAGACAATATGCGAACAACATATGCAAAACATCTCTCGCAAGATGCCGATACAATATTTTTAGTCTTTACAAGCTACACCGAATAGCCATTTCCAACCACAAGTGACCACTGATTTACTTTTTAATATCATACTCCACCAGACCCATAAGTTCACAGACTGGTTGCGCCGTTGTCGCTATTTACCACTACTAAACTCCGGAAATAACACGATAAGACTCAAACTGTAATAGCCTACTTTTTGCGGCCGCATACTATTTCCAGCGTGCAATTTAACACGACCTGGAAGACCTGCGTTTACATGTAGTGTTATAGCAGTATTTTGTTACTGCTAAAAAATAAAAGTTACTTACTTACTTATTTAACTGTCCCAAGACCTCATTAACAGTCTTGCTGGTTGGTTGAATACACTGGTCGTTTACTGCAGCAGTGAGTGGCATAGCATGGCAGACAGCTGGCCACATAACGCAGATCTGACAACGCATCAAACGACGATTGCTTTCTCACCATACACTTCGTATACGGTAACTGGCTAAACACAGTTTAGCGAAACTCGTCACCAGATGAGAAGATCAATGCTAGACAATTACATTGTTTCGATATATACATGCTGGGCCAGAAAAACGCTTTACAAGCTTCGTTGGGAGATGTCACAGCAAAACGCTGACGAAAAACCGTCAAAGCCGTCAAATTTCATACCTGCTAAATTTGTGCTAAAAATTACACGAATTCGTGGTCTGTGTAAAATGATAATTGTTTTAGGAGACAAAAATTTTGTTGCTTTACTTTTATGCTGAAACATTTATAAACATAAAAACAACAAAAAACATATAACGCTACGGAAAGATGTGCATCTATGCTATAGGCGAAGTCGATTGCGCTAGAGTTATTCCACCAGAAAAAGAAAGCTATTTAGTTGAAGATAACAATTACTGACATAATACAAAATGCAGCTAATCAAGACATTTTAGAAATATAAACAGATCTAGCCAGCCTATTAAATGTTAAGTAGTTTGACGGTTTTGCAAAAATATCTCGTCAGTTATGTATATGTTTTCCATTTTTTGACGAAGGAGTTGCGATTACGGGGGCGCTGAAAACGCGAGACTGGAAAACGCGGAACTGGAAAACCCGGCACCAAATCACAGGGGTGGAAAACGCGGGACCGGAAAACGGGGGAACCTCAAAGTTATG
>Ga0056128_1009362_pt1 | contig 12312 bp, 10 predicted proteins | sample WorMetLIZISLAND2_FD_71113 | JGI IMG/M metagenome (GOLD analysis project Ga0056128, IMG submission 71113) | Marine gutless worms symbiont microbial communities from Max Planck institute for Marine Microbiology, Germany - Olavius geniculatus... ...
TGAGTACAAGCTTGCTCGTCTCAACTGGTGCTGTCAGTTGCTGAATAGCTACCTTGCTTCGATAGTGAACTTCATCTGGTTCGCTGATGGCAAATTGTTGAAGTCTTACCATTGCAGCCACAAAAGTCGCCCATAACAATCACTTTTACGCATCTTTGGGGATATAGCTTGACTTTTGCTGCTGATTGCAGCTTCCAGCAAGACAATGCACCAGCACACGGAGGTTGCGAGATGGTTGAGTTTCTGCCTCGCGAAACACCTGATTTCATGCTCCCATGTTATTTAATGCTAACATGATGAACATTTTTTCATCAGCAACTACCTAAGCTATCAACTATCAACTACCTAAGCTAAGCTTACTGTAATAATATAAACACAATAAAGTCAAGGGATACAAAATAATGACGTAGAAATCTCGAATCCCGTCATTCGAATTTGCGTATAAATTTATGAACATGCTTAAGAATTATGACACTTGGTAATTCAAAAGAAAAATAGCTTTGACAAGCTTTTATAATTTCAATGTTACTTGTATTAAAAAGCTTCATAAAGAAGCGGTTGACAGCAAAATCAAGCGACGAGATCTGAGATTTCACAAGTGGACAGTCTTCTTGTCCGTACAAAAGAATAGACGAACATTTACAGGGTGGTCCAAGAAACGGCACAAAGTTAATGACACTATAATTTTGCAACCGTACGTCACAGAGTCATGTGGTTTTTAGCAAAATGTTAAACAGATGTAACGTGACCTCCTCGGACGCAACTCTGCCGACATTAGCAAATACGGCATTGTCAGCTCGGTAAAAAGAGCGCTTTGCATGTTCTAATGAACATTTGAAAGTACTTGACTGAGTGACATAGACGCCGAGGTAACGCAACACCGTGTGTGTGTGTGGTTGTGTGTACAGGGTAACGTGGAGAACTGGCTGGCGGATCTATTAAAAAAGTCTCGACGTACTGTTCACTCCATCATCTGTCGAGCTGGCAGCGCTATCGCTGAACCCAACTTCAATCTACTCGACTTCCAGTCCGCTTTTCCCGCTCAGGTCAGTTACAACTTGCAAGGGCGTCTATTCCCCTTAAGCTCTTGAAACAAGTTTCCCCCTAACTCAAGGTGAGGCGCCGCAGGCACCGAGAACCAGGCGCCCTATGGACGTCGAGGGGGTGGAGAATGGGGAAAGAGTATCCCGTTTTCCAGCCGACTAAGAGGTCTGGGCGAGCGTCGCGAGCTTTCTCAGCAGGAGTCCAGGACGGAACTTCGGTGAAAAACGAATTTGGTTTATTCTAAGCGTCACAGAACACTTCTGGTTGCAAGATAAGGTTGCAAGACAGCGTCTTACAAGCCGAGGTGCAGCATGAATATCAAATTTCCCCTTAATTTTCCCAAAAAATCTCCCATCTATTTTTGGGGCATTTGCTCCAAGGTTTGTATGGTGTAGACGCCCTTTGCAACTTGTAACAACATTCTGTCATACCGCATTTGGTGGTAAGACTATTGCTACGATGTGTCGTCCGTCCGTCCGTCTGTCTGTCGTCTGTCAGTAACGTATGCACTGTGGGCGCGATCATACAGTAGGATAGAGCGTTGGTAAATTTATATAGGCCGTCAGTAGTAACCATGTCGCTAACTGCAGCAGTTTAGCCACAGTTTGCGTCCACTTAGCCTATTTCGAGGAGGTATCGGCAGTATTTGTTATATCGGAACTTTCAAAGTTATGTAAATAATTAAGTAACTAAGTTAACATGTCGGTCGCAGGCAGCAAAATGTTGAAAGCATCATAATCAGACAGTTATGGAAACAGGCCGTGAGTGTGTGCCAAAAGTGCGGTCGGCTAACTCTAGCGACAACTGAGCTCTTATATTTCTTCTCTACTAATGCCACCAGTGTTAGCTTAGTAGTGTAACTGTTGAGACATTGGACTTGCAATCGCTAGGTCGTGGGTTTAAGTCTCAGCCTTCCATCCCTTCGGGGTAGGTAAATCGAGTACCTGCTTGTAGTGTCTGGCTGGGGTTGAGGCAATGCGCGTTCACCTGTGTCGGACGTGTGCAATCCCATATGGCAGGTGACGCTCCGTAGACCTGTACACAACGTTTAACCCTGTTAACGCTCTGTTGCAGGTGGGGCTGCTAGGTCTGCAGATGATCTGGACTCGCGATAGTGAGGTAGCTCTACAGCTGGCGCGTACGGACAAGAAGATAATGGCGATGACGAGCGATATGTTTCTAGACATTCTGAACGAGTTCATTGAGGTAACGACCCAGGAGCTGACACGAATGGAAAGAACCAAGTACGAGACTCTCATCACCATTCACGTGCACCAGAAAGATATCTTTGACGATCTGGTATAAGCTAATACGTCTGATATTTGTTGATTTTTGTAAAATGATAGTCAAATCATAATAAATGTTATATTGCCCTGTCTACAGCACTTAGGCCGGTGGTGCATTACTATGTGATCTGGCAAACAGATGAGTCTTGAGGACTTTACGAAAAGCAGAATCAATGTTCCTGATGTGGGTTGGAATCTTTGGACCGCAGACTGAGAAGGCGCGCTTCTCGAACTGGGTCCGTGTCCTCACGACAACAGCTGCGTTAGTCATAGATGTAAAAAAAACGTTTTTTAACGTTTTTTTATTCTTGCCACTTTTTACGTTTTTTAAACATTTTAAAAAAATTTTTAACGTTGTTTTTTAAACGTTCACTAAAATTTGAAATCTCACCAAGAACGTCCAGAAGCATTTTTCACGCTACTGAAACGAATTAATACGTCATAGTGGTGTTAGTTTACTTGCTTAGTTTACTTTAGTGATACTTGGACTTATGACCACACAGTTGAATAAAAAATGAATATAATTCTCTCTTTTTTTAGTTTTAGCTACACTGCACTGACGGAATTAGGTTTTAGGCAAGAAGTTGAACATATTAGGGCTAATGTTTTCTATCAACGTTTTAAACGTTTTTTTCCTGCTACGTTTTTAATGTTTTTTAACGTTTTTAATTTTTTAGAAATGTTTTTTTTACATCTACAGCGTTAGTTGTACAGGAGCGGAGCTGTCGGCGTCCAAATTCAATATTTTTTGTACTGTTAAAGTGTCAAGGCGCGTACAGAGCGACGTAACTGAACTGAACTGAACTGACGCGGTTTACCTGTAGTTTTTGAGGAAATGATTAATGGAGAGTAATGCATTACAGTAGGCACCGTTTAACGGCGTCGATGCCCTACGACTTTACGCTAACGTACGCGTTAACCAGTGACCAATGGGTTCACCCAGGTTGCTCATTGGTTAGTTTATCAAAAACTAAATGGTGTCAGTTAAGTTTAATTCAGATCAGTATTACCCCGTTTACACGATCAGGCAAACATCCAGCAGACATCGAGCAAACGTCGCGCAAACGTCGAGCAAACATCGAGCTGTCTCGTCCAGCTAACTACAGCTAGGTCGTCGAGCCAGGTTCATCGTGTAAACGGGGTATTATACCCGTGTAAAACTAAATGGTGTCAGTTAAGTTTAATTCAGATCAGTATTATACCCCGTGTAAACGGTATAATACCCCGTTTACACGATCAAGCTGGCTTGACGAGCTGGCTCGACGAGCTGGCTATATGTTAGCTGGACGAGCCAGCTCGATGTTTGCTCGATCATGTCAACGGGGTATTACGTTGCTCTGTACGCACCTTTAAAGTTACCGACGTTGCTGAGATGTGCTGGGCCGCGTTGATGAAGATATGATGATAGTCTACTGTCGTTGCAAACGTTTCTTTCTAGAATGTATCTACTTGTTTCTTTCAGTGGCGTCTGCTTAGTTTGCTTAACGGTGAATTGTACAGAAAGCGCAGCGAGTGAAGTCTCCGGCAGACTTCGAGTGGTTGAAGCAGTCTCGTTTCTACTACAAGGAGGACGAGGACAAATGTATCGTGTCTATCACAGACGTGAACTTTAAGTACATGAATGAGTACCTCGGATGTATTGAACGGCTTGTCATCACCCCTCTTACTGATAGGTACTAGGCTATTTAATTAATCTGTCAATCATTTCCTTGCGCATTTATTTCCCGTTTTCCGTTTTTTGTCAACTGCTATGCCATAGGGGCCTACGTTAGTTATTTCTACCTCAATTGCTAGTTCTGTTTCAATTATCTGCCAGTTTGCAGTGAAAACTGCAGTCAGTTCTGTGAGCCGCTGCCTGTTTTCTTTTTTTCTCTGTTTCAAGCAAAAAATATGATTGCTCAATAAGCACATCAAACAATAAAAGTTTGCAGCAAACAGTTTGCCCAAACAAGGTGCGCCACGCCTGTCAGAGCACTTACGGCAGTCTGTTCTTGTAGAGATTTAAGCTGAAAAAAATCTCTGATTAATGTTTTTATATAAAAAAGACATATGCTTATTCTATATACAACATATTTATAGTATTGTATTTGTGCAGTAATGATATTAAAGAAGTTAACAGTTAGTATATAATGTGACAGTAAAGAAACGTTGTTGCAGAGTTAATAATTGTGTAATTTTTGCCATGTCATTAATAATTATGTTTTTGTCTGAGGTCATAAGTCACAGCAAGACATTCCAAGTGCTGCCAGCTAAGACTAAAAAATTGCGTATTTTATTTCTTACTTTTAGAAGGTTTTGATTAGGCCGAGTAATACTATATCATTAATTTTTTTATTTCATGCATTGCCATACTAAACTGCGCAGTCAAGTACAGTTATCATAGCCTATATGCCTACTCTATGCACGTGCTGCAGGTGTTACATAACGCTGTCGCAAGCGCTGGGCATGTCGCTAGGGGGCGCCCCAGCAGGTCCGGCAGGCACCGGCAAAACAGAAACTATCAAAGACATGGGCCGCTGTCTGGGAAAGTTCGTTGTCGTCTTCAACTGCTCTGATCAGATGGATTATCGAGGCCTCGGACGAATCTTCAAAGGTCTGATGCTGACGTGTGTTTCACGATTTCTATATATTTTTATGTCATGTTAGAACTTTTCTGATGATCTCATGTATAGAAAAAGATTATTATTTTGACACATAAAGACATCTATGATCTATGTGCATCACGAATTCAACAAATGTTGGACATTTTGCAATTTTGTGTTAATCTGACGTTTCAGAATTATTAGCGGATAAAACACGGCACATCTTTGCCGGTTTAATTTGAACCACTGACATACAGTGTATCTGTTATGATCAGATCTCACAGTTTTGTTTCTTTATGCAGAACACCATTACTGGTTAAAATAGATGATGATTGTCCATATATGTCGGCATAATTATAATTGCACACATTATACGCTTCAGCATATCGATTTCCTATTTTAGATTTTAATTTTTTAAAACTCTTAGGCTATACTTCAATTTTTTTACCTCGATTTATAGGTTTGTTCGCAGCTGTTTAAATCGTTTGCCGGTTTGCAGTGAGAAGTGTAGTCAGTTTTGTAAACCGCTATCAGTGTTTTTTTTCTTTTCTATGTAGTCTTAAATAAACGCGCTGGAATAGATAAACCAAATTGGCAAATAAGTAAGTTTTTTTGTTGTTTTAATAGCCAGAGAATAGCGCTAGATCGCAGACATAAGTATTTAGTGTACAATACACAAAATGTGATATACAAAATAAGCATTCAGTCATGTTGTTAAAAACACAGTGGTGCTGAAACAAAACAGTGAATGCAACTTAATGACGAAACGTTAGAGACAAGTTTACTGGTAATGATGCAAACTGTGATGAACGAAAGTTTAATACAAGTGATGCGCATGAGCGACTGTAGGTCAACATGTAGGTCAACTCAGTCTCCTACCCTTCGTGGGACGGGAAATGAGTAGTAGCTTACTTGCGCGCTACGGAGTGAAGGCTGTGTGTACGGAGTGTGGCTGATTGGGGCGGTGGTATGTCTGCTAGCTGCAAACTAATGCTGTAGGTCTGTCAATGTCCGGCTCGTGGGGCTGTTTCGACGAGTTCAATCGTATAGAGTTGGCTGCGCTGTCCGTGGCCGCCCAGCAGATTGCCATCGTACTGACGTGCAAGAAGGAGCGCCGTTCACAGTTTGTCTTCACTGATGGAGACGTCGTCAACATGGATCCCGAGTTCGGCATCTTCCTAACCATGGTCAGTCGGCAAGTTTACTACAAATGGTCCTATCCATTTTAGACATTTGGATCAAGACAACTACAGTCTACGTGGCACTTTTTCCCATATTTATAATTCACAAGGTAACGCAGCAACGCATTTGAGGTGCAGTGGAGTTTTTGATAAGTACCGTTTATTGAACTTTTTCTCGTAACTGTGCAAGTGACGGGATATTGAACACCAGTATTTGAAGACAATTTATCGAAAGCACTGTAGCTTTTTATGGTTTTATGGTTGCATTTCGTCAGCTGTTTGCAAATGCTGAGTCCGCAAAAGTATTCGGATTAAAGTTCTGTTTATTCAATTTACGGCCGCGATTAATGTTATAAATTTTTAATTTAACTGCATAGCAATAACGCTTTTGCACATTTCTTAACTGGTTCCGAAGCAACAGATATTGGAATGGAAAGTATAGAAGGAACGGAATCCTGATTGCAGTTTTTGTCTACCATCATGGTGAATTGAAGATTACCATTGCGCGAAATCATGCGTACCCGGCACCCTAATGGGTTCCACACTGTACAGATCTAAAACTGCACAGATTTGTGTTTATCCGTTTTTATCGTGTTCAGTTTTTTTCGTGCAGAGATTTGATTTCTGTCACAAAATTTAATTTTTCTTTCTGCAACGTGTCACTAATAGTTTTTTGGTCGTTTTTGTTTTGGTCAATTACATTATGGTAAGCTGGCTATTGTAATTATTTTGTGTAACTAACAATCGCACTGTTCTGTTACAGCGATGTTAAAAGAGGCAAAACTCTCACGGCCAATGTTGAAAGCATGAGACCGAAACCAGAAGGACAAGACTGAAATCAAGGCTGAGGCCAATTGTTGAAGACCTAAACCAAGACCGTGGTCAAAAATAAAATTATCAAAGTGACAGGACAACAATAAGCTAAAAGTTTTACGATGTTAGCAAAGCTAAAGCACTACACGTCCGAGGTCAAGCCGAGACCGAAGTTTGGCCTTTGTTCTGTTAACAGAACCCGGGCTACGCGGGGCGTCAGGAGCTGCCGGAGAATCTTAAGATCAACTTCCGTTCAGTTGCAATGATGATCCCGGACCGTGCGATCATCATCCGCGTCAAGCTGGCCAGCTGCGGCTTCCAGCAGAATCTTGTCTTGTCTAAGAAGTTCTACACGCTCTACAAGCTCTGCGAGGAACAACTCAGCAAACAGGTCGACTCTAGTAATTGCGATATACTGCGAACTTTTTGGTTTATCTTTCTACGGTTTTACGTATTTTTTATTTTACTCTAATTCATGGACAGTTTGTCTGTCTCTCTGTTTGTTATACCCCTCCGGCGCCTTCCGCGGACCCCGACTGTGGCGTTTGAGTCCTTGGAGCCTTAAGTACTTGCACCCCCATCTTGCCTTCTATTTCCCCCTACGGGCAGTTTTAGGGGGGTTGAGTTACAAGCCGGCTATAAGTATAGTGCTTAACGCGTCGTATGGTGCTTCGTGGCGCCATCTGACGAATAGCAGGCACTTAAAGGTCCTTTCGTCTGCCACCGTCGCTTCTACAACTACCTGACACTGCGTCATTCAACTTATAAACATTACTGTTTCAGCGAGCGTTTTGTCTCTGACTAGTTTTTATATTCTGTACATTATTCTTAGGTTTTATTTTATCTTTTAGGTTTTGTTGTACACCACTGGTCATTTTTGTAAGTGGTTATTTTTGAATTGATTGATAGACTGATTTGCTATTTAAAATAAAGAACCTGTTAAACGTCTTTTTAGCCGACCGTACTTAAGTACGGTAACGGTCAATCTATTGGCATGATTGTCGTCCGTCTGTCTGTCCGTCCGTCGGTAACGGATGTATTGTGGCTAAGCTTTACGTTGTAGGGGAAAACTTCTTACACGAATAATCAGTCATGCATGTTAAAGTAGAGCGTACAAAATTTCAGTCATCTAATGCAAGGGAAACATTTTCAAATTGGGGGGTTGAATGGAGGGGATAGGAAAAACGTGCATTTTCAACAGAAAACTGGCCAAATCTCGGAAACGGTGAGAGATACGGCCGCGGTTACTATTAGTCATTAATAGGAAATCACATATTGCCTTTCAAGTGACCTGTAAATTATCGACCTTCAATAACCTAACATTGAAGGTTACTGACAACCAGTATACGGTCGACTGTCCTAGCAACAGCTGGGCTTCTTGTTTACATCTATTGTGCTGTGCAGGTGCACTATGACTTCGGTCTGCGCAACATTCTCTCTGTTCTTCGCACGCTGGGCGCAGCTAAAAGAGCTAATGCTGATGACAGCGAAGCCACGATTGTCATGCGAGTTCTACGAGACATGAACCTCTCGAAACTTGTCGACGAGGACGAGCCGCTGTTCATGTCGCTTATTGACGATCTTTTCCCGGGAATGATGCTCGACAAACGCTCCTACCCCGAGATCGAGGCCGCCATCTCAAACCAGGCGCGCAAAAAATGATTTCAATCCAACTATAGGCCTACAACGTAGGCTTCAGCTAGCCTGCCTTTATAGAATAACGATTGATTATCAAATTTGTTTATTTTTTGTGGCAGTTTGCTTATTTCATGCAGTAACAAAATAATACCCTATTTATCGAAATATATGACAAACGCACACGCAGTGCAGTTATGGAAGCAACAATATATAACAATAGAATGATAGAGCTGATGATGAGATCGACGCTATATCCGGACTAGACATGACTAGATAAAAATTAAAATTAAATAAAAGATATTTGTGCTCTCCGTCTTTTTTCTGTAACATTTTCTCTGATCCAATTCAGGTGCGTCACTTCGGGCTGATTGCGCATGCGCCGTGGATTCTGAAGCTGATTCAGTTGTATGAGACGCAGTTAGTTCGTCACGGCATGATGGCTCTGGGCCCGGCAGGTGCGGGGAAAACCAGCTGCATTCACGTCCTGATGAAGGTAGCATTTACGCACGTTACTGCTAAAAGCTGATAAAATTGTTCAACACTGCGTCTGTTGACATTGTAAGTGAATGTTGTGTCATGTTTAACGACAGATCTAGGCCTATATCTAGTTTATCGTAGACAGAAGTTTCTGACAAAATTTATGGACGTGGTTAGGTCTCGGGCTTCGCCAGACGTCATCTGAACGATTTGATCTAACTGTTTGTATCTAGCCTAGTTTTCACTTCTTCCCTGTTGTTTTCGTTGATTTTTTTGTTGTCATTGACACATCGTATGACAATAAAGTCGAATATAAAAGCATTCCTCCGTGGCTTTGTGGCAGGGAGGCTGAGAATGGGGCAATTACCTACCTTAATTTTTTTAGCTAGAAAGTGGTCAGCAATTTGTTGTCAGTAAATGTAAAATCATGGGCTGAAAACCTCAATTTTGGGGAAATTTAGAACCAAAATTGAAATTTTGAGCACCCATAATTTCCACTGTGGAAGATGTCGGAAAGTAGCGACTTTCTGCCTCTTTTAATTTTTACGCGCGAAAGCAGCTACTGCTTTCAGCGTGTCTTAGCCATCGCAATTCTGTCCGTCCGTCTGTCCGTCTGTCCGTCACACGAGTGGATCAGGCAATAACGATCCAAGCTAGGATCACCAAATTTTTACCGTAGCTGTCCAGAAGACTCTAGTTTCAGTAACCGTAAATCTTTTTCATAAATTCGAAGGGGGTCACCCCGAACGAGGGTGCTAAATGAGAGGGGGTGGGCAAAAATTTGCAATTTTTGGCCAATAAGTTGCTGTATTTCAGTAACGGTGCGAGATAGGGCCTAGGTTAGTATTAATCACTAATAGAAAGTCGTACACTGGCTTTCGATTGGCGCCGAATTCAATGACCTTGAATGACCTTGAACGTTAAAATAGGGGGTTTTATGGATTTTTCGGCGATTTCAGGCTGTGAGACACATTGCAAGAGCAAATTGCGCCGAAACCAATTGAGATAGACATGGACAAGCTGCATATGAAATTTTCAGCATTGAACGTCGATTTCAACGGTCCAAGCCTCGATTATCTAGGTTTAAGGAAACCTGCGCACGAGGGCATCAAAGAGCGGTACCCCCGTAAAAGTCGCGACGAAATGGCTGGAGATAGACTGACAGTTTGCGAACAGGAACTGCTATAGGCTTTCGCGCATCCCGTGAGCATTAGCTCAAATTTCTTGTTAACCCACGACGCCGGTGACATTGGTTGTATGTGTGTCCAATTTGGAGTAAAATAATGTTATATTGTAACCAAGTTTAGAAAAAAGATATAGGACCTTATAGAAAGAGTACAAAAGCAACGTTTCACCAAGATACGCGCGCTGAATGATTTATCTCATGATGAACATCTGTTTTAGTTTGAAGCGGTGTCGATTGCACCTGGACGCTACATTCTGCTATAAAGTTGTTTTTTGGTTTAACGAGAGTTTATTATGATGATTTTGTTTTTTGTCAGTTGTGTTTTTATGAGTTCTTCTGTATACTTGCATTGTTGGTGAATGAATGATGACGATGCCATGCTGAAGGCGCTGACGGAGTGTGGAAACGTGCACAAGGAGATGAGAATGAATCCTAAAGCGATCACAGCGCCGCAGATGTTTGGACGACTGGACGTCGCCACTAATGACTGGACTGATGGCATTTTTTCCACGCTCTGGAGACGAACGCACAAGACGAAGAAGGTGCATTAAATAAATGGACTCACACCATGCACGATCACGTATTTCGCATGCATGAAATGTATTTTATCGGTGGGAGAAAACAAGTACAATAAATTATACTTAATGATGATGTTCGCTCCTTTCTTTTTCCGCCCTTGTGTGTGATTAAACACTTTTTATATGCTGTGGCGAGTCGCTAATGGATAATTTCGTGTCTAGGAAAAATAACTAAAATTGTTGCCACTACATTTTAAGCCTAAAATGCACCAAATTGGATTTTGGCTGGGGCTACTCTTTAGACCCAGCTGGAAGAGCTTACAGCATAGATTTACAGGTTTAACTTTTAAGGAAATGGAGGGTAAAGAACAAAGGAAAAAGGGAGAAAAAGGAAAGGAATGGGGATAAGGGAAAGGGAGGGAGGCCCAGATCCGCCACTGGTGGACTAGAGCGTCGCTGTCTGTGCATCGCCGGTGCAGGGAGAGCATATTTGGCTGGTTCTGGACGGTCCGGTTGATGCAATCTGGATCGAGAACCTCAACTCTGTGCTGGATGATAACAAGACACTGACGCTGGCTAACGGAGATCGCATCCCGATGTCGGCGACGTGCAAAATCATCTTTGAGGTCCATAACATCGACAACGCATCGCCAGCCACTGTATCACGCAATGGAATGGTCTACATGAGTAGCTCTATACTGCACTGGAGCCCCATACTCCAAGGTACTTACATAACAAGAAGTGTGATGAAACTTTTTTTGTAAATTAATGTAATTGTTTTTTTTTCGTTGCTTCAGTTTGAAGCATAGATGTTAAAACATTGATTTGCAAATTAAAAAACGTAAAAAACATTGATTTTTCACTTTTATAACAAAACATTACAAATAACATGCATAAAAACATTAAACTGCAGCTGTCCAATCGATACTTTTTTCGTCTTCATACACGCAAAAATATCTAACTCAGATACTTAAAAACAAAAATCTACTATTTATAAAGACTGAAAACCGAAATGTACTAAATGTACAAATCAAAAACAGCTGAACACAATTTGCCCATGAGAAATAAATCGTATTTGTAATTTTGTACGTTTATGTTTTAACAAGAACAAAAAATACACTGTGTCTCAAAAAAAACCGGACCCCTGCTACCTTTTGCAATAACTCCAACAGTCCTGGTTCAATAGCAATAGATTTTGACAAAAATAATCGTTAGAGAATCAGCACTTAATGGCATGTGTTACTTTGCGAGAAATTTTAAGAACAGAGTACCAGCTGAGGTTTTCCTGTGGCACCAACAGTAGAGGCAACTGCACCGCAGTACTTCAACGAACCAACAACGTCAGTTACGAAATCATTAAATGTTATAACGCCAACGTTTGAAGTTGAACGAACTGTTGATTAGCATCATCATAGCCAGAAGTTACAGCAGATGTTCAAAGTGATGTCCCTTTACTCGAACACAGGTCCGGAGACGTCTTCTCCATTCGTCGATTGCGTCATCGACAACGGTCTGCCGTAGGCCAGACCAGACCTCCACCAAGCGCTGCTTCAGTTCATCCACATCTTTCCCCGTTTTATGAAATAT
>Ga0056128_1009364_pt1 | contig 12307 bp, 5 predicted proteins | sample WorMetLIZISLAND2_FD_71113 | JGI IMG/M metagenome (GOLD analysis project Ga0056128, IMG submission 71113) | Marine gutless worms symbiont microbial communities from Max Planck institute for Marine Microbiology, Germany - Olavius geniculatus... ...
TTATGATAAGCAGCATGTCTGTGCCTATCTGCAACCGTGTTTACGCTACACGAGATAATTGCGGTAAAATAACCACTTTTTAGGGGGGTAGCTGTCTTTGACGCCCGCCTGCGCCGGCCTTCTTAAACCTTGGGGGTCGGGACTTGAACTGTTAAAATCTCCGTTGAACGTTGAATGACCGGTCGTCGGCAAGAGCCCATGGGACGGCAGCATTGAGTCCGGTGTCCCGCGCAATCTGACTCAACCATGTAGTCCGTGGTCTGCCAGCGGGGCGATTCCAGTCGTGGTGTGGTATGTCTCCGAACCTGGAATCCACTGCAAGCTTCAGGGCCTTATGTGCTGGTGTGTTGGCGGACAAACGGCGAATATGGCCGAAAAAGAAGTGACGGCGAGCGGCTATGGTACTGGTGACAAGCGTTTTGGATTTATCAACATCGATGACCTTGAACGACCTTGAACCCTCAAAAATGGGTTTTTAGTGAATTTTTCGCAATTTTGGGGTACAGCGCACATTTCAGCACTGAATTGCAACGAAATGGCTGGAGATAGACCAAGACAACCTGCGTATGAAGTTTTCAGCATTCAACGTAGATTTTAGCAGTCCAAGACTCGACTTCCTAGGTTCAAGGAGGCCGGCGCAGGCAGACGACAAAGACGGCTACTCCCCTAAAAAGTGGTTATTATACCGCAATTATCTCGTGTAGTGTCAAAGCGGTTGCAGGTAGGCACATACATGCTGCTTATCATAACAAGCAATAGTGACAAGCTTTTTACTGGCGTCAACGTCGATGACCTTGAATGATCTTGAACCCCCAAAATAAAGGTTTTTTTGCAATTTCCGGCTGCGACACACATTTTAAAAGTGAATTGCACCGAAGTGGCTAGAGATGAAACTGGACAACTTGCGTATGACATTTTTAGCATATAACGTACATTTTTAAGAATCTTAGTTTCGATCTGTTAAATTTAACAACTCTTCTGTACGGAGGCCTCAAATTTAAGTACTCTTTCAAGATGCATTAATATCTTATTGCTGTAGGCCTACACTGATTGCGAAAGTGGCAGGACCGCTCCTATCGCGCGTCACGTGAGCTTTTCTCAAATTATTTGTATCATTACCGTAGCGTTATCATGAGTCTAGTAGTATGTCTTGCCAGCTGTGTGTTTATGAGTTTTTGCATACTTGCATTATTGGTGAATGAATATTGACGATTAATTAATCACCGCGAGATGCAGGTGAAGATGCTAACACTGCGGTGGTGCGCGTTGCTGTCGAGGGCGGTCAAGGAACGTTGCAGGCGGTCCGAGAAGCTGTAGTTAATGACACGCATGCCGTCATTGTCAAGGTTTCTCAACTTTTGTCGTTTGTAATGCTCTATACTGGCCCTTGAATTAAATACTTAGCGTGATCTTTTGCAGACGGTTGTGAAAACTAAACTTTAGACTGTCGTTATCTCCGTCTTCTTTAAAACCGTCCCATATGGTTTTATTCAAAACTTTCTGTTGCCGTATACTATATTTGTCTACAGTGATCGTCATAGGCCCTCAGGCGCAAACACTCACAACGTTTGGCATGCGAGCTTCAGCACTTCTTGCTATTTTTGTCTGTCCGCGTAGCTACAGCAGCATTGTTTCAGTTTCATCGTTGAGTTTTTTTTCTGTTACATTACTCATGAAACGGTGCATTTTGCTTGATGAAATTATGCACGAACGTAGGCTAAATCTTGTAACAGTTGTAGAACTGTATTGAATATCAAGGTTATAGGCTTAACTCAAAGGTTAAAGTCGCGAGACGATACTTTCGGTTTTTTCACTATTGAGAGATAAAGCAAAAGGTCGTCAACAAGATAACTCATAAACTGTTGCACTCAGTTTGATGAAGTTCTGCACGAACATGTTGGCCTACCTTGACAACCTTTTGAATTTCAAAAGCTAGGTCGCATGGGTTTTGTGCGTTTTTGTGTGTGCATGATACCGCGGGATGTACTTAGCCTTGAGCAAGGCTTGACGATCTTGTTTCGTCTTAAAATCATGCTCTAGTGTTGTCATTATAGTCTTCCAAAATTAAAACAAAACCTGCAAATTTATACGCACTTGTTGCCGCCCCCTCCACTGCATCACAATGTTACAATTTGCGGGAACGAACACATTCTCTCCAGCTACCTGAACACACTACTCACCTTTCGGACTGTGATTTTGTCACACACATGCTATACAAAAACGCTTATTAGGCCTGATATTTAACTTTGTACTGTATTATATTGTGTTTTATATTGTATCTTTGTTTATACTGTACTTCTGTTTACTGTTTGCAATTTGTTCAGGCCTGCGTTTTGTCATGCCTACGGTGAATAAACGAATATTGATTGATTAATTGGATCCACACTGTGTCTCAAAAAAATATCCCCGACATTTTTGACTGTAACTTGAAAATCAATTATCAGATTTTAATAATTTTTTGCACAAATATTCCTGACACAACTTGCCATCCAATAACCTTTAGTTTCCCACCTCATCTAGTGTATGATTATGCACTACCTAGGGAAAGTAGATCAAGCGAAATATGTGTTAAAATAAAAGAAAACCTGAAAAAACATCCCCAACATTATCGATCATGCCTTGAATAAAGATTAGCAGACTTTAACAATATTTGGCAGAAATATTTTTGACACAACTGGCTATTAAACAAATGTTTTAGTTTCTACTTCACCTAACGTCTGCTTTTGCACTACCTGGGAAAGCAGAGCAAACATAACTAGAAAAGCAGTCGTAGTCCGCAGGTACCTTTGCCAAAGCAAAGCTATTCGCCAGGTGGCGTCACCATCTTCGCTTTGCCAGCGGTTCCCTTATTCCCCCTTTAACGCAATGGTAACGAAAACTTTAAAGTGATCCAGAATGCAGGATTCCTACCGGATCACCCCCAAAATTTAATCGTTTGTAGTTTATGCCATGCCCGATATACCCTCCAAATTTCAGAAAGATCCGTTCATAACTTTTTGAGTTATCTTGTACACACACAGACAGACAGACAGACAGACAAACAAAGTCCGGCAAAAACATTACCTCCTTGGCGGAAGTAATAAGGGTTAAAATGAATAAAGAACGTCAACAAATTTCATCTATCTTAATTTTTTTGGCCCAACAGCAGATCTTGCAGCAGTGCGTTTACCAGACGAAGTTTAGGAATGTTTGCAAAGCCAAGAAGCGACTGGTAGAGCCTGGATTGGTTTGGAGCAGAACATTATCGATGCTGCTGTCAATGAATGGAGAAAGCGTCTCTTTGCCTGTGTTCGCATAGTGGGCCAACACTTCAAGCTATTTTACTGTAGGCAGTTGAAAAATGGACAACTGAATGAAATGTCAGTTACAGTGTCATAAATGTGAACAAAATATGTTTTACGCGTTATGTTAATTAAGCAATCACATCACATTGGATAAAAAGTGATACTTCACACTAGTTGTGCTCTCCTCAGGTAGTGCAGAAACAAACGTTAGATGAGGTGAGAAACTGAATGGTCGTTTGATGGCAAATTATGTCAGGAATATTCCTACCAAAAATTATCAGAATCTGATAATTGGTTTTCAAGTTACAGTCGAAAATGTCGGGAATACTTTTTGAGACACAGTGTACGCAGTGTTTCATAAAAAGGACCTCTTTTTGTTTTTTTTCATAATGCACTCAGATGATGATCAATTTACACAAAATTTGTCCTAGTTGTAGCTGAAGAAATACTAATTCAAATGTTGCAACAAAATATGGCAGTTGATCAAATATTTTTTGCTAGTCCTGACGTAATGCTGACATCATAATGTGTCACGGGTACAAACTGGATAGTCTCAACTTGTGATGTCAGTTGCTACCCTGCTCCAATGGTGAAAAATCTGGTTCATTCATGACAAATTGTTGAAGTTTCACAGTTACAGTTACAAAAACATGTAAAGCGATGCCATTTACGTGTATGTGGGGATAGTTGGACTTTTACGCGTTCGAGCAAGACAGTGCACTAGCACATCGAGCTTGCAAAATGATTGTAGTTTTGGATCGCAATACGCCTGATTTCATGTCTCTATGTTGCTTAGTGCTGACACAATAAACGTTTCTCATTAGCGAACTAGATTAAGCTCACCATCGAAGCAGGGTAGCAACCGACAGCACCAGTTGAGACTATCCAGCTTGTACCCGTGACACATTATGACGTCAGCATTGCATCAGGACTAGCAAAGATTATTTAATCAACTGCCATATTTTGTTGCAATATTTTGAATTAGTATTTCTTCCGCTACAACTGGTACAAATTTTGTATAAATTGATCATCACTTGAGTGAATTATGAAAAAACAAAAAGGGGTCCTTTTATGAAACATCGTGTAGTTTACTTTTACTGTGTGGCGCCCATGTGCTACGGATAATGGAGGTCATGGCAAATTTGTTATATGATACGGTATAATACAAGTCCCGAGTTACAGTATAACCTCGAGAAAATAATTGCAGTACTATGCAGAGTGTCGCCAAGTTATTAGAAAGGATATCATATATTTGATTTTATGGAAAATCAGTTTGGTCGAACATTCGAGTAACTAATTTTGGCACGATATTTTTTGTAGTTTATGCATAATTATTCACATCTGTGTGCTTTTTTGTTTTTAATTTTAGGATGAAAATCTTTTCTGAACACCGTTGTGTCGTTTGTCAGGGTTCGGGTCGAGCTGCTGATTTGCTGGCGGATGCTTATTCTGGCTTCAAAGATGCGTTGCAAGTCGCTGATTCGGAAAACATGGACTTCCAGACAGTATTGAGAGAAAACATCCTGCATAAGCTCGGTACTGATGCGACGGACCTACAGGTCTGGTTATATGCTCACTGCTCAGTTAATATCGATCATTCAGTTGCAGCCAGACTGATCTGACTAATTATTGCTAAATATTGCTGTTTCAGCGAGCGTTTTATCTCTGACTAGTTTTTACATTTTGTACATTACCCTTGGGTTTATTATAGCTCTTAGGTTTGTTGTACACCGCTGGCCATTTTTGTAAAAATTGGTTATTTTTTGATTTATTGATTGATTGATTGATATTATCAATTCCTGCTCAATTTACCTGCTTCACAATAGCAGAAAGTCTAGCTACTGCCTCTGCGAACTACTGTCTTCTTACATTCAGCGTTCTGATAGCCTGCGTGCACGAAGACATATTTTTTTAGCGCGACAGCATGACATAAAATGCTTCGCGCGTTTTAGCTATTGTTGAGGCGTCCGTCTGTTTGTCTTAAGTGCTAATCCGTATCGTATCGTATCGTATTAATTACCAGTGCTTAGTTTGCAGATATTTATGCGCATTTGTCAGGTATTATAATAAATATATTGTGTTACTGTGTTACAGAAGTGTGTTGACTATGTGACTGACATTATGGCCAAGCGGAAATACTTGACAATCTGTGAACTGAGCGCCGTCAGTTCCGCGTCCGACTTCAACGCCAGTGTTCTGGACGCACTGATAAAAAATAATGGTAAGTTACTTTGTTCGATGTGTTTGCAAATTTATTGTTAGCGTCCCCGTTTGCGACGGCAGCATTGTTTTTGCATCGTGGCTGTTTTTTTCCGTTTCCCTGTTTCTGTGTTTTTCCGTTAGCATGTTAATTCATGAACCGCTGCATTTACCTTGATAAAATTTTTCAACGAAAATGTATCTGAACAACCTCCACAACTGTTGAATTTTAAAGTCATAAATCAAAAGTTAAAGACACAGTATTTAAATTTTTGAATTTTTACCATTGTGAGCTATTGCAATAAGTCATAAAATTAATTTAAAAGATTGCAGAAATGATAGGGACGGATTTGCCTGAAATTTGTAAGAAAGGTTATATTTGGCAAAATATTTCCAGATGCAATTCCCTGAACATAATCCTTCGGATATAATCCCCCGAGACAGAATAAATGTTAAATGTATTTAATTTTATTCGGATTCACAGACTGTTGCACAGGCACGCCCGCGAACAATACTTGAATTTGAGCAAGGCTCGACTATTTAGTTTGTTTTTAATTGCTGACTTATGCATCAGAAGAAAATCTGACAAATATTAGTATATTTTTCACATTTTGCATAAAGCGCCGAATTTAGTTTAAAGGACAAATTTATTTACGAAGCAAATTTGTTGTTTTTATTATTAATGTAACTTATCCATCGTCGTCGTCTGGTTTTGTAGTTGATATACAAGACTGCCTGAAGTTGGCTTTGGTTTGGGACAGAAGTGACTTGGCTAAAAAGTTATTCATGGCTAAAGACGTTGATCCGTGGACAGTGAGCATTTCATCTCACTTTTTGTGACACTTTAATTTATATTTAATGAACTAGAAATTTGGGGCAAAGCCCAACGTAAGTCCGCCCGGCGCCCTAAGTCCAATTGGGGGAGGGAAATTAGGGAGCGGGAGGGTGAAATTTTCCCGGCACCAAAGTCACATGGCCCGAAATCAGATGCATTGGCATTCGCAGAACGCGCATTGTTGACTTAGGGTAGGTCAACATGAGCGCTTATAACTTTGTTCGTAGTGGACCGAAGTTCACAAAATGTTTTTTGATCAACGCCGAACGCCGTTTACATTTTGTCGCTATCTTCATCCGTTCCAGAGATATTTGCGCTCAAACTCGAAAGTTGTCGTAAATCGCACCGATTTTAAAACGTTTTTGCCCTCCCAAATTTTGGCGGGGCAGTGCCCCCAAAAGTAATGTTGCACAGGGTGGGCCAAAAAAACCGGACTGTTTTTCTACCGCTAACCGTCGCTGAGTTATTAACGCTCAAACAGGTCCGGTTTTTTGGCCCAACCTGTACTCCAACTTAGAGGCACGTCAAGTGCCAAAGTTTCGTCTGGCTACACCCCCTAACTTTGAAGTTATAATCGCTCTTTTATTACATTTTAAGCCAATTTTGGACCCCGCTTTGAAAAAAAATTCTTAAAAAACCCAGCCCCTCGGTGCGGGAAGCGCTAGCAAGACTAGGTCATTCATTCTATGGCGCGCGTGTAAAAATTTGCGGGCGCAGCACTCCTTAGCCGAAATATGGTTTTCCGAAAAAGTCGATTTTATGTGGATATGATTCCACATGGAGATCTCCGTAATTAGTGGATCAAAGTTTACCGGACTTGTTTCGCCTAACGCGGGAGAAATCGCGGTAGATAAAATATTTATCCGATTTTGAATATCTTCATCCGTTTTGGAGATATTCGCCGCCGAACTTCGAAGTCGTCCGAAATCGGGCCAAATTTTGCATGTTTTTGACCTTTAAAATTTTTGGGGGGTCTGCCCCCCCGAAATTTTGGACCGGCATTATAAAATTCGGCCTAGTATTAACCAGCTTGCAAAATTTCGCGCCAATCGGCCGACGAATCTCGGAGATCTCGCGTTAAAATAAAAAAAAAACATCTGCAGTAAAACTTAAGTCCGCTCCGCAAGCTATCGCTTCAGGGCGGACTAATAGGAATTTAAGTATAATAAGTATGGTTGCAAGTATGTGGTTTAGTCTTGTTACAAGTAAGAAAGCAAAAGTGGTTAAAGTAGGCTGATCTTTCTATCGACGAAGAGCAGTGCGATAGAAGCATAGTTGAATGTTGTATGTGAATGGTAAATGATGAAATGCCATATATCACTCGCAGACATAGCACGCTACCTTCTGCGTTTGTGACAACGTGATGCGCTGCGTTGGGACATGGTTGTCAATTAAAAGATATTGATCGCAAAGGATTTCCTAACAGTAAGCAGTTATACTTACAGCGACGGCGTGAAACAAAAAAGTTGCATTTTTCCGACAGACCGACACATTTCGACATTCCGACAGAGTAAATAATAAAGCTCAAAATATTGACTTTGCTTTTACGTTTTCCCAAAATTGGGCATTTTAGCCCCAAGTTTCGCATTTTTTGACAAAAAATTTCAAACATGAAAAAGATTTTTTGACAACCCAAAATTTAGAGAATTTAATCCCCTTTGCTTTCTGCCTCCACCGTGCCACGACTCCATTATATTGTCGATTTTTGTTTAGTCAGTTTTTGTGTTTTAGGAGAAAGAATTACACAAGATGATGCACGCGGCTGTCATAAACAATTGTCCAAATTTCGTGCGGCTTTTACTAGAACACGGCGTCAGTCTGCGCGCTCTTTACACCGATGCTAAATTATTGAAGCTGTACAAGCATGTAAGATTAAAACTGTTTTGCATGTTATAATATTTTCGACCGCAAATTAAAAAGGAATTTAGTTTATTGATTCTATTAGCAGACAAACCTTTTAAAAGTATAAAGTTGTTTAATGCGTTGAAGTGCATGCTTGTGAGTGAATGAATTATGACAATTTTTTAACTACGTGGAAAACTTAATTATGATCGGCAAGTTTGATGGGCCAGGAAAACCAAGAACCCGCTAGGCCTATTTCACTAATCTGAAACAGTGGCTGGACATTACGGCCAACGAGAACACCATCATCCAAGCGAGTGCAACACGAGTCGCTCGTGTTTTCATTGTTTTGGCACTGCTGTGTCTAGATAAACAAGTTGGTTTGCAAAAATGTTACACGAGCGTTTTCGCCAGTTTTTTAGTATACATAAAACCAAGTGAATTTAGAAGAGAAACGATCACCCAGTCTTTCTCTTTAAGGGTGACTTGCCGGTATAAGGATTTTTAAAATGCAAGTTGACAAAATTGAAATGCTATTATTGTACTAAATCATCGTTTTCTTGCTTATATTTCGCATGCATAACTCACCGTCGTTATCTTTATTGTATCGCATTGTCTTATTAACTGTTTAAATAAACTACATAATGCACGTTCGATTAAATCTGTTCGCAATGATTGTGTGTGTTTTTCCAGAAAATTGTGACAGAAGACATAAGACGTTCGTGGAAAGTGAACATGAAGGTCTTTATTTTGTTGCATTAAAACTAGGCTTATTCTTCGGAGTTTTAATTTATTGAGATTAACTTCGTCGATCGGATAGATAGGTTTTTTTAAATGTCAATGAGTCTTTCTGGTTAAGAGTAGCAGGCCATTTTGTGATATAATGTGTGCTGGTGTAAAATAACCACTTAACACGGGATGCGCTGAAATTGCAAGTATTGGAAAACACAGGTAGCCTACGGAAAATCTAAGTAAGCTTACAGGACAGAATATTTTGTACGGATGAAAAATGTAAGCATAAACCTTCTGAACAAAATATTTTTTATTATAACAAGCAGTTGAAATTATGTACATCAGTCATTAATCAAACAATAAAGAATCAACATTTATGATAGCGCCATAGACCTATGTAACGAACGAATAATAAATAATAACAATAAGCCCAGCTGTCGCTAGAATAACCAACCGTACTGGTTGTCAGTGACCTTCAAGGTCATCCAAGGTCAATGATTTTCATTTAATCTGACAGGGCGTATGCCACTTCGTATTAGTGATTAATAGTAACCTAGACCGTATCTTTCACCGTTTCTGAAATATGGCCAGTTTTCCGTTGAAAACACGAACATTTTTTCTACCCCCTTCATGTTCCTTAATGTTCCTTTTGGATTAAAAGGCTGGAATTTTGCATGCTTGAGTTTAAGACTTATGGCTAATTATTCGTTTAAAAAGTTTTCCGTTGCGCTTTATCCGTTAGCCATATTACATTCGTTACAGACAGACAGAGAGACAGACGGACGGACGACAACCATGACAATAGCTTGACCGTTACTCAAGTACGGTCGGCTAAAATGTTATGATGTGTTTCGTTTGTTTTTGTCCAGCCTACGGAAATGAAACAAGTTCACACAATAATAAAACGTTTGGTCGGTCAATTTTATCACCTTGGTGAGGATGACTCGAACAAACAAGGCACGGTTTGCTTAGTGTAATAACTGTGTATACGAGGCAAAATTAATCGCATAATATTGTGTCCCAATAAAAAGTGGACCCGTAAAACATCGCAAATAATTGCGTTAAACTGAAACTACCGCTGATATAAATTAATGTTTAGTGTTTATTAGGCTAATTAATTTGAAAAAGTACAGAAAATTTGGTGCAAAATACAAACGACAAATAAAGAAATTGGACAAACAGCAGCTCACGGATACTACTACTTGCATTTTTGACGTCAATGACACATCTTGACTTACTTGACTTAATGCCATGGTGACGTTGATGAATCAGCACGCTCCGGTGTCCGAAAAAAATCACGGCTTGTGCGGTAGCAACAAGCTGTTGTATGAGCGATGTGCCAAGTCAATGGGAAAGCCAAAAATTCGACCCTCCACTGCTCCCACATTTTTCAACCGATATTTCTGAAACTCAAAACCAAGAAAAATATCCGGGATACGACCCTGCATGCAAAATATGGTTGATGTGGGAAAACGGAAAAGGGGTCTGCAAAAATGGCGAATTTGAGCTTACTTGTGGTTCTTTTTTTGTACTCTTCGCGTCGCGTCCAGATCACACCATAGGACCGATCACGACCAATGAGGGCTCCAAACGCGTGTTTCTGCGAAAGGAAGGTCTCGATGATAAAAAGCACAGTTTAGGGGTCAAAACTCAACCAAAACATGATTTTTGGGGGCCTGAATAGGCATTTTGAGACAAATTTGCGAAATTTTTAAATCGCGATATCTCGAAAAGTACAAACTCGATCAACGCAGAATTTGAAGGGCAAATTTAAGACCGCAAACGGGCTTCGTGGTGATCCGGCGTTAAAAAATAATAATTCAAAATGGCGGCGGCCGCCATCTTAAATTTTTGCACAAACACTAATAACTCAACTGGCGTTTGAGTTAGATTAATGAAATATTGCAGGAGTGTAGCCAGCTACTACAGGAAATAGGCCATTTAACCAAAAGTGGCAATAGTAATAAATTCAAGATGGCGACGGCCGCCATCTTGAATTCAGTTTATCGCCCATAGCTCGATTGTTGCGTATATTTGCACGAAATTTGGCAAGTGGACTGACTTTATGGTCCTACGTACGAATTGAGTATAATATTAAACAAAAATAAGATTCAAGATGGCGGCGGCCGCCATCTTAGATTTTTGCACAAACACTAATAACTCAACTGCCGTTTGGGTTAGATTAAGGTAGTTTTGCAGGAGTGTAGCCAGCCATTGCAGGAAATAGGAATGTAACTAAAATTGGCAATAGTAATAAATTCAAGATGGCGACGGCCGCCATTTTGAATTTTGTTTATCGCTTATAACTCGCTTGACGTTGCATATATTTGCACGAAATTTGGCACGTAGATTCATTTTATGGTCCTACGTACGGATATACCATAACGTTGAACAAAAGTGAAATCCAAGATGGCGGCCGCCGCCATCTCGGATTTTTGCATAAACACTAATAACTCACCTGCCGTTTGTGATAGATTAATGAAATTTTTCAGGTGTGTAGCCAGCTACTACAGGAAATAAAAGTGATCTGAACCAAAATTGGCAACAGTAATAAATTCAAGATGGCAGCGGCCGCCATTTTGAATTTCGTTTATTGCCCATAACTCGCTTGCTATTGCGTATATTCGCACAAAATTTAGCACGTGAATTCACTTTATGTTCTACGTACGAAAATACCATAATACTGAACAAAAATAAAATCCTAGATTGCATCGGCCGCCATCTTGCATTTTTACACAGAAAGTAATAACTTAGCGGCCGATTAAGGTAGATTAATGCAATTTTGCAGAAAAGTAGTCAGTCACTACTAGAAATAAACCATGTGACCAAAATTGGCGATGATAATAAATTCAAGATGGCGACGGCCGCCATTTTGAATTCGGTTTATCGCCTATAACTCGCTTGCTACTAGATGCATTTGCACGACATTTGGCAGGTGGACTAAATTTAACATCCTATATTCATCTGTACCATAATATTAAACAAAAATGACATCCAATATGGCGAAGACCGCCATTTTGTATTTTTGCACGATACGTAAGCTCTAACAACTTAACTGCTGATTGAGATATAATGATGCAATTTTGCAGACGTGTAGCCGGCAACTACTGGATATAGGTTATGTGACCATAATCGACAGCAGTAATAAGTTCAAGATTGTGGTGGACGCCATTTTAAATTTTATTTATTGCTCATAACATGGCTGCTATTGTGTGTGTTTGCGCAAAATAAATCCGAGATGCCAGCTATGTAGTAGTTGTTGTAGTTGTAGTAAAAACTAACAGGCTATAGTAACTTTCCAAATTTTAATGAAACCGCAAATATTATATATAAAAAACTGCAAACAATTTATTTAATGTTGTATAAGCGATGATGTAAAACAGCAAAAATCAAAAAGTATAAGCACGAACATTAT
>Ga0056128_1009365_pt1 | contig 12306 bp, 4 predicted proteins | sample WorMetLIZISLAND2_FD_71113 | JGI IMG/M metagenome (GOLD analysis project Ga0056128, IMG submission 71113) | Marine gutless worms symbiont microbial communities from Max Planck institute for Marine Microbiology, Germany - Olavius geniculatus... ...
ACGCACGGACGCACGCACGCACGGACGCACGGACACAAAAGTGATTTTATACTCTGTCCAATGCTATGCATTGCACTGGACAGACAAAATTCAACGAAGATAGACGACTACAGTACTATCTGCAAGAAAAAAGTTCCCAGTGCACAGCTGGCTGGGCTGCGGTATTTCTCTGCGATAGGACGAAGACTTCCTTTGGTTGCATGTAGCTTATGGAAGCATCTTGGGTCTCATGAACAGCGCTGCGCTAGGACTAAAGCCTGTTCACATCCATTCAACGTCACGCAACGCAACGAACGCAAGAAAAGTAGGCCCTACGCAACAAACGCAACGAACGCAGCTGATACAAGAGATACAACGGCCAAAACACAAAGATAGTAAGTAAGTAAGTACGTAAGTAAGTAATTTATAGAGCGCGTTAACTGTAGTAACCTCGAGCGCGTTCGGCGTGCTAGTAGCACGAGACGTAAAATATTTTAGATAGCGTCTAAAAAGTAGGCAAAGAGTGTGTGCTGCATCATCTTGCATGCATTAAAGAATGTTCGGAAAAGCGATAAAAGAGGTGTCTGTTATACTCGCGTTTTTATGTATCAAACTGTGTTTTGCGTTGCGGCGAAGTAATTACTCGGCGTAACTATAGCGCCGGCAGGTGCGTGCATGACGATTGGTTGGCGCTGTAATTCGCTCAGTCGTCTTGCCTCGAGACATCCGATTCAGTCAGTTTTCCCGCAGCCTCTGCAACCTCACCAGCCGCACCGGGACAGTAATTCACGACATGGATGTAATAAACGTTTTTTAACGTTCTTTTTTTATTTTTCCAGCGTTTTGTATTTAATAACGTTTATTGCAAATTCCACCAAAAACGTCGAGAAGCACATTTATTATAAAGACACAATTAATATGCTATAGTGGTGGTAGTTTATTAGTGATACTTGGTTTTATGACCACACGGTGTAACTGAAATTGAATAAAGTTTTTTTTCTCTAGTTCTATTTATACTGCATCTAAAGCATTAGGTTTTAGGCAAAAAGTTAAACAAATTAGGGCTAGCGTTTTTATCAACGTTCTAAACGTTTTCTAAGCATTTTCTTCATCTATGATTCACGACAATGACTTTTAAAACGACAGAAAAAAACAAAGAGTTTGTCCGCGGTTGACGCAACGATTTCGGCGTGAAACAGTTTTGCGTTGATTACAGATCAGGTGTGATCGCGATTGCTACTTTGTTAAAATTGCGGGGGCGCATTGTTGCGATGCTTGCATTTTGTCCCACGTAACCGCGTATACATATATACAACCAAAGATAATTGTCGCCGACTCCGCGTAATTTTGTTTTCACTGCAACAATCTTGAACTCCGCAAACGAATTACATTAATACAGAATGGCACAGTTTGAATTTATTACCTCCGCCAAGGAAGTAATGTTTTTGCCGGTTTTTGTTTGTTTGTCTGTGAGTCAGCAAGATAACTCTAAAAGTTATGGATGGATCTTTCTGAAATTTTAAGGGTATGTCGGGCATGGCATAAACTACAAGTGATTCAATTTTGGGCATGATCCAACAGGAATCCTGGATTCTGGATTACTTTGAAATTTTCGTTACCATTGCGTTAAAGGGGGCATAAGGGAACCGCTGCAAAACCGAAGATGGTGACGCCACCTGGCGAATAGCTTTGCCTTGGCGGAGGTACCTGCGGACTATGACTGCTTTCTAGTTGTTTTTTTATTGCAGTTTTGATGCAATATCCCCCGCAACAAAATTTAAGTTATTTGCAAGTTTGTAAGCGCCTACTTGGGGTGTCAACTAATAGGGTATAGATACACTAAAAGGCACACATTTACAAGCTGACAAAGAACTTTACAGACGAAAAAGAACATTTTCATGTTATAGAAAGTTCACTGGAGCAGATAAGTTATTGGCTGAAATGACATAGCCTAAGTCTTTTATGCGACAACTACCGCTATATGTTTAAACACCTTGTAAGACTCCTATACGGTTTGCTCAATTTATCAAAAGAGTTTTCATCGTGTCTTGCAAAATACAGCTGCGGTCGTTAATAAACGCAGTTTGCGACAGACGTCGTTCGCATGTGAGCTGCCGCTATTTGTCATCAAAAGCGCTTCTAATGCAGAAAAAGCGGCGCTGAAGGCCTAGCGGGAGGACACAGCGATGATGCCGACTGCGTAGACATTGCAGAAAAGAATCGATCACAGACGAAGACCTACCGCGATTACTGAGCTCAAGGAAACCTAATGACACCTGCTAATGGTTGTTGCTTAATGCTGCATTTGCCGCTGCTAAGTAGTGTCGTATACTGAAGGTAACTCGGCCATCATCTTACTTCATCAGTCGGTATGATACTGCCGATCGTGCGCAAGTGAATAACAATAAATTGATGCGCTGCATAACTAAGCATTCGGTCGGATATATCGACTAGAACCACACTATCTACTAGTACAGATCTCTCTTTAAGACGAGCTTTTTTCTTACCTGCTGCGGCTGCCTTTGATTTTATATTATTTGCACGTATTATTTTGCACAGTTTAAATAAATTTTGATTGGTCAAATCGCAGGCCTTAATCTAAAACATCACTGATTAATTTCAAGCAAAACTTTTTTACACTAAAGTTAAATTATTAAGTCATCGATATATAAGCCAGTGGATCTGAAATGGTATGGGTCAAATAAGTGGTCCGTGGCCAGCTCTACATCGAGTATTATAGAGTTGCAGCATGGTCGTCGCCGTTCAACTCCCGTGACGATTCGTGGCATCTGTGCGCCTAGAAGTGAAGTGATTTAACGAATGTTTATGCGAAAGTCGTGTCAACCGGGTCGTCCGTCGCTACCGATATCCGTGCGATGAATCACGCTCGGTCGAGCGCAATATCGAATTTCGGGCGCATCTTTATCAGTCCTAATCCATTTCCACTCTTCTGTACCTGAGATGATATGTTTTCATGATGCCACTCTGTTGCGTGACAAGTTTTTCTGTATCGCATGTAACTAACTAAATACAAAACTGTGAGTTACATTTTAACACCGAAACGCTTTGCCGCTGCCGAATTACAATATCATTTTGACAATTTTTTCATTTATTTAGTGCCAGTGTCATTGATTCTGTGACGCATTACAGCTATGCTGTGAAGCTCGTCTATGGACATGTGTTTGTCGTTTGTCTGTCTGTTCGTCCGTCTATCTGTTACAGATGTATTGTGGCTACACGGTGCGAGATAGGGCTTAAGTTGCTATTGATCACTAATAGTTAATCGCATGCGCCCTTTCAAATGAGATGAAAATCATCGACTGGATGACCTTTAAGGTCAGTACTGCAACAGAAACTGTAGGATCATAAGCGCGTCTTCCTTAGTGACTTCTCTGGCGACAGCTGGGGTTTTTGTATAAACCGATATAAACTTTATATCGGTGACGCGGACTATTCGCACCCTGAACCACTCGAAATTTGTCGCATATTTCTACCGACATTACTTCCGAACGGCGCATGTGCAATCAATCTGGAGAGAGCTTGGCGTTAGAATGCGAGTATTTTGTCACAATGTAGGCGTAATGATTGTTGTTTTGTTTCAGCGGGAAATGATCAGTGGTCTCCGGCTGTGGATTGTTTTCTTTCTCATCTACGTCTTACAACCGACTACTCAAGGTGAGATTCAGTCTCGTGCATAATAACTGACGACAAGTAGGCGACGTTAAGCAATATGCCAAAAGATGTTTTAACTGATAAAAAATGCTTAATTTTGAAATATCATTTACTTGTAAAACAGCGAGGAAGACTGTGGCAGTAGCAGCAGCAACAAAAACAATAATAATAATGATTTATAATAATTAATTATTATAAATAATTAATAATAAAAATTAATTACGCCATCCAAATAAATTTGATTAAATATGATAGAAAATGTGCAGTGTGCGCTTTCAAATTTGAGGCGACTAGAGTTTGCCCTTTCGACGCAACCCGATAACATCAGTTGCAATCTGTCATTTCAATCCCGACCAGAACGATGTGGCAGTTGTCAAATGATACAAGATGATGCAGTGCATGGGCCGCGATGTAGATCAAATTAATATCAAATGGTATGTACGCTGATTACGCAGATCAATCATTTGTGGCCAAAGCTTCACTTCTTCCGAGCAGTAATTTTACAAACACTCGTTTACAACGTTTGAGTTCTGAGACTAATCTTGTCGACAAACTGTTATAAACCAACAGACAGAAGCAAGAATTCGAGATCGCCAAATGACAATACCTTTACTGATACAAACGCACAGACACGAAAGGGCTAATAAGAGCACAAAATATTAACTTAATAAAAGCCGTATTAATTTACAGCACAATTTTCAGTGTGTCCCCGGGGTTTTTCCGTTCAGCCACGCCCGTATTGTGTTACGATTGTGACATCTTTTCTTGTTGGCAAATAAAATACATCACATACACATAGATACATACAAAATTACAAATTGATGGCATCATATGAAGTAAGGTGAAAGTAGAAGTGATATATAGTTTTTAATAGGAAACCTATCACCGACCTACAGAGGGTCACCTGACATGGGATCACAGTGTTACCTGCCACCTGACACAGGTGAACGCACCCTGCCTCAACCCCAGCCATACAGGTCGGTACTCGATTTACGTACCTTGGAGGGATGTAAAGCTGAGTTGCATGACATTGGTGCTGGTTATATACCTAGATGGTTTTCTTATCCGCAGACAGTCGCCTATCCTAGTAGTAATTACTTTACCGTGAGTCGAACCCGCAACCTCTCGATCGTAAATCCGAAATCCTAGGTCCGCTAATACCCCGTTTACACGATCGAGCAAACATCAAGCTGGATCCTCCAGCTAACATATAGCAGCAAACATCGAGCAGACGTCGAGCAATAGCACGTGTATTTTGAATACATTTGCTCGACGTTTGCTCGATGTTTGCTCGATCGTGTAAACGGGGTATAACGCTTGTCGATGGACGTGTGCATGCAGGTTCGTGGGGCAGTGCTGATAACGTGATAGGCAGGTATGACGTCAAAGAGCCGTCGGCTGCTGCTGAGGCTGATGCTGATCGACAGCCGGGTGTGCGTACAGAAGAGCGTCTGTTGAGGCATCTGGTGGGCGGTGAATTCGACGTGGACGCGCGTGGCGTCGACCGCACCAACACCACTGTCACCGTCCGCATACAGTTTCTGCTGCTGCGCATCCAGGGGCTGGTCAGTCGTCATCATCATCATTATTATATCAGCCGGACCTTAATGAGAAGCTAGAGACGTATGGGGCTATCTTATAGTAAAAGCTTCGAGTCTCTATCTATCTCACCTATAGCGTGATTCGTTACCGGGTATTCGTGTTTTTTGCGATTTTCAGTTGCGGCGCACCTTTCAAAAGTGAACTGCGCCGAAATGGCTAAAGAAAAAGCAGTTCAGCCGGGCCTCAAAAAAGTAAACTATTTTAGCACTAGAACGATCGATTAATTGTAACAAATTTCAACTATCAGCGGCGTCGTGGGTTGAAAAAATAGTCGGGGCGGCGGTAGAGTTGCAATTTTCCGACTTTGCAAATTTCCAGCAAAATTCCGACACATAACTACTAATTTTTAACAAAAAAGATTATAGATGGTCAAACTCAAAAATTTGATTTTTCTGAAATGGGGGTTTTCAGTCCCAAAGTTAGCATTTTTAACTAAAAATTAGCATTTTTAAATAAAAATTTTCCGAAAAACAAAAAAATGCATTTTTTGGCAATTACTACTGTTAGCTTTCAATCAAAATTAACATTTAATTAACAGTTAATTTGTGCAAAATTAACTATTATAAAATTTAGTTGTTATTAGCTGAACCGATCAGCTGCGAACTTCGATAATGGAGCGTGAAGGGAGACCGTCAATTGCTCTGTCGAGTGTGCTGACGTTGTCGCGTTGGGAAAAAAGCTTCGGCTACCGTTGGCGACAACAAATTCGACTGCTTGTAACCCCGAAACCTCCCGTCTCATAAAACCTGCTACTGCAATTGATTTCGTCAGAGGTTCAGAGTTCAAAGGCCTGGTCGCCTGCAGCGAAGTTCGCAGTTTCGGACTGAAATAGCTTTAAAACAAATAGCCTAGCTGTCGCTAGGGAAAGCCAACCGTACCGCCTACGTCCGAAGCCCGGCGTCCGATTTCCAATCACTGAGAAAAAGCGATTTCTTACAGATGACAGTTCCATGCACGCTATGTTAATGGAACGCTGCTCTCGAAAACTACATTCAACGCTACTATAACAGACGTCGCGCGTGGTCATCTCGCCAGGCGATATAAATAGCTACAGTCGTGAATAACCAACGCAAATATCGGCACGCAGGTTTCGCAAATTTTTCTCACAATAAAAGACCTTGCTGGAGAAGACACGTTACAGCCTATATAGTTCCTGTTGCAGTACTAACCTTCAAGGACATCCAAGGTCGATGACTCGATAATTTCTATCTCATCTTATTTCTCTCTTATTTAAAACCACTTTTTGTTAGTGATTAGTGGTAGTCTTAGCCCTATCTCTCACTGTTTCCGAAATATGGCCAGTGTTCCATTAAATTTTTTACTTGCCTCATTCAACCTCAAATTCGAAAATGTTCTTTTTTGCATTTTTTAGATCGCTGAAATTTTGCATGCCAAGGTTTAAGGCACAGGGCTAATTACTCTTTTAAAAGTTTTCCTCCATGACTTAACGTTTAGCCACAATACATTTTTGGCAGACAACCACTATTAAGAAGCACAGCAGCGATAGCCTAATACCACAATAACGAGCGATGTTGTACGTGCAGTTGGTTCTGGAAATGTTCGTTTGATCAATCAATATTATCGATGTCGATGCCACTCGTGCACAATTTCTGAAATTAACAGTAGGTCTAGTATCTGTAACGTGTTTCACATCGCATCGCAGACGTATACGCGTCGGCACAAAGGCAGAAAATCGCCGATTTGTCTCTGCTGTTTCTAATCCAATTTAAGCGTTTGCTATAATTTAAGACTTAGGCCTAACTCCTTAGTAGTATTAGTAGTAGTAGTAGCCGAATGTGCGAACGGCGTCCGAAAACGACAGTCGCTAAGCGCCTTAGAAAGTTAAGCGTTGGCGTCATCGCCGCACTAATCGGTACTGGTGCAGATTACCAGCGAATGAAGACATTCTGAATAGCTCGGTGTTTGTATGCAGAAACTACAGCTGTCTTGTAGAAGCTATTGTCGTGCCGCTGCTAAGCAGTGTTTTTGTGCGCTTGTCATTAGTGACAGCGACTCGTTTCTCGACTCGACTGTATGCATTCCACCAGTGACGTCAGATGTATGGACGCCCTGCAAGGAATGTAGAAATATTCCGCCGCTCGTGCCATTATCAAGAGCATCAAACAGTTGTCTTTACCCACGATCACAGTGATCAGTGCCTCTACAAGATGTGTTGTTTGGTTGATTTCCAAATTCTATTTATATCCATGTCTGGCAACTCTCGAATCGACAGTTGCATTCCTGCGTTTTTAGCTGACCGTACTTACGTAACGTCGAGCTTATGGTACGAGTTGTCGCCCGTCTGTCTGTTTGTCGTCTGTCACGGATGTATTGTTGCTAAACGGTGCGAGATAAAGCCTACGTTGCTATTGATCACTAACAGGAACTCGCATATTGGCTTTCAAGTGACATGAAAATTATTGACTTGGATGACCTAGACGGTCACTGACAACTATTATCGTCGGTTATTCTAACGACAGCTGGGCTTCTTGTATTTTGCAGCAGGACTGTGCCAATATTTCTACTCCCGCATTTTTTACCTGTGCATTTTCGGCCGTGACTGTTTCTTTTTTTGCGTTTTCCGTGCCACAAACAAACAGACGGATCGACAGATTTGCCGCAGCTGTTTCTGGAGGTCAACTCAGTAGGGTTTAGGTTGTGGTATAATGAAGCTACGCTGACGAGCGGTAGCAAAAATTCATTCGGAATACGATGCAACGAAAGAAAAAACGCGGTTGTTAGAACTTAATAACTAGAACGATAACTACGATTACAACGTAAAACCACTACATAGCAGGTCACGCTTGAGTAGGTCAATTATTTATTGGGCTATAATATTGTATTATATTCAGTTAATCTCAATGGTTGTAAAAATTGCATACTGATTTCGGTAGGTCTGTAAGCTTATGTAAAAGCAGACATTAAAGGAAATTGGTGGAAACGAACAGTAGATAGGCTCGTTGATTGTTATTAAATGCTATTTTGTTTTAACAATTGTTATGTTAAAAAAGATTACGAAATGTTAAAAAAACTCTCAAAGTATAACAATGATTATTTTGTTATTATGCATTTTAGGACGAAAGAAGTCAAGTGTTGACTACAACCGGACTTATTATCTGCGTACGTTACGTTTCGCTTTCTTCTATTTTCTTAACTTTCTGTTTACCGACAACCATTTACAGCGGTGTGAATGCCGCAAGTAAATTAAACGCCATTAATGGCACTGGCCAAACTAGACTAAGTGTTCACATTTGTCGTAGAGAGTATTAAATTCTTATTTTAAAGCACTGTTTAAAGTAACAAAAACGCATTGTACATGTGTAATACAGCTGAGCAGAATTATGTTTTGTTGTGTTTTGGTTTATATTTTTATATTTTATTTTTCAAAAACCTTCGGCACTAAATTTTCGAGGATGAAAATATTGAAAGCTAAGAGCCAGTTTCCATTAATCTAAATAGTTGGTAACTAATTGCCAACTAGTTGGCCAACTAGTTTGCCTAATGGAAGTTCGCCTGAAGCAAGTAGACCACAGCGGCATTTTTTCAGTGGTGAAAATTCTGTGTAAAGAAGCCGCATTTTCCGTTGAATGGCCGCCGACAGCCGCTGGAACAAATATGTTTATATTTATTATTTTCATATTTTTGTAATAGTTAAGCTTGTGTAGTGTAGTGTAGTGTAGCTATAGTGTAGCTTGCGTGTGTAGGACTGGTACGACACTCGGCTACGGTGGAACGTGAGTGAATTCGACGGAATGGAAGACATTGTCATGAAGCCGGACAGAATCTGGCTGCCAGAGCTTGCACTGATGAACGGGTACACAGACAGCTATTACATACGCTAGTCATTCCGTACGATTAACGTTTAATACATTATTTTAACAATCAGCAATCTCCTGCAGCAATTATCGGCAGTAACGGAATTAATATGCTGCACGTTACGTTTCATATTGGTATCTTTAACAAAAAGCTTAACCGTCGTTAGGAAGGACCGACCGTACGCGGATGTCGCAAGGCCAGCAAAATGATTTTCGTGTCATGTGAAAAGGCTTATGCGACTTTTTATTACTGCTCATTAAGAACCTTGGTTCTATTTCTCACCGTTTCTTAGATACGGCCAGTTTTCCGTTAAAAACGCACATTTTTTACCTTATACATTTAACATCAACTGTTCCCCCTGCATTAAATCGCTTAAATTTTGCAGGCGCCGAACTACCACATCAGGCTAATTATTCGCATAAAAAGTTTTGCCGTAAGACCTACCACGAAGCCACAATACATCCGTGACAGACAGACAGACGACAGACATTTCATAGCATAGGGCCGATCAGTTGACCTATGCACCCACGTACATTCTTCACAGATACAAAAACGATTGAATTACGAATTTACAAGTACATGAACTTCGGTTTTAGTAGACCTTTTAGAACTGATGAACTGGTGTCAGGCCCTCTACATATAGACTACCACAGAGATGATGACTGCTTTTAGTTTCTTAGCGCTTGTCAGTTGTTGTGCCCAGTATTTAACAGCGGTGTGTCTGTTAATTATTTCAACAAAGACTGCCATTCTAGCACTAGTATCGCGGCATTTTCAGCACCATAATTTCCATAAACATTGTCATAATTAGGCCTGTAAATTAAGTTACAATAAGAACCATGAAGATTCATTGCAGCCCGCAAGAAAATTGAGTCAGACGATAAAGCTCGCAGGCTTAAATTCGCAATATCAATGCTAATTTTCGTCGTCTTAAGCAACGCCGCTAATGACTTGAGAAAATATTCGTCTGACGGCTTACAGTAGACTGCAGCAGCTGCGGCGTGGCGTGAAGAACGCATCGTACTTAGAATGATGAATGATGGCAGCCAGCGTCAAGACTTGGTCAGTTTAACTTTTACCGAACTGCAGGATAGTCTTTGTGAGATAAGTAACTGGGTCGTGCGTTGCGTTGACGTGAGCGTGACGCAGCACCATGTCAGTTCAGCGAACGTCATTTGTGCGCATCGTCACTCACGATGTATAACATCAGGGTGTTGGTAATCTGTGGAATTGTGGAATGCGGAATGGAATGGATAATCTGTTGAATGAAAAGTGTAGAATGCACGTGATTGTTCAGTTCAAAAAATTACGTAACCACGCTAATTCCACAAAATAACCACCCCTCCGGATTTTCGCGTTTACAGTAAACTGTGGAATGGGAAAACTGTGGAAACGCAAAAACACGAATGCCGTTGTGCTTAGTTACTAGGTCTATCAGTGAATACAACGCGTGTGTAGGTTTATATTTTGTATAGAAGACAATAACGCGCTGCACAGACACATATTTGTCTTATGTCTAAAGCCTAGCGATCGCGCATACGGCTTACTTAGTATTTGTAGTTCTTTATGTAAGTTACGCAATCAAACAGTTAATCGCTAGGACGTTTTGTAAAGACTTTTCATTCCACAGATTATCCGCCCCATTCCGCATTCCACAATTTCACATATTACCAACACCCACTACATCAACGTCATCGCGACACTGTTTGCATATGTGTCGCGCACTTCAATTACATTAGGCCTATGGGACGGATAGACCATAGTCTTAGGAGGCGGTTTTGAAAATTAGGATTAAATTTGCCTTACACATAATTACACCATGAGGACTGAGGTAAAGATAAAAGAAAAAAGACGGATACTGTCTACAGACGGTAGGTGACTTGATAGGAAATAATATTTAGGGTCTCTGCTGACAAAAACACCTTAGGAGCATTTGGCGAACATTAAAAAGAAACTGTTATAAACTGGATGAATTAGCAGATCACTGATTAAAGAAGAAAAACACAGTGTTGAATTATTCCAAAGAATTCACGTCATCGTTTTTCCCGATTACTGTAACAGGACTACTGCTAATACTCATATCCAATCTTTATGTCGATAGAACTGAAAAAAAACATTAAACGTGTTGACAATATAAATTTAAATTATTATTTAACAATCAATTTTCGTTTTTTTTTATAAAATTATTAAATTAGTGAAACATTTAAACAATCAATTGATCAATAACCCAATCGAAATAAAAAAGATAAGCTTAGATGAAGACGTCTACCCCGGTGCCGGTTGTAGTCTACATAAAATAATTGATGAAACTTTAAAACCTATTTTTACAATGTTGAGAAATTCGTTATTAATTATTCCCGTATCCATGCTCATGCCTTGCGATGTGTTTTTTTTCCGAAAGTTCACCACTAAGGTTTCCCGGCTGCATTGCAGTGCCGAAGATCTGTCTCCTGATTTTCGAAAGGTGCGCATTCTGGTGAACCATGACGGACACGTGCATTGGGAACCTGGCGGTGTATTTACAACGACTTGCGATATCGACATCAGATACTTTCCGTTCGACGACCAGTCTTGTCCGATACAGATTGGCGCTTGGGCTTACTACAGGTTACCTAAAAGTCTACGTATGTTAGGCCTTTAGGCTTTAGATATCATCTGTAAACATTATGGCGCGCTTATCTGTAAAAGCCATAACCTTAACCTTTAACTTTAACCTTAACTCGAACCCTAATTTTTGCAGATATGGGCTTAACAATTAACATACGTATGCCATGACGATAAAAAGAGAGGACAGAACAGAAGTGATTAAATAGGCAATGCAACAGTAGTTCAAAGTGTAGACGTTAAATTATTAAATTTAATTAAGTGAAATGAAATTATTCTGATACATACATTTTGACTGTTTTCGGTTTGTTTTTTTCGTGTACTTTATGCACCATCATAATTTAAACTATAGGTAAACTAATTAAGCCCTAATAACTTATCAAGTTCTTTTAATCTTTTAACACAACAATTAAATGCTTTTAATCATTTTGGCACAGTATGGTCTATTATTGTGTGCTGATTTCTTTCTCTCTTTTTCTCTCTCTCTCCTTCAGGCTGGTTTAGATCCCTCAGGTGAGGGGTCAGCCACACGGGTTCTCCGTCTCCACTCGGCTCTATTCTCCACGTCCATCAGGTCGACCCGCAAGTCCTCCATGTTGTACTTCACGACGTCGATCCACCTTTTTCTCTGTC
>Ga0056128_1009367_pt1 | contig 12304 bp, 8 predicted proteins | sample WorMetLIZISLAND2_FD_71113 | JGI IMG/M metagenome (GOLD analysis project Ga0056128, IMG submission 71113) | Marine gutless worms symbiont microbial communities from Max Planck institute for Marine Microbiology, Germany - Olavius geniculatus... ...
ACGCTAAAGTCTGTACTTAGACCAAAGTTCAACTAAACGATTAAAAATGGCGGAAAACCGGTAAACTTAACAGGAAATAAATCAACCAGTTACGCTTGGACTTGCTTATTTAATTGCGCCACGTACGCAAATGACGTAATTACGTAATGTCTTATGTCATTGTGTAGCTATTACAGCGTTTATTTTTTGTACCAAACTGTTTTAATTTACTAAACTATCCGTGTTAGTGGCCATGTTTTCACTCAGCGAAATCACTTCACTTTTTGACTTAAGTAGGTACTTAGACCAAAATTTAGGCTCAGCGAAAATCTCAGCGAAAGTCTAAGTCAAAAAGTGAAGTAGCCCATTGTACTTTGTGTCAAAAGTGAAGTCGCCCATTGTACTTTGTGTACGGCTAGGATTTGGATTTGTATCTGGATAGTTAGTCGACAGGGACCCAAAACTGGGGCATCACGCGGACTGCAGGACAAACTGTTTAAAACAGATAAACATTTTGTAGTGATGTTTTTGATATGTGTGTTTCGTGCAGTACGTATGAGGGTGAAGTGTTGAATGGAATGAGGCATGGCTTTGGTGTGCTGCATTCAGTCGGGCTCGGAATAACATACACTGGTGACTGGGTCCATGGCAAACAGCATGGCAAAGTATAAATGTCTGATAGTATTTATTTTTGGTCGTTTAATGGCATAAAACTAGTCTATGGTTACCACATTTTCATTTTCTGAATCTGGGACAAAGGTTTACAAGAGCCCAAGAACAGAGAGCTAACGAACAGGAGTCCTCACACCTGACACACTGGAAATTTCTTTTAGAAGCTTGTGTGCAATTTAGTGCATTATGATTCAATTTAGTGGTAATATGTAGGCCACTGCATAATGCATTTATATTTTTAAAACAAAAATTAAGCAGTTTTGTTACAGCCAAGGCCTGAGCTAATATTTACCTTTGGGATGTTTTTTACTGTTTGTTTTGTATTTTGTGCTGTTTTTTTGGCAAAATAAAAATTGATAGATTGATGGGTGTCCATCGAAGGGATGAAGGACAGGAAATCTGGGGGAGCATCATAAGTTCCCCAGCAGCATCTGGGGCCGAGCTTTTGCCGAAATTGAATGCAACATTATAGGATGCTTCTGGTGGGACTGGAAAGATATGCTCCGAGTAGTAAATTTTAGTGATAAGTGGTGATGTATTCTACTACATCTGCTAGTTGTATCTCTGTCTATTGAGGGTCGCTTGGAGCACATTGATGATGGCATGTCGTATTACGATGGCGACTGGTTGGACAACGTCAGGCAGGGCTTTGGCGTGCGACGCTATGCTTCAGGCAATGTCTACGAGGGGATGTGGTACAAGAACCGTCGACATGGACTCGGCACAATGAACTGGTTCGACCGCCGGCAGTCATACATTGGTACCTGGGAAGATGGCGTTCAGGTGCATGTGAACATTGTGTCACATTACTGCCCTTGTTCTATTTTATATAGGCAAGTATCAGTGATGTAGTACTGGAGTTTGGCAGCGGACTCGAGTCAGACTCATTTGAATGTTCATGACTCGGACTTGGATGGTTATGACTGATTTGCTGTGGGCCTACATAATTATTACCTCCGCCAAGGAGGTAATGTTTTTGCCAGACTTTGTTTGTTTGTTTGTCTGTCTGTCTGTGAGTCAGCAAGATAACTCAAAAAGTTATGGACGGATCTTTCTGAAATTTTGAGGGCGTGTGGGGAATGCCAAAAACTACCAGTGATTCAATTTTGGGGGTGATCCGGAAGGAATCCTGGATTCTGGATCACTTTGAAACTTTCGTTACCATTGCTTTCCATGGGGCATAAGGGAAACCGCTGCAAAACCGAAGATGATGCTGCTACCTAGCGAACAACATTGCCTTGGCGTAGGTGTGCGGGCTCCGACTGCTTTCTAATTTTTTATGCCTAATTGGTGAATGCTGACTGGTTGCTTGTATAGCATGGCATGGGGCAGCAAGTGTGGAGTCTGCGTCGTGGTGCCACTACTCAGTACGCTCTACGCAATATGTACGATGGTGAGATGCATCGTGGGATGCGACACGGCTTTGGCGTCTTCCGCTATGCCAATGGCGCATGCTATGAGGGCGAGTGGCAGCACAACGTCAAAAGTGGAAAGGTGCTTACATACACAGGCCTACTTTTTCTTCTGGCATTGTTGTCTTGCTTTCATGTGACTGTTGTATTTTTTACTGCTGTCTTTTTTCAACATGAAATTTTCAAGCTCTCTCAGTCGATTGCTATGAAACTTGGCAGAGTATAATGGGAAATGGGTGTAGCTTTATAATCTGGGTCTCAAAATTTGGGGGCCCTTTCCAAAAAAAGTTGGGGGCCAAAAACGTTTAGAATTTGGCGCAATATTTGATAACTTTAGGTTTCCATTCTGCATGTCTGCAGAATGAATCAAAATCTTGATAATTGGAGACCATTGTGATCAAGCGAAGTTTATCCCACATTTAATTACAAAATTTGGTGAACTTTGGTTGACTAACAAAACAGTAGAGTATATAGACTTGCAGACTGCTTGGTATTTTTTTCACGTGTAAGTTGGAGATGCCAAATATATTGAATGCTGTTTACTCTTAATTATCAGTAATGCAGACTGTACAGCAGCATTAGTGCAATGTGGCCTAGGCCAACTAAATGAAGTACAGGGCATTCTGTCATCCATGAGGAAAATTTGGAGAAGTCACATGAGCTGGGGTACGTTTGTGATTGTAGGGAAAGTTTGTGTTTAAGAACGGTCGTGTCTACGAAGGAACGTTCGAGAATGATCACATTGTAGAGTTCCCGGCATTTGACATGGATGGCACCACTACGCCGGATATGACGAAGATTCGCACTCGTACTCCACTGCTGTCCGGTATAGTCACTGTCATATTGGCATTGTTTTCTGCGGTCATATGAGCCCATAGGTCGCATCGCATGTCATGTTAGTCAATCTGTCCATCTTTTCGGGCTATTCGATCTGTCCGTTCTACGTGTCCGCACAACCTTTGCCTCCCTCGGTTTTAGTATTGCAGCCCCCACAGTCTGGAACTCACTTCCTTCTAGGATTTGCAGTTTTACCTCTGCAGACACTTTTGGTTGCTTCCTTAAAACACACTGCTTCCAGCAGGCCTACAGCTCTTCATGTGCCTTAGATTCGGCCACTGGCTGACATTTAACACTCGAAATATTGCATTTACTTACTTACTTATTTACTTACTTACTCTTAACTCAGGACAAAAAGTTAAAATTGGTATGAACGTTTCCTAGTGACAGTCAGATAAATGAAGAAATTTACCTTGCCAACAGTGCATAGTTGGACATCTCGTACTTAATTTAGCTAGAGCATGATAATGATCAGTTAGCTAGATGGTCAGAAATTTTCTACTGTTGGCAATTGTACTACTATAGGCTACTTGCCCTGTGTACTGGTGCAGAGCACATGTCATCAGTGTACGTGAGTGAAAACGTGAACGTGAACACGTTCAGTCCGGGTTTTCGTCTTGACGTCGAACATCTGCTGCAACACTTTTCTGAAGAAACCGATCACCATGAAGAAGTCGCACGGGTAAGCTAGTGTACCACAGACTCGCTCATTGTGCAATGCTTAGCTACAGCAACCGAATTAGTCTGAAATTCCTGCTTAATGACAACAGTAACTTAACTGAGAAGTGTTTGGATTACTTGTTATTGATTTATCCATGCAACGTGGGTAACAAAGTGTGGAAGCAGGGTTGGGTTTAAGGCCAGGACCAAGGCACTAAATGAGTAAGTGTGACAGTTTTATACTGTGCATCAAAAATTCAAATGCCAGCTTACTTGAAACTATAATGAACCATGAAAATGCTCAGACAAACATAGTTTCAATGTTAAATCAGACTAATTACAGTTACTTCAGTACTTGTTACAACAGCAACTGTCATCAGTCACACTGTTTCTGTGACATACGTGTATGTCGTCACAAAGCACTAAGCACTAGGTGGTTTGCTGGAGGTCATTGGATTCGTGATCAACAGGTGGTGAGTTTAGCTTCTGGCTGTGCCTACAACCAAGAGATGAGCATTCTGTCTACGTTTCAGTCAGTGGTGGATCAAGAATTTTGGAATAGGGGGCGGAAGGGTAGGGATTGGAGTCTGGGGAGCGGGCAGTGCCATCTCTGCAAAAAAATCTTTTGAAATTTTATGCAAAAATAATGCATTTTTGCAAAAATTACACTTGGTTATAAAATCTATTCAGTCAATAGTGGGGCCGCTCTTCCGCCGCCCCGCTGCCGTGAATCCACCACTGGTTTTCAGTTGGGGTATGGATGACCCGCTTTACTTTTTACTAAAAAACAGGACTTGTGAATGCTAGCATATATAGGGGCCTAATTGGTCGATTCAGCCAATCAGTCAATTTGTTTAATTCAAAGAACATATTCTGAACAAAAGAGTGTCAGAAAGGAGCGGAGCACAGAACATTGAACAAAATCAGTAGTACAGAAAACGTATTGCATGTATTCATATATTTTGGATGTGCAGGCGTCGTTTGTGATGCTGCGTCACATGACAAGCCTACACCGAGTCTATGCATTCTACAGTCGCCTGGGACACGAACAAAACGAGAGTGCCGACAACGCTTTTGTCTTGACGCGCATGCAGTTCTGGCGTCTGCTCAAGGATTGCCGGCTGCATCACCACGACTATGGTCTGGCTGACATGGACCGCTGGCTTGGTCAGTGAAAGATTGTGCCCCAGAATGTCGTGGCTACATGCACCGATTTCCTCGTCTGATGTCACCGAGCCTTTTGAAGTTTAAAAACCTCGTAGTCGTCAGACTTTGATTTCCCTCGGACTCCGATTTCCTCAGACGAGGTTCTTTGCCTGCCAGCCAAAAGATTCCCACTAGAACCTCAGACGAGGAAATAGGTGCATGTAGGCTCGGCTTAACGCAAATTTTCTTTGAGTCCTGCAGTGTCTTGGAATGTGGGTCATTGACAGTGAGTGACGTAATTCGCCGCCTACAACTACCACACGCAGTGAGCATCAGATATGAGCAGTACGAAACAAACGTTCCTTGAAACTGCTGAGTGACAAAGTGAGTGCTGTTTTCACTTCCTTTAAAGGGCTTTGAAACCCATCTCAAGAGCTACGGAGCATCACCTATCATATGAGATCACAGTGTTACCTGCCACCCAACACAGGTGAACACGTCTTGTTTTGACCTCAGCCAAACAGGCTGGTACTTTATGTTTTACCCCAAAGGGATGGTAGGCTAAGTTGACTTATTTTGGGGCTGTGCCATTGGCACAATGACACAATGATTGGTGATTGGCCCGAGCTTGATAAGCCTACGATCTTAGGTCTAACATTTATATGTTATAATGTTGATGCTGCATGAATTTCTATTTTCTTTTTAGCTTAAAGTCGCGGGTGCGTTTGCTATTGACTGCTGCCCTGAGTCCGTAGTAATTGCTGCCTCTGCTGTATAAGTGTTTCCGCCTCTGTCTGTGTAATGTTCTAGCTAGTGTTGTGTCTTTATCAACTGATTTGTATGTGTGTGTGTAATGCCGATCAGCTCATGCACCGGATAATGCAGAGCAGCAGCAGCAGCAGCATGATCCTCATGCACAGTTGCTGTTCCGAGAGTTTCTCAACTCACTCGTCACGCTCGCATTCTATCTCTATCGGCATCAGTCCAGGTATGCACTCTTCATTCCGCATTTTAATTACAGCCATTTATTAAATACTATAGGAGGTTTAGCAGCCTCAAATTTTTTTACTTGACAAATTATCAAAACACACCCAGTTGCATGGACTAAAAATGTTGCTGCAAGATGCGTTTTGAAAGCTGAAAATGCGTCCGGATGCATTCGTGTCCAGGCTTCGCCCCCAGACCTCTTAGCTAGATTTTGGGGAGGGAAAGAAGTGGGGGAAGGAAGAGGGATAAAAAAAGGATGAAAAATAGAAGGGAGGGAATGAAATGGAGGGAAAGGGGAACAAACGAAAGGTTCTTAGCAGAAATTCTGGCTACTGCTGTGCCCTAGCTGCCATGTGCTTCGATCGTCTGTAATGCTTGTCTCAAGTCCCATGCATCTTTCATCCGCGTACAGTTTTTGAGTTCTATACAACTTTTCTCCATTTCAAACTGAATTTCAACGTAATTGTGTAAAGAAATTTTTTTCTACTGCTTTTTGTACTCAATGTAAGAGTATATTGACTTGTCGTGACTGGCGTTATGGTGTACATTATGTTGTCGCATTCAGAACCGCTGGTCCATTGCTGTCTCAGTGTTTATCTCAACTTATTACAGAAAACATCCTGCAGCACGCCTGCAAAGTGAAAGGTACACCTTGGTGTAACAAATTCTCGTGCTTCCAGTCCATTCCTAAATATCACTGTCCGTGAAATTTTCATTGGATTTTTAAAATATTAATGCAGTTTTAGTTTTCTTGCCAAGTTTTCCTGAAACAGAACTATTTGTAGCTAGTCTGTTGTGTGTTATGCTGCAGAATTTTAAAAAGTAGGTAGAGTAGGCAGGAAGTTGCAATTTTTTCACAGACAGTTGTAAATTTCTGACAGAGGAGATTATGGGTGCTTAAAGGTATGTGGTCATTAAAATTAACATATACATTTTATCCATTTTCCTGAAAGTGCTGAATTTTCTGATAACTTTAACAGTAATATCGGCGCCCAGCGTTTTGTCAACACAAAAATCTACCTTTGAAGTCGACGATCTACGAAAACGACGTAGAAAACGCGCGGTGACGTCATAAGTTTAGCCTATAGACGTCATGAATATTAATGGCCTAGCCTAGAATGATGACGTCGTTGGCTAGGCCATCAATATTCATGATCTATATGGGCTAGGGTCATGACGTCACCGCAGGCACCAATAGATTAGAATATTTCGCATAACGTAACGTAATGCCGCATTTCACTTGAAATCACACATTAATTTCATATATTTATAAAGCTCAAATCGACGTATTATATATGCGAGGTTAAATGTCTAATTTAAATCTACAGAAATTGCGCGAGTGAGTTTGACCGTAGCCATGGACCTTTAACATTCAGTGTTTGAATTGTTATGGGGGGGTCAGCTATATTCTATATACAAACGATTTATATCACAATTTTGGTCCGGCTTCGACCGTCGAAATGTTCAACTTTTCCAGCTAATTTTTCACAGTTCAAACACTGTTACCATTACAATTTTACCCTTATGTTATCCCAAAATGGAGTTTTTAAAAAATTTAAACCCAGATTTTGCATTTTTGGACCCAAATTTTCTAACAAGTGGAAAATTTTTTGACAGTTTTGAGAGTTTTGGTGTCGACCCAAAAATGTTGGCGGATGGGAAAATTGCCCCTACCTTTTTTCCATGATGCCACATGTGGCACGTTGAAGCAATGGTAAGAAATGTGCATAAACATTCTTAGTCTGCATCATTTTCATGTTTGTATAACACAGCCATGTTTACGTCTGTTGGTTGTAGGTTATTTTTACCGTGATGCACGTAAAACAACTAGTGCAGTCATCCACATGGAAGAAACATTCAGCGTTTTCACTGATCTCTGCAGCCTGCCAAACAAGGTACTTTAAATTGAACAGACAGTGTACATGGTGTTTCATAAAAATGGACCCCTTTTTTCTTTCATAATTCAGCCAAATGACAATCAATCAATTTACATGAAATTTTTATCAATTGTAGCCTAAAAATACTATTTCAGAATATTATAACAAAATATGGCAGTTGGTTAAATATTCTTTGCTAGTCGTGATGTAATGCTGACGTCATAATGTGTCGTGAGTACAACTTTGCTTGTCTCAACTGGTGTGTCAGTTGCTACCCTGCTCTGATGCTGAACTTAATCTGGTTTGTTGATGACAAGTTCTTTAAGTTTTACAGTTGCAGCCACAAAAAAATGCGCAAGTGTCTGTGTAGATAGTTTGATTTTTGCATGTTCGAGCATGTCCCTCTGTAACCGAAATACAAAATTACACCAAGCAACTTAGCACTCAACCTCATCTAGACTTACACCACATTCAACACCAGTAATATCACTCTGCTTTATGTGTAAGGCTCGGATTAGCTCAACGAAAGACGATTTCTTCTGTCTTGTGTAGTACTAAATTAATGCCTTGGAAACGGTTGTTGTGCTGGTATCCTATATGTAAGCACATTGTTGCGCAGGTTACTGATAAATATTATATTTCTGACGAGAGATTGTTGATATTTGTTTCCGTTGTAGAATGCTGCTCCAGACTCAGTGCTGTCAATGAGAAACTTTCTGTATGTGCTTAAGGTTGTTTTAGTTTTTTGCTATTTCAGCTTTTTATTGGCTGATGTTGTTAAGCAACTGTCACCATCAAATGCATGTTATTGCCAATTCACACCTACGACGCCGACGACACTCAAGTCAACTATCCAGTTGAGTCGAGTTGAGTCAGCATCGTAGGTGTGAATTGTCCATTACATAATCAATGGGCACACTTTTACTGTGCCCAGGGGCCGGGTGCTTAGCGGCGTCGGCGTGGGTTCAGAAAGTTGGGTGAGCGCAAGAATTTGCATTTTTTTGACAGACAGTTGCACCGTTCCAACAGAGAAAATTGTAGGGGCTCAGGGTTTCAATTTTACCACTAAATTTCCCTTATAGTGAGGAATTTTCTTCGCCGAATTTTCTTCGCCGAATTTTCTGTGTTTGAAAGAAAATTGACGGGCATTGGGCAAGAATAAAACTTGGGGCTAAAAATCCCCCACTGTGGGGGAATTTAGAGGGTAAAACTTTTTAATTCACGATGCTGATGGTATGTTACAATAAAAAACATTTTCACTGTATGATGCAGTTATGTTTTATTGTGTTCAGGATATGAAGTTGATTAATGACACGTTGACAACGAAAGCGTTTGTAGAAATTCTGAGTTCTGATGATCCAAAAGTGACGGATGAGTATGGCAGTGTCAATCTGGAACTAGAGGTGTGCCGTTCGCTCTTTCAAAACTAATGCTGTATCTTGACATAGACCGTTTGGATAAAATTAGCTTAGATGTCACAACGACAATGCACATTTCATGTTAGGCCTATGTAGAAATGTTTCACACAAAAGCTGCTACTGTTCCTTATTGTCCCACTACGTGGGCTGGTGGATTGCAGGGATAGGTGAGCAATGGTTAAGGCGCCGTAAAAAACTGGTGGGCATATGCCCCCCAGCTGACTGAGGCTGTAAACCCCGACCAAAAATAAATTTGGCACATTTTTAGCTTCACGCAACACTTCTGGTGAACGACAACGTAGTGAGCGAGTGACAAAATTGTTTGGCTTATTTCATGTTTTCCCCTGATATAATTTTCAGTGAAAGGAGTTAGGACATTAATCCTAACTGCCTATTGTACACTAAATGACAAGTGAAAATATTGGAGGTTGCCCCACCCAAGGATTGACGGTCCTGTGTTGTACTGGTGCTGCTGCAGATGGTTTTTCTGGATTTCTTCGAGGCGCTGCTGGCCTGTGCAGAGGTGTACGTGGTGGAGGCTACAGAGCAGCAGCAGCAGCAGCAGCACGATGCTATAGCTGCGACACCAACTGTGGCATCGGCTAGTGAGATGCAGCAGCAGACAGACCAGCAACTGCGAGAGTCTACGTCATCAGTGACAGCAGCAGCTGCAGCAGCTGGCACAGCAGCTGAGCAGCAGTCAGCTGCACGGGTTGCATCTGCGTCGTCGTCGCTGCGTTCGCCGTCTGCTGTAGCACAGGTTTCTATCAGTAGCGTCTAGCTCTTAGTCTTCCTGTTACATGTGTAGGCCCTACCAAGGGCGTCTGTCACCCCTTGAACATATGCAACCCTTCGCCCCCTTCATTGTCTAACCCCCTCAGCGTTGAATTCCTCTGACGCCAAACTTAGCCATGAGCTGCATTCCCCAGGAGGAAAAGGTCGAGGCACCACAGGCGTCAAATGGAGTGAGGAGTGTGGATGCTGTCAGTACCTCCCTTCTCAGTCGATTAGTGGGCCTGGGGAGCATTGTAACTTGAAAGCTCCTCCAGTAGGGTCCGGGGCAGAACCCTAGCTGAAAATAGATTTGATGCATTTTTGGCCTCACAAAACACCTTTGGTGAAACGTAGAGACCCCTAGTGTGTGTCATTTATTTCACAGGCATAGCCACAAGTTGTAGATGGGGCGGTTGATACGAGGACGAGGACGGTGGACAAATGGGCTGAATATCAAGAACGAAGGCTGAACATTGAGTGGAGTCAGTGAGCCCCTCCTTACCACCTATGTGATGCGAACAGTCTAGTTTCAGTGAAGGATTGAAAGCAAACTGCACAATATTATAACCAATGAAAACTTTAGGGATAATGTTTTTATGGACGGATGGCAATTAAGACCTTTTAAGCCAAACTGAATTTGTTTTATGCGCTGCAGGCAACGTCCAAAGAGTCCAGCATGCAACAGCAAGATGCTCAGAACGATTCGCAGATTATTTTAGAAGATGTCGCTTCAGGTCTGTATATTATAGACCCTACACTGTAACATCTATTCACTCTCCTGGCAGGGTGTGGCACAAAAGCTGCCTAAATAATGTCTTAAATAGTTTTGTATCAGTGGTTAGTTTGTAATTGCAGTGGCATGTTGAAAAAAGGTTACAGTTTATTGTTATAGCTGCATCAAGTATTGGACAACTGCAATGAGATTATTTTTATTTAGCTGACAATCAGAGCTAAATTTGCATTGAATAAAGAGATCAAAAATGCCACCTTGCCCCAGATGCAGACTCGAGTTGAGGCCCTTTAGCTTGTGAAATTGTCAGCTTTTAAAATTATTGTTAACATTTACCTATAAAGGTATTTTTTATTGCAAATGTACTGCCTGATGGGTCGACTTAACAGACGAAATTATGAAATTTGCTTTTATTGCACCACCAGGAAGTAAGAGAACAAGATTATCCTGTACGTCCTGTAACCTGTATAGCCTCAGTGTTGATGTCATGTGACGGTCTTTTAATCTAGTACCTTTGGTGTGACTGTGTATAGACTTGCGTTCAGCAGGGGGCGTAATCACAGACTCCTCAGCGGCGGCAGTGGACGAGGCAGAACGTCAGTTCAACCTGTGGACTCATCGGATTCACGACTTCTTCGTGCTGCAGTTCCTGCCGTCCGCCCGACTGCTCCTTGCGATACGTCAACGACTGAAGTCCGCTGAACTAGCTGGACGCATGACACAAGACCCATGCTCACAGCTTGCCACTGAACTGACCCAGCCCGAGAGCTAGCTCATTGTCTAGCAGTTGTGTCATGGCCTCTCCCCCAGTAAATTCTGGGCTGTCGGAAAGTCTCCTTCTTGTCATAAAATTTTCATCCAGAAATGCAAAATCTGAAGCTGAAAACCCCCATTTTGCAGAAATTTGGGGGCAAAATTAAAATTTTGAGCACCCGTAATCCCCAGTGTTGGAAATTCGTAGCTGTCTGTTGGAAATTTGCAGTGTCTGTAGGATAACTGCAACCTTCTGTCCCGCCTACTTTTTCAACCAACAATGCCGCTGCTGTGTGAAAATTGTGCAGGCCCATAGCCAGACTTTTCCAAAGGTGGGGGGTTCTATTTTTCCGCGGGTCATGAAACAAACGTCCATCTATCAAGCTAGGGGATCTGGATGAGCGCTGTAGCCTCCCCAGTGTGGTCCAGTGCTAAGCTCAAAAATCGCATTTGGTGATGACATTTTTGGTTAGTTACATGCAACGTATTTCTTTCAGTTTTGGCTGACAGGGGTCAATAAACCCACAAAACCTGCCCCCCTCAGCCATGGGCCTGTCTTTAGGATGTACATTAACAAATGAAGTCCTAATATTCCTATCCAAAGTTGAGTCTAGAGATATACGAAAAATTGTAAACAAAAAATGCGCTCTGCTGATTCGAGTGCCTTTTGTAGAAGCAAAGCTAGTGAGTTAAACCTCACCGTCATGTGCTCAATATTTCCAGGAAATCTGGCAGGTTAACAGTGTAGGTTACATTTGCATGGGACAAAATACCATGAACAAAATACAGTGACTGTGAATGGTGCAGAGTGTCTATGCTTTATGAACTTTAGAACTACTGATTTGTATATTTGCTCTTCTGTATTGCATATACAGGGTGGTCCAAAAAAACGGACCTCCAGTTTTATTTTTGGGATAAGTTCGGTAATTCAGCACCGACTTTAACCATTCTTTCACTGTTACAAGCAGAAATTTATGGCGCGTAAACGTGAAGTTCTTCCGCCCACCGCACCTTTATTGTGTGACCACATTACCTAGCAAAACAAACACTACTGCTAAT